>ERZ773014.1489-NODE-1489-length-14842-cov-5.212619_pt1 | contig 14842 bp, 13 predicted proteins | sample MGYA00580841_ERZ773014 | MGnify/ENA primary metagenome ERZ773014 (study PRJEB29015, sample SAMEA2737989) | human oral metagenome | biome: human oral; feature: human-associated habitat; material: dental | place: China | collected 2067 ...
TTAATTATTTTATTTCATTTAACAAAATAAATTCTTAACAAATTGAAATACAATCGAAAATAAAAAAGAAAATAAAGAAATTAGAAAGGTACTAAACAAGAAAATGAAAGATAAAACAAAAAAATTAGCAGGTTAGCAATTTTATAATCTTACTAACCTGCTAATTTCTATCGTTTTTACAGTTCTCTAAACTTCTACCATCCAGGGTTTTGTCTGTAGCCTACTAACTGAAGTTGGTCGGTAGGTAGCGGATATAGATATTGTTTATCATTCCAAACACGGCCAGTTAGAGGAAGTGAAGGATACATTATCAAATAGTTATCGCTATCTACAGGTAGGTTAGCTACTCCCGATCTGGCAGGGTATAGTGCTTTTAGGGCAGCGGTAAGTTTCATACCTCTGATAGTTTTAGGATTTTCTATCAATTTTCCTGCTTTCCAACGTACTATATCATCAAAACGGAAACCTTCTCCTATTAATTCAATACGGCGTTCTCTGCGAATTTCGTATAGTAGAGGGGTTACTGTATAGCCGTAGTTATCGGCATTAGCATCAGCACTGACTGTAGTGGTTAGGTGTGGCATACTCACACGGTCTCTAAGTTTGTTGATGCTGATATCCAAATCACCTTGACTCAAAGTTCCTAATTCATATTTAGCTTCTGCGTAGTTTAACAGTATTTCTGCGTAACGGAATATGAATAAATCCAAATCACTTTGCTGAGCTATCCATTGTTCTGGGTCGCTTGAGCGTCCTTTTATAAACCAATAACCAGAGCTTGTTTGTCCACTACCTACAGCAGGTAGGGTTACTACTTGTTGTCTTGTAGGGTCAGGATTTTCTGTCCATACAAATCCTGGGGTAGCAACTGTCTGTGCATAGCGAGGGTCGCGGTTAGCAGCTTCACCTGCAGGAGTGCTATCATCATAAGTAAATGAAGTACTGCTGATAGGTTTACCGTCAGTAAATAGGTAATTTTCCATAAAGTCTTTGCTACAGCCAGTACTATTTTCACCCGCAGTACGAGTATAACCGTGGGTACCTATCCCTTGTATATAGGTGCGTGCCATTATAGCCTCACTATTGGTAGAAAGGTCTTTTTGTATAAACAAATTGCGGTAATCCTTTGTCGGATTTCCAGTGCTGTACACTCTATATCTGCCTGAGTTTATAAGAGCTTGCGAAGCATCTGCTGCAGCTTGCAGCCAGCTTGTCTCATCACCTAATCCGTGATATTTCCTAAAAGTACCTTCCCATAGCGCTATTCTCGATTTTAGAGCCAAAGCAGCATCTTTATGTAGGCGCCCAGCTTCTGCCGATGCTTTTGCAGGCAAATGTTGTACCGCAAAGTCCAAGTCTTCTAATACTTTCTCCATCACTTGCTTATGTGGCACTCTAGGACCGTAGATAATAGGCGATGCATCGTTTACCTTAGTCAAAACCAAAGGCACATCACCAAAGGTTTTTACTTTATCCCAATAATATAATGCTCTGAAGAAACGCACTTCTGCAGCAAATTGTTCTTTGTGCAAACCTGTTGAGCGGCTGTAGTTGTCTAAGAAAAAGTTACAGTTATAAATACCGTTCCAATCTCCTGTAGACCAACCTCCTCCTGAAGCAGGCACTGTATAGTTCCCTGCCAAAAAGGTATTCACATTTCGGGGCACCATATTGTCAGAGTCGCCATCGTTATAGATAAGAATTTGCACTGGCAAACTACCGTAAAAACGATTGGCAAAAATCTTCAAGTCATTATCTGTGTTGAAGTACCCCTTTTCGTTAAATGAATCAGGTGGATACTTATCCAAAAAATCGTCATTCTTGCAAGCGGTTTGGCTTAAGCTCGCCAACAAAATACCCGCAAATACTATGTGTTTATATAGATTTTTCATTGTTTATGTTTTTTATGTTTAGTACTAAAAACGTGCTTGTAAGCCTAACGTTACGATACGGTTGATAGGATAATCTTGCGATAGCAACTCTGGGTCGTATGATTTAAGTAGCTTAGTCCATTCGCAAAGGTTCTGACCTGTCACAAACAAACGCAAATTTTGTATTCCTACGCGTCCCATTACATCTTTTGGTAATGTATAACCTATAGTTATTTGTTTAAGGCGTATGTACGAAGCATCTTGCATATAGCGTGTTTGAGTATTCATATTACCTCCACCAAAACGCAAACGTGGGTAATAAGCATCTCTGTTATCAGGTGTCCAGTGGTCTAACTGATTAGTAGCAGGTACGTCCCATTCGTTAGTAAAGCCCCAGAAATAAGCTCCTCCAAGTACTGCATCGCGTTTGCCTACTCCTTGGAAGAAGACTGTAAAGTCGATGTTCTTATACTCACCTCCTAAATTCAAACCAAATGTATAGCGCGCTTGCGAGTTACCGATGATTTTTCTATCACCAGGGTTGTCTAACGTATTATTACCCCAGTCAATTCTGTTGTTACCATCTTGGTCTTTATACTTCACGTCTCCCGCTAACCATCTGTAGTTCCCTAATCTCGAATTGTCTACAGCAGCAGCTTCAGCGTCTGTTTGATACAAACCTTCTGTTTCATAACCCCAAATTTCTCCTATCTCTCTACCTACGTAGTAATGACCCAAATCGTTAGTAGGGTTAAGGTCGTATTTGGTGATAAACGAACGGCTATCTGCTAAGTTGAAAGATACGTTATATTTAAAGTCTTCTCCTATCTTGTCTTTCCAACCTAATACCAACTCAAAACCTTTAGTTTCTAGGTCAGCTGCGTTGCGTTGAGGAGCTCCTGTACCCAATACCGCTGGTAGAGGTATACCACTTACTAACATTCCATTAGTATTACGAATATAGTAGTCAAATGACCCTGTAAAGCGGTTGTCAAAGAAACCAAAGTCTACCCCAAAGTTGCGAGTCGCTACCTCTTCCCAAGTAAAGTTATTACTTACTAAGCCAGGAGCTGAAACGTATGGCAATTGTTGGGTGCCAAATATATAACCTGTTTTAGTACCATATCCCATTGTAGGTAGATAAGGGTAAAGTGCAGATACTTGTTGGTTAGGCAGTTTACCGTATGAAGCTCTTAGTTTCAAATCGCTTACAATAGTATTGATAGGTTCAAAGAATTTCTCTTTTGAAATACGCCAACCCAAAGAAGCTGACGGACTAAATACGTAACGGCTTTCACGGCTAAAACGTGATGAACCATCATATCTACCATTTACTTCTACCAAATATTTTTGGTCGAATACATAGTTCAATCTGAAGAAAGAACCTATCAATGCCCAATCGCTTATGCCGCTACCTACTGATGGTTTTTCATCGTTGTTAAGTTTCAAAAACGGATAGTCTTGGTTTACTAAGTTTTTAGTCGATACATTGAATGATTCATTGTGCTTTTCTTCTTGGTTGTACCCCACCATTGCCTTTACATAGTGTTTTTCAGCAAATGTATTTTCGTACTGAGCGTAAATATTAGCAGCTTGATACAAATCGTGACTATTGCTTTCTGACACTCTCGAAGGGTTATTGTGTGGGTAATAACCCAAATCAGTGGCTTTTAGAGGGTCGTAAATGCTTGTGCCATCAGTAGGAGCTCCGTATTCTTTAAATTGTTTTACAAAACTCTTACCGTTGTAGTGATACGGATTCCAAGTGTAATCACCTACTATTTTCACGTGTTTAATAGGGGTGAGGGTAAAGCCACTAGTTATCCAAATATCATCTGATTTATAAGTGCTTCTACCTCCTGTAGCTATTACTGCAAATGGGTTAGTAAAGTTTCCTTGTCCTGAGAAGTGACCATCAGGGTGATATACAGGCATCAATGGTTTTACGTCTGTAGCAAAACGTTCTGGCGAGAAACCTAAACCAACATCTGAAGGCTGGTTGTTATCTTTGTGATTGATGGCAGATTTTAAGTGAAGTGATAACCACTTAGTAATATCAGTATTTAAGCTAAGGGTTACGTTGTAACGTTCAAATTTTTGTTTAGCGGCTTTAAATAGCCCATCTTGGCTAAACATACCTACTGAAGCCAAGTAAGTAGTCTTTTCACTACCTCCTGAAAGAGATACGTTGTGCTGTGCTTGCGGAGCCCAACCTGGGAACATCTCTTTTACCCAATTGGTATTGCCCACATATCTGTATTTTTTAGGGTCATTAGGGTCAGGATATACTGAATTGGCAGGTGTCGGATTGTTCAAATATTCTTGTGCTTTTTCAAGGTCTGTTTGAGTGAAGTTTTGAGACCCTGTTCTACCACCTGATATTCTTCCTGTATTATCTGCCTCCATATACATTTTTAGATAGTCTACAGAGTTTACTAAGTCAGGTAATCTAGTAGGTCTTGTGATAGAGTAGTCGGTAGAGATATTTATCTGCATAGGAGTGCTCTTTTTACCTTTTTTAGTAGTGATAAGTACCACCCCAAAAGCAGCACGTCCCCCGTAAATAGCAGCCGAAGCAGCATCTTTTAGTACAGTTACATTCTCTACATCATTAGGATTGATTTGGTTAGGGTCCATTTGTACTCCATCTACTAACACTAATGGCGAACCACCGTTAATAGAGGTAAAACCCCTAATGTTGAATGAAGAGCCTGCCCCTGGGCGACCGTTAGAGGTGCTGATGTTCAAGTTCGGAATAACCCCTTGTAGTCCTTGTCCTATAGTAGTAAGCGGACGGCTTTCAAGTACTTTAGCATCTACAGTCGCTATAGCTCCTGTTAAGTTTTCCTTTTTCTGAGTACCATACCCTACAACCACTACTTCAGTAAGTTCTTGGGTACTTTCTTTTAGTACTACACTAAGCGAAAGGCTTTTACCATTTCCGGCTACTTTTTTAGTTTGGGTAGTATAGCCTACTGAACTAAATTCAAGTACATCACCGGCTTTAGCCTGCAATTCATACTTACCATCAATGTCAGTCGAGGTACCGTGAGTGGTGCCTTTCACCACTACTGAAACCCCTGGCATCGGTAGTTTGCTTTCATCAGTAACTGTCCCTTTTACTGATATGGTTTGCGCTAAAGCTGCACTAAAACAGCAACCTAACACAAACCAAATGACTGTTAAAAATTTTACTTTCATAAGTTTGGTTTTTATTAAAATGAAATTACGGCGGTAAAAGTACGCCCCTTTTTTCATATAAGCAAATGTTTTGTTAATTATTTTATTTCATTTAACAAAATAAATTCTTAACAAATTGAAATACAATCAAAATCCGAAAGTAAAATAAAAAATTTAGAAGATGTAAAAATTAAAAAAACAAAGAGAACAATATAAGAAGAGTAAACGATGAGCGAACAATGAGCGAAGGATAAACGAACGATAACCGAATAATTGTCCCACAATCGCCCGTGTGGCTCGCACTCCAAATTAAATTTTGCCAATTCTCCTGCCCGTCTTGCATTGGCACCTTTGGCTTTCAAAGGTGCTGCAAAGGTAGGATACGCTAATTCTCTCATTTGCTAATTTCCTAATTTGCTAATTCCCTAATTTGCTAATTCCCTAATTTCTGCAAGCTCTTCTTTCAGGTGCGCTACATCAGCTTCTAGCTCAGCTATTTTTTGGTAATTTGTCACAGGGTCGAGGAACTCAAACGAAAGATGCATCTTACACTCCCATATCTCCTTCACATCTTCTATATGTATAGATAGGTGCGGATAGTCGCGGTTGTCCGACTTGCAATACAGCGTACCATACTTACTGATGCTATTCACCACGCGCTTCACTATCACCCCATCATTAGCCGTCACCACCACACACACGCGGTTGTTAGAGAGTGTATCCCAATCTTCAACAAACTTACCCACCACATAACTACTGTCTTGCAAAGTAGGATACATCGACAGACCGCTCACCTGAAACATACGGTAAGTACCATTTTGCATAGTAGGCAGACTATAGGTAGGTAGCTGCTCTATGAAGCGCTCATCGTCATACCCATTCAGGTACCCCGCTTGCGCACGCACGGGCACTAACGGAATGCGGTCATTATCGCGGTCATCTACCACTATCACCTTAGGCACCAAACTGCGCCCCTCCACCTTTATAGGTTTAATAATCTCCACTCGGGGCAACGATGGCAAAGCACCCCCCGACTTTAGCATTTCACCTTTTCCGGTGATGAGCCACTCCACATTCAGCTTAGGGTATTTCTCTAAAATGGTATTGAGTTTGTCAATGCCAATATTCTTCGAGATGCTATTGATGTAGCCATTCGAGGCGTTTATTTCCTTCTCAAAAGCCGAAACAGTAAGGTTTTGAGCTTCTATAAATTGTTTTATTCTTTCTTTTACATTCATATACAAACACTTAAATGCTATCAGCGCACTTTTTAGAGAATTTCTTTTATAAAAATTTGCATAATAGAGAATATCTCTATACTTTTGCCTTGTAAAAAAGAGGGGACAAAAAGTTGCGACAAAAATACAAAACAATTGATAATTAACAACTAAATAAGATAAACAACAATGAAATCAACAAAGAAAACAAGCAAGAGCTATCAAGTCGAGAGGATGTTGATAGAGAGTCACCATTCGCGTCAGCAGAACTTAGCGCTGCGGGACAGAGCGGTGATAGAAGAGTTTAACCGCCACGATGCCCGCTACATCCCCATCACCGTGATATGGCGCGAATTTATTCACCCCAAATTTTTCATCTCCCGACAGACCCTCTACCGAATACTCAACCGCGAAATCTAAAAATGAGCAAATCGACAAATCGGCAAATCGACAAATTGACAAATCGCCAAATCAGCAAATTATTTTTTGTATTTAAAAAAAAGTTCGTACCTTTACCGAAATTTTAGTACAGCTTTTTACAACCCGACAAATTAAATTAAAAAAATAGTAAGAATTATGACAAAATTTAGAACTGAGTCTGACCTTATTGGCGACTTACAAGTGCCTGCAGAGGCATACTACGGAGTGCAAACCCAACGTGCTATCGAAAACTTCCGCATTACCGGAACTAAAATGGGCGACTATCCTGAGTTCGTAAAAGCCATCGGCTACGTGAAGTTAGCTGCTGCGCAAACCAATCACGAACTTGGGCTTCTACCCGACACCCTGCTAAAGCCTATCAGCCAAGCCTGCGAAGAGGTGATAAGCGGCAAGTTCGACAACCAGTTTTTGGTTGATATGATTCAAGGGGGCGCTGGTACTTCTGTTAATATGAACGCCAATGAGGTAATTGCTAACCGTGCGTTAGAGATTATGGGGCACGGACGTGCTGAGTACCAACACTGTTCGCCTAACGACCACGTAAACCAGTCTCAATCTACTAACGATGCCTACCCTACTACCGTGAAGTTGGCAGTTATCAAGATGAACGAAAAGCTCATCAAACACCTATCATTGCTCATCGAGGCATTCCGTCAAAAAGGAAAAGAGTTTGCCGATGTAATAAAGATGGGGCGCACCCAGCTACAAGATGCCGTACCTATGACTTTAGGACAAGAGTTTGAAGCCTTTGCAGCCAACCTCGAAGAGGAAATCGCACGCCTACAAAGCAACGCCAAACTTTTCTTAGAAATCAATATGGGTGGTACAGCTATTGGTACAGGGCTCAATGCTCCTAAAGGCTATGCACAGCTATGCGCTCAGAAGTTAGCCGCTCTCACAGGCGAACCATTCGTTACAGCAGCCAACCTTGTAGAGGCTACCCCCGACACAGGTTCGTATGTCATTTACTCTTCTGCCCTAAAACGTATGGCGGTAAAACTATCAAAAATATGCAACGACTTGCGTTTGCTTTCTTCAGGCCCTCGTGCAGGGTTAAACGAAATCAACCTACCTAAGATGCAGCCAGGGTCATCAATTATGCCAGGCAAGGTAAATCCAGTGATTCCCGAGGTAGTAAACCAAGTGTGCTTCAAGGTGATAGGCAACGACCTAACGGTTACTTTTGCAGCCGAAGCCGGACAGTTACAGCTAAACGTAATGGAGCCAGTGCTTTGCCAATGTATTATCGAGTCAATCGTATTCTTAGAGCGTGCTATCGACACCTTGCGCACTAAGTGTATAGAGGGCATCACAGCCAACCGCGAAGTGTGCCTCAATATGGTGAAACACAGTATAGGTATCGTTACAGCACTCAACCCACATATTGGGTATAAGAACAGCAGCAAGATAGCCAAAGAAGCGTTAGAGAGCGGCAAGTCAGTCTACGACTTAGTTCTTGAGCACAAACTGCTATCTAAAGAAGAGCTCGACCGAATCTTAGACCCCAAAAATATGATTTAATGAGTTAATAAAACGATTTGCCAATTTGCCAATTTGCTAATTTTCTCATTAGCAAATTGGCAAATTTTTATTAGCTAATTCAAAAATTTCTTCTCCGTTTTATAAAATTTGGAACGATTTTGGCTGTGTATTTTTACGCATAAGAATCTTAATGTATCTTTTTTATGAAACGCTTATTATTAGTAAGTTTGCTATTTTCGATTTTGCTTACCGCTTGTTCTGATAGCAAGGGGGGCGAAACCTATCTGCCTGCCTCAGTAGGCCCTATTAACAGCTTAGCTGTAGTAATTGATAACGACCTGTGGGAAGGGTCAGTAGGCGATACTATACGCCGCTACTTCGCTGCCCCTATCGACGGACTTCCTAATGAAGAACCCACTTTCTCCCTTCACCAAGTGCCTCCCCAAGTATTCGAGGGCAATACGCGCAACAGCCGCAATGTGCTGATAGTCAGCCGTGGCAATCAGCCACAAGGCGCTATTAAAGAGAATGTGTATGCCAAACCTCAGGTAGTAGCCGTTATCGAGGCTAAGAAAGTACGCGACATTGCCTGCAAGATAGAGGAGTACCACCGCCTATTTATCAATGCTTTCAAAGAAAACGAATTAGCCGAAACGCGTCATCGTTTTCAGAAATCGCTTAATACCGAAACCGAATACACACAAGCTCTGGGGGTAAAGTTACAGATGCCTTCTTTCTACAAAATAGTAAAACACGAAAACAATTTCTTCTGGATAGAGCGCCCTATCAAAGGGGGTCGTGCAAGTGTTATCCTTTACGAAATGCCGCTTAAGAGCATTCCCACTGATGAGGAGGGACGTGCTAAGGCCATTGTAAAGATGCGCGACTCGATAGGCGAAAAGTACATTCCCGGACCTGAAAAAGGAATGTATATGGTTACCGAAACCTATCTAGCACCCAGTGTAAGCGAAGTAAAGATAAAAAACCATTTTGCTTTAGAGAGCAAAGGCTTGTGGGAGGTAAAAGGTTTTGCTTTAGGCGGTCCTTATATCAACTATATTATTGAGGACAAAGCTAAGAACCGCCTATTAGTAGCCGAGGGCTTTCTGTATGCACCAGGCGTATCAAAACGCGATGTACTATTTGAGCTCGAAGCCATTATCAAATCAATTAGCTTTAATGATTAACAGCTATTTGGTAATTAAAAAAAATAATGTACTTTTGCACTATAATTAACAACATAAAATATATGAATATTTTTTTAGGAATGGTAGGGCCTTGGCAAGTAGTAATTATTGTAGCCCTTATATTATTGCTTTTTGGGGGCAAGAAAATCCCTGAATTAATGCGTGGTTTAGGCACAGGCATCCGCGAGTTTAAAGATGCTACTAAAGACCCTGCTAAAGACAACGAGCAAATTAGCAAATCAGAAAATGAACAGATCAACAAATCTGCAAATTAACAAATTGGCAAATCGATATTATGCTTTTAACAACAACACCTACAATCGAAGGACATCCTATTAAGCAATATTTAGGCATTGTTACTGGTGAGACCATCATCGGGGCAAATGCCATTAAGGATTTTATGGCAGGGCTTACCGATTTTTTCGGCGGGCGCTCTACTACCTACGAAAAAGTACTTATCGAAGGCAAAGAAACTGCTTTAAAAGAATTACAACAGCGTGCTGCTGCTCTCGGTGCTAATGCAGTGGTCGGCATCGACCTCGATTATGAAACCGTAGGGGCTAATGGGGGTATGCTAATGGTTACTGCCAGTGGCACAGCCGTACAAGTATAATTAGCTCATCTACGAATTGGCAAATCAACAAATCGACAAATCAGCTAATTGGCAAATCGGCAAATCGACTAATTGGCTAATTAGCAAATTGCTCTCTTGGTACGCTACGGCTAAGCGCGACTTGCCGTGGCGTGGCACAACCGACCCCTATAAAGTCTGGCTCTCCGAGGTTATCCTCCAGCAAACGCGCGTAGTACAAGGGCTCCCTTATTACGAGCGATTTATCACTCATTTTCCCACCGTATCCGATTTAGCAAAGGCTTCAGAAGAAGAGGTGCTAAAGTTATGGCAGGGTTTGGGTTATTACTCACGCGCTAAGAATCTACATCATACCGCTCAGCACATAGCCACAGTGCTGGGAGGCGTTTTCCCTAAAAGTTATCAAGAACTCGTAAAACTCAAAGGCATAGGCGATTACACCGCCAGTGCCATTGCTTCTTTCTGCTATAACGAACCCTGTGCAGTGGTCGATGGCAATGTATATCGCGTATTATCACGCCTCTTTGGAGTGCAGACACCTATCAACACCCCTGCAGCTGCCAAAGAGTTCAAAGCCTTAGCCAATGAGTTGTTAGACAAGCCACGGGCAGGCGAATACAACCAAGCTATTATGGAGTTTGGTGCCATAGTCTGTACTCCCCAGTCACCGGACTGTGCTAACTGCGTATTGCGCGACAGCTGTTGGGCTTGGGCGCATAATCAAGTAAGCGTGCTACCTGCCAAACTCAAGAAAATAAAGATAAAACAGCGCTACTTCAACTATCTTGTGTGGTTAAGTGCCGATCAGCAAACCCTCCTTCAGAAGAGGGAAGGCAAAGATATATGGCACGGACTCTATGAGTTCCCGTTACTCGAAACACACACACCAGCCACTGCCGACACCATAGCTGCCGCTCACCCCACAGCTACCGTGAGTTTATACAACGAAACACCTGTAATCCACAAACTCACACACCAGCATATCTACACTTCTTTTTGGATTATCACCACCCCCGAACCCCTTGACAACAGCATACCCATCACCGATATACACCGCTACCCCGTATCGGCACTCACCGCAAATTTCATCACCAAGTTTTGGAAATAGGAAAAAACATATCTATGAAACTAACATTTATCTTTACTCTTGCTTGTATTGCCAATGCGTCACTACACTTTGTCGTACGTTTGCATCTTGAAAAATAAATTGTAATTTTACATTTAAATAAGCACGGAGAAAGACCGAGACTTTGTTAGTGAAAAACTGCCTTTGACGTTCAGTCCCCGTGCTTTCACATCTGTAAAACTGGATAGTTCGTTAGGTTTTAAGCCTGTGTTTACGACGATAGATTATCAGATGTTATTTAAACAAAGTTATTTTTAATCTTTTTAATTTATTCATTATGAGTTATGTAGGTGTTGATATTAGCAAGGATAGCTTCGTAGTTGCTTTCTCTTCTGCTTCTAAAAGTAAAACTATTACTTATCAAAACGACGACAAAGGTATTGAAAAATTTATAAATACCCTTGATAAAGAGCAACATCATTGTGTGATGGAAGCTACTGGTAACTATGGTGTTAATCTACTTTATCACCTTTGTGAACAAGAAATAAAGGTTAGTTTAATTAACCCTAAGCAAAGTAATTTCCTTTCAAAAATGAAACTATCTACTGCTAAAACTGACAATAAAGATGCTCGTTTGTTAGTAGAATATGGAGAAAAAATGAATCCTGAAGTTTATAAAATGCCTTCAGATAAGATTATTCTCCTTAAACAGAAACAAACAGTACTTACTCACTTAATAAAACAGCGTACAGCAAGTAAAAATCAGCTAAAATCTTTAGAGTTACTCAATAAAAAAGATAATTTAGCTATTGATATGCTCAAAAACAACATAGACAACTTAGATAAACTCATCAATAATCTAGAAAAAGACATTGTTTCTATCACTGAGGAAGAGTTTGAAAAACAGGTTCAACTACTTACTTCCATTAAAGGGATAGGTAAAAAAGTTGCTACTACTTTAGTGATTATTACTAATGGTTTTTCTTTCTTTGAAAATCCTAAGCAATTATCTCGTTATATAGGTATTTGTCCTACCTACCAACAGTCGGGTAAATCGTTGAATTACAACGGACATATTAATAGAAATGGACATAGCACCTTACGTGGTCAGTTGTTTATAGCATCGTGGTCAGCAGCTAAGTATAATTCCTCTTGTAAGGCTCTTTTTGAAAGGCTTAGAGAGGAAGGAAAACCTTGGAAATTAGCACAGATAGCGGTCTGTAACAAGCTTATTAGGCAAGCTTTTGCAGTTATTAAGTCAGGAGTTGCTTATATAGACGGACACGTTCCTACGTTATCTGCACCAATGTAAACAGCTATATGAGTCACTACTTTCGCCGTAGGCGAACTAAAAGAAATTCCTTTTTAGAAAAAAAAAGTTACTAAAAAATTTGCATATTAACATAGTTCGTCAAAGTCCCAAAACTTTGACAAAGTCTATAAACCTGATAATCAATCGCTTTTAAAGTGCGTGGTGTACGGGCGTTTTGCAAACGCCCTCCCGTTAAACTCTAATATACAAAGCGATATGCAAAATATTTTTTGTTTCTCATTAGGTTCTTTACTGTTTTTTTTATTATCTTTACACTTAAAACAAAATACTTAATTGGATATGAAAAATAACCTGTTTTTAACTATTTCTCTGCTCATAGCATTCTCTTGCTGTGCACAAAATAGTATTAGAAGAGTGGATGATAATTATTATTTTATAGAAATTCCTTCTGAGAATGGTAATTTTGACTGTAGAGAAGATAGTACAAAATTGTGTAATAGGTATTATGTGCTTGAAGAAACTTTCTTTAAAGATAAAATAAAAAATGATTTAATCTTTAAACTACCTGCTTTTACAGCAGTTACAATAAGTTTTATTCAAGTACTTTATGAACAATTAGGAATTTTTAAATTTATAACTGTTTTACCATTAAGCGATGTAGGTTTTAACTGGATAATTCCAAGTTTTATAGCATTTGTAATAGCATTATTTATAAAAAAGAAATAAAATCTAATAGTATTTAAAAAAAGGTGATGTTCAAAATATAACATCACCTTTTCTATAAAAATTTTTAAATTTTAGCATTTTTAGGGTGCGGATCTCGGCGACTCAAATTTGCAAATTTAAACGTAAAACGATAAGGCGAAGTATCGCGAGATGGATTTAAGGGTTGCGACGTAAAAATTTAGCGTGGGCTGGACAAGGTAGTCCGCCGAGCTAAATTTTTACTAGCTCCGTTAAAGACGCTCGCGAGGCAAGCCGCAAAGTTAAATTTGATCGCCGCTTAGTAGTATGTACCCGCTTTCGCTAATGTTTTTAAATTTAACTCCCAGCTCCCGCTTCAGCCTCAGCACGACGTTTTGTATCGCGCCCTTACTCGTTTGCTCGCCCTCATAGACGAACTCCTCGATCATCTCGTAGCTCACGAGTTTGTTTAGATTGTACGCAAAGAGCCAAAAGAGCTTGTTTTGTAAAAATGATAGATAAATTTCCTCGCCGTTTTTGTAGATCTTTTCTTTGGCGAGATTTATGCTCGTTTGCGGGCCCAGGCGCACGAGCTTTTCGTCCTTTTCGTAGGTTAGAGCCACGAGCAGACGGCAAAGCGCGGCGATATCGACGGGCTTTTTTAGAAACGATGCCGCGCCGTGCTCGATGCTTTTGATGAGGTTGTCGTCGGTGTCGTAGGAGGTAAAGACGATAAATTTTTGCGCGGGTTTGACGCGCATCATCTCCTTCATCATCTCAAAGCCGTTCATCGCGGGCATGTGGATATCGGTGATGACGACGGCGGGGGCTAGCTTTTTAAATCGCTCCAGCCCCTCTAGCCCGTCTGCCGCGCCCCAGACGCTTAGGCAGTAGGGCTTTAGCCCGCCTATTAGCAGCTCCCTTGCGATCTCGTCATCCTCGACGATGAGGACGCTCAGGTCTTTAAGTAGCTTTAAATGCTCTTGCATCTCACTCCTTTAAATTTATCTCAAAGCCGAGCTCAAACGTCGTCGGATCGCCCGCGCTTAGTAGTTTGATATCGCCTGCGAGCTTTTCGTTTGCGAGCTTTTTGCCAAAATACAGCCCGATGCCGCTTCCTTGCTTTTTGGTAGTTTTTGGCTGGGTTAAAATTTTATCCCGAAGCTCCTTACTCACGCCGCTGCCGTAGTCCGTGACGGCTATCTTGCACGTGCCGTTTTCAAATTTGACGTCCAAAAAAACTTGCCGCTTGGCGATCTCGTCTTTATATCGCTCCACGACCGCGTCTTTTGCGTTGTGAATGAGGATGAGTAAAATTTGCTGTACGATGCCCATCCGCTGCGTGGCCTCTTCGTCTTTAAACTCGCGCAAGCTTACCGAGACATTTGCTTTGCTAAGCTCGGTGTGCATGAGCTTTAGTAGGTCTTTTATACAGCGCTGCACGCTAAATTTTTGCGGGCTGTCGCTCGTTTTGTAAAAATTTCTAAAAATCTCGATCGTGTCGCTTAAAAGCACGGTCGCGGCCTGTCCTTTTTGCAGCATACTCTCTAGCGTCGCGGCATCTAGCTTGCCGTCTTTTTGCAGCATGAGCAGGCTTGATATCATCAAATTTAGCGAATTAACCGGCTGAATAAACTGATGATTTATGCCGCTGATTAGCTCGCCCGCCTCGCTCATACGGGCTTTATGCTTGAGCAGGGCCTCGTAGTCGTCTTGCAGGTTTTTGATTTTTGAATACATAAAGTTGTGGAGAAAATTTGCCACCAGCGCCAGCGCCGCGAACGCAAAAAGCAAGATGAGGGCGTTTTTTAGCACGGAGTTAAGCAGCGCGGCGAGCTCCTTTTCGTTA
>ERZ773014.1494-NODE-1494-length-14821-cov-10.112894_pt1 | contig 14821 bp, 11 predicted proteins | sample MGYA00580841_ERZ773014 | MGnify/ENA primary metagenome ERZ773014 (study PRJEB29015, sample SAMEA2737989) | human oral metagenome | biome: human oral; feature: human-associated habitat; material: dental | place: China | collected 2067 ...
GACTTGCGGGAGTACCCGCAAACGCCAAAGCAAACGCCGCGAGACTTGCGGGAGTACCCGCAAACGCCAAAGCAAACGCCGCGAGACTTGCGGGAGTACCCGCAAACGCCAAAGCAAACGCCGCGAGACTTGCGGGAGTCCCGCAAACGCCAAAAAGTTCTCCGAAGCATTTATAGCAGTGTTGTAGGCATTTCCAAAAACGTTTTGGCTAGGCTTCCGTAGAAACTCTCTGCTGGTTTTATTCTTACACCGAACTCACGTTCCATAGACTGCGGAGACGTATCCCACACTGCCCGAGATAGCCCCCAGAGGTGGCTCTGACGATAGCCCGCCAACGTGTGCTGGCCAGAAATGGTCTCGACGCGCTTAGGGTCATATTCCACGGCGGCGCAGGATGACGTAGATGATCACCGGGGCACCGAAGATGGGTGTCACGGCATTCAGCGGAAAGACTGTGCCGGTACCGGGGATGACGGTCAAGAGGTTGCAGAGCAGTGCCATTGCGGATCCGAGCAGCATCGTAACGGGCAGGAGCATGCGATGGTCAGCGCGGCCGAGTGTAAGACGCGCCACGTGTGGCACAGCCAGACCGATGAACGATACAGGGCCACAAAAAGCGGTGGCAGTGGCTGTCAGCAGCCCTGTGCAAAGCAGGATCAGGACGCGCGTCCGACGAATCTTGACGCCAAGGTTCGTGGCGTAACGCTCGCCAAGCAGCAGGGCGTTCAGGGGCTTCACAAGGAGCAGCGCAGCAATCAACCCGCCCAAGGTGCAAAGCGCAAAGAAGGGCAGGCGGGTATTGGAGACGGAGCTGAAATCGCCCATGCCCCACATGACGTAACCGCGGATGCGATCGGCCGAGGCGTAGAAGTTCAGGAGCGAGATCAGCGAGGAGGCGAGGTAGCCCACCATGATGCCGAGGATGAGGAGCATCACGTTGCCGCTCACTCGCGTAGAGAAATAGATGATCAGCGCCAGCACGCAGCAAGCACCGGCAAAGGCTGCCAGAATGAGCGCCAAAGAGCCACCGATGGCCGCCCCGCCCGTCGTCAGGCCGATAGTGCCACCGAAGAATAGCATCACGATAGCCACACCGAGATTTGCGCCGTCGCTGATGCCCAGGATCGAGGGGCCGGCCAGAGGGTTGCGGAAGAGCGTCTGTAGGAGCAGTCCGGCGGCGGCCAGAGAGGCGCCCACGAGAAGGGCCGTCGTGGCTTGTGGCAGGCGTGACTCGAGGACGATGGTGCTCCATGCCACCGGATCGGAGGACTTACCGAGCAGAATCCGGACGACGTCCATGGGCGGGATGGGCACAGTGCCGTAGGCCAGGCTGGCTGTCCACAGGACGGCTACGAGTAGCCCGAGCAGGGCGAAGAGTAGGGATGATTTCATACGTGTAACGATTTTGTTAGGGCGGCCTCGTGCGAGGGGCGCCTGACGCTGCGCCTAAGTTTAGGCGAAGCGGCGCCAAAGGTAGAGCCACAGCCGATTCATAAAACGGCTTCTCGTTTCGCGCCCTACCTTTGGCCCGTCATTCCAAACAACATCAAACACATAACAGAAAATACATGATGCCTTTTTTCCTCATCCTTATGCTGGCCGCCTACATCGGCGGCAACGCCTACATCTTCACGCGTGCCCTCCAAGCCTTACCGCCGATGCCTGCCATCTTCAAGTGGCTCTTCGGGCTGGCCTACTGGGGCTATGCGCTGTCTATCTTTTTGGTCTTCATCTTCCGTGCACGGGAGAGCGCCGATCCTTGGGGGCACTTCTTCTTTCAGGTCAGCACGGGCTGGCTCGTCTTTACGCTCTATATGGTGCTGGCGCTCGTCTGCTTCGACCTCTTCCGACTGCTTGTCCCCAGCTTCCGACACGGTTTCGCGTGCGCCCTGCTCGTTACGACAGGGGTGCTCGCCTACGGATACTACACCTATAAGCATCCGCAACTGCGCGAAGTAGACATCATCACTGACCGACTGCCCGCGGGATCGCTGGGCCTGAAGATCGTCGGCGTGAGCGACGTCCACTTGGGGCTCGGTACGACCCGCGACGATCTCAGACGCTATGTGGATCTCATCAACGCCCAGCATCCGGACATCATTCTGATCAGTGGCGACCTGATCGATAACGACGTCCGACCGGTGGACGAGGCGGCGATGGACGAGGAGCTCAATCGGCTACACGCCACGTATGGCATCTACATGGTGCCGGGCAACCACGAATACCTCAGCGGAATCGATGCCTGCAAGCGCTTCATCCGCGGACGCACAAACATTCATCTGCTCATGGACTCCGTGGCTACCCTGCCGGGCGGCATACGGATCGTGGGGCGAGACGACCGCACGAACACGGCGCGAAAGACGCTGCCGGAGCTGATGAACCGCATCGACACGGTGGTGCCCATCATCGTGCTCGACCATCAGCCGACCGACTTGACGCAGGCCGAACGCGCCGGGGTAGACCTGATCTTCTGCGGACATACGCACCACGGGCAGGTTTGGCCGCTGAACCTCGCCACCGATCGACTCTTCGATGTGGCCTATGGCTACACACGCCGCGGGCGGACGAATATCTATGTCTCCTCGGGCCTCTCGCTCTGGGGGCCGCCCTTCCGCATCGGCACACGCTCGGAGCTGGTTGTCTTCCGACTCATCCCCGCTGAGTTATGAGGGTCTTCCTGCAAGCAATCTTCGGGCAGCTGCTCTTCACCCTCTACATCTACCTCCGGGGGCGCGCTGTCTTGCCGAAGCGACGCCGATGGCGCCTCCTCTACACGCTCTTCTTTGCTGCCGAATGGGCCCTGTACTTCTTCGGCTACTTCACGCACTCGGAACTGCCGGACAGCGTCATGGTGCCGATCCTTATGATCTGTGGCACGTGGTACATCGCGTCCATTTATCTCGTCACCGGGCTACTCTTCTTCGATCTCTGCCGTTGGATCTACCGCCGTCGGCCGGGCTGGTTCCCCGCATGGATCGCGGCGAACGCTCTCCGGCTGAGGCGTGGCGCCTACCTGCTGCTGGCCCTTTTCACGGTTGGGCTGATGATTCAAGGTTATCACAACGTCGAAGACCCCAGAGTGAAACACGTCCGGATCACCATCCCCAAGTCCACGCCCGGGCGCGACAGCCTGAAGGTGGTGCTGATGACGGACACCCACTTCGGCGAGTCGATCGGCAAACGCAACGCCCAACGGTTCGTGGCCCTCAGCAATGCCGAGCAGCCGGACATGGTCGTCATCGCTGGCGACGTGATCGACTACGAGTTGCGCATCGCCGCCCGCGAACGCATCGAGGAGGATCTGCGTCGGCTCCGCGCCCCCTTGGGCGTCTACATCACGCTCGGCAACCATGAATATCGCGCCAACCGCATCGCCAAGCAGCGGTGGCTCCGACGCACGGGGGGCACGCTGCTGATCGACTCCGTCGTACAGCCCGACAGCACCTTCACCCTCATCGGCCGCGACGACTACACCAATCGCCATCGCGCCGCCCTGAGCCAACTCATGCGCGGGGTAGACACGAGCCGCCCCGTGATCGTGGCCGACCATCAGCCTAAGTTTCGCGAGGTGGTGATGAACGGCGCCGACCTCGGCCTCTTCGGCCACACCCACGCGGGGCAGATCTGGCCCTTCTCGTGGATCATTAAGCTGGCCTACAAACACACCTACGGATACTTCCGCGAGGGGCCTGCGCAGTTCTACATCTCGTCCGGCATCGGTTGCGCCGGTCCGCCCTATCGCATCGGCACCCGCTCCGAACTGGTGGTGCTGCATATCCGCTTTGAGAAGCCTGCCAGCCCCGGCCAATGAGTCGGGAGGCACAACAATAAGTAACCCCTAACCCCCTCCCCCACGATGCGCAACAAACTGCTCCCCCTCCTGCTGCTGAGCCTGGCTACGACCATCGCCCATGCACAATCCGAAGGCCTGGCCGACAGCCTCGCGGCCGATCTCCGAATGATCCGTCAAGCCACCGCACGACACACCGACCTCTGGGGCCTTGACCTCTACGGCCCCCTCCTTTTCATCGACCCCGAGACACGCGTGGCCTACGCCAACGAGCCGGACAGCGCGGGCTTGCTTCGGCCCTGCGGCTCCCTCTATGCGGGCCGCCTGCCGGAGGATGTCCTCACCGCCAACACCGCCACAAAATGGGGCGGGCGGACGTGGGCGATGATCCTCTTGCCCCTGCCCAAGGATTCGACGGATCGCACCGTCTTGCTGGCCCACGAGCTCTTCCACTGCGCCCAACCCCGACTGCACTTCACGGGTCATGGGGGCGACAACGGCCACCTCGACACGGAGAAGGGGCGCGTACTGATGCGACTCGAGCTGGAGGCGCTCCGAGATGCCCTCCGCGCCACCACGCCCGACGAGCGTCGCTCGCACCTCACCCATGCCCTGGCCTTCCGCACGGAGCGTCACCGACGTTTCTCCGGCGCCGCAGCGTCCGAACATGCCCTGGAGTGCAACGAAGGACTGGCGGAGTACACCGGCCAGACCGTGGCCAGCCTGTCAGCCGACCAAGCTCGGGCTTATCTCATCGCACGCATCGACGCCCTGCTGGGCATGCCCACCTTCGTCCGCTCGTTTGCTTACGCCACCCTGCCCGCTTACGGTTGGCTCGCTGCCGACACCGCGCCCGATTGGCATCGCACCATCACGGACGAGACGCCCATCACGGACCATCTCGCCCGGCTCTTTGGCCTCACCCTGCCCGACAGCCTCCCCGCGTCATGGGTCGCGGCCTATCATGGCGACGTCATCATCCGCCAAGAATCCGCTCGCGAAGCCGACCGGAAATCGCTCACCGACAGCCTCCGCGCCAGCCTCGTGGACGGCCCACGCCTGACCCTGCCCCTCCGCTCCATGCATTTCTCCTTCAATCCGAACAGCCTCATCCCGCTCGACACCTTGGGCACCGTCTATCCGCAGCTCCAGCTCAGCGACCTCTGGGGCACCCTCGACGTAACGGATGGCGGCGCGCTGATCTCGCCCAGCTGGACGACCATCACCATCCCCGCCCCACACACCACGAGCCCCACCGGCGCCGTCGGCTCCGGCTGGCGACTGACGCTCGCTCCGGGCTACCAGATCGTCCGCCGCGCGAAGGATTATGTGTTGGAGGGGAAGTGATCAGCTGCGGAAAGTTATCTGGGGCGATCAGAGAGTGAGCGGCTCATGCGATCAATGCAGCAACGCTTCTGGTCGAGGTTGGGGTGCACGTAAAGGTCGAGTGTGGTGCTGATGTTGGCATGCCCGAGCAGGACGCTCACCGTCTTATAGTCGCATCCGCTTTCGATGCATCGGGTGGCAAAGCTGTGTCTGAGCCCGTGAAACTTGAGGCGTGGGATATCAAGCTGGTCGATCAGCGAATTGTAATACGTGCGATAGATACGTGGCTCGGTAGGCTTGGAGTCGTTGGTGAGCACATAGAAGTCGGGGCAGACTATGCGGAGGAGTGGCTTGAAAAGGCGACAGAGTTCATTGCTCAGAGGTATGTCGCGGATGGAGCTCTTCGTCTTGGGCATTCCTTCGATCAGCTCCGTGTGACGAGACCCATCGGGGTCGATGATATAGATGCGTTGGAGCGTGCGACGAATGCGGACGACTTTCTCTGTCGGGTCGACATCCGACCATTTCAGGGCACAGAGTTCTCCGATGCGTATGCCTGTGCTTAGGCAGATGAGGATACCAAGATTGCGGAAGGTGAAATGCTCACGAACGAAGCGCATAATACGACACTGATCGTTACGGGTAAGGATGTCAAGGCGGGTGTCCGTGTGCGTTGTAGGATAGCGGACTTGAATGGCTGTAGCCACCCAGTCGTGGTGCTTCGCCCCATAGCTGCGCACCATTTTGAGTACGACGACGAGGTCTTTGACGGTTTTAGGACTCAACCCCGCATTAATTTTCGTGAGCACGAAGGCCTGCACAGCGTCTTCGTCGATCTCTCGCGCCTCTCCAAAGGTGGGTAGGAGGTGCTTTTCGAGTTGGAGCGCATAGACGGCGTGCGTGGCACGTTTGACGTAGTGCTCTTTGTCAGCGAGCCAAAGGGCTGCCAATTCTCTGAAAGTGATGGTCGGTTTAGTCATGATTCCTCTTGTTTTTGAATGATTATCGATAGGAATCAAGATAGAAAGAATGCGCTGCCATCCTAAAGTATCCCCTTTTGCGCTTCCCCGAGTTCACGGATGAGTGGAAAAAGGTCAAGCTGGGGGAGGTGCTATCATTCGAAGTAGGATATCCATTTTCTTCTGATGCATTTAATGAAGAAGGAAATGGAGTGAGATTAATCAAGAATAGAGATCTAAAGGCTGATGATAGAGTTGTCTTTTATGAAGGAGAGTATGATGCGCAATACATCGTGCAAAATGGGGACATTCTTATTGGGATGGATGGAGATTTTTCCCCTTGTCTATGGAAAAAAGGAAAGGCTTTACTTAATCAAAGAGTTGGGAGAGTCAATGCTAATCAGAACACATCAAGAGTGTTCATTTTATACGTATTAGTGGACTCTCTAAAAAAGATAGAGCATAAAACGTCCTCAACCACTGTCAAGCATCTATCTCATAAAGACGTCGAAAAGATTAAAGCATCCCTTCCCTCCCTTGCCGAGCAGCGGAAGATTGCGGCCTTGCTGAGCCTGATAGACGAACGGATCGAAGTGCAAAACGCCATAATAAAGGAACAGGAGGCGTTGAAAGCCTCGCTTATCCGCCGCCTCTTCGACCGCACACTCCGCTTCCCCGAGTTCACGGATGAATGGAAGAAGGTCAAGCTGGGAGAGGTGGGGAAAATGTACAATGGACTATCTGGGAAAAAAGCTGCTGATTTCGGAGCCGGCTATCCCTTCATTACCTATAAAATGGTATTTGACTCTGGAGTGATAGACATGTCGAAAGTGAGCTATGTTGAGATAGGACCTGGAGAGAAACAGAACAAAGTGCGAGAGGGAGACATATTCTTCACCACATCTTCAGAGACTATAGACGAAGTGGGGATGAGCTCTGTGTTATTAAGAGATGCGGACAATTTGTTTCTCAACAGCTTCTGTTTTGGCTATCGATTGAACACACCTAATCTGACGACATCTCAATATTTGGGATACATGCTAAGAGGGCCTCAAATGAGGATGCGTATTTCTTCACTCGGCCAAGGAATCACAAGATTCAATATATCGAAAGAGAAGGTGGCCGATTTGCAGATAGCCGTTCCCTCCCTCCCCGAGCAGAAGAAGATTGCGGCTTTGCTTTCGGCCGTAGACGAGCGGATAGCTGTAGAGACGGAGTATGCAGCACTCTTGCAAAAACAGAAAGCGTATTTGCTCAGGCAGATGTTTGTCTGATAAAGTGCTGTCAGATGAACATCTGTCGGAGTAGATAGACCTTTTGCTGTTTCAGCTGCTCGACATACTCTTTCTCTACCGATAGGCGTTCGTCAAGGGCCAATAGGCAATCGGCAATACACCGCAGCTCTTTCTCTTCTTTAGGTAACAGAACCACATTGTCGAGAAAATGATCCGTTCGAATATTGATGGTGTTCTTAGCACCCTTCTGAATCAATGGAGCCAAGTAGTTATTTGCCCGAAGCGGACTTAAGAAGAAGTAGTGCAAGAGCGTTCCTACCTCGGGAGATATGGGCCGATAAACACCATACAAGGGGGATACAGCGACGGGCGATGCGTTGTGATTCTGCTTTACAATGCCGAATGGGAATTGTCCGGTGGGAGACTTGGTGTAGACTAAATCACCGGGGTGAACTACACCATAATTACTCGTATTCGCAGCGGCAAAAGAGCGCCCGAGGTGGACTATCTGATTAACGATACCTCGACTGACGGAGACCGAATACACCTCGTAGCTGCCAGATGTATTTTGCTCCTTCCTTATCGTCAACAGATCTCTAAGACGGACCTTATGCCATCCTGCTTTTGTAACGTATTGAACGCTACTATAGAACCCTACAATAAGGGATTCCAAGTAGTTGCATATGGCGTTTTGCACTTCGATCCGTTCGTCTATGGCCGAAAGCAAACCCGCAATCTTCTTCTGCTCAGGGAGAGAGGGGAGGAAATAGCTTTGGTTAAGGATATCATCACCTTTTAAGTTTGCGATTGCTCCGTTACCTCCTTGAATTGCTTTGTAGATATATCTCTTGTAGGTCGGTGTTTGGAATATCCATCTCACCAAATCATTGGTGCTTCTAAATATTCCGCAAAAGGCACCCACCGTAATTGTCCCAAGTGAAGCATCACAGCAATAGGAGGCTTTACCGACTAAATGCGAACTACCATTCGCCATACAAATCGTTATGTCTGTATTCCTTAATATCTGATGCGGATCTGGGAGAATTGACACATGTACGAGCTCAGTCTTAAAATCGATAGGACATCCATCATTGAGATTATTTGCTCGGATAACGATAGTTCCCGTGTCTTGTACATCATCAGTACCATAAGTTAATCCGCGAACATATTCTCCCACCTCCCCCAGCTTCACCTTCTTCCACTCATCCGTGAACTCGGGGAAACGCAAAAGGGGATACTTGGGGACTTGATTCTTCTTTTCCATGATGCGGCGGGGCTATTTGACGAGGTCGGTTAGGCCTAACTCGGCGAAGTAGGCGTCGATTTGGCGGTCGAGGTCGGCACGACGTGCCTCGAGCTCGTGGATGCGGTGCATGACGTCGTGCAGGTCGATGGGCTCCTCCTCTTCGTAGGTGTCGATGTAGCGCGGGATGTTGAGGTTGTAGTCGTTCTGGCGGATCTCGGCGATGGGCACACGGCGTGAGTAACGGGCTTCTTCGCGACGTTGACTATAGGTGTCGATGATGTGGCCGATGTCGTCCGGCTCGCCATTCTCGCCCATGCGCAGGCGATTCTGCTTCTTGTCTTTGGCGAACTCGCGACTGGCGTCGATGAAGAGCACGTCGTCGGGGCGCACGCACTTCTTAAGCACCAGGATGCAGACGGGGATGCCGGTCGAAAAGAAAAGCTTCGGGGGGAGGCCGATCACGGCGTCGATGTGGCCGTCGTCGATCAGCTTACGGCGGATGCGCTCCTCTACGCCGCCGCGGAAAAGTACGCCGTGAGGGAGGATGATGGCCATCGTGCCGTTGTCCCGGAGGTAATGGAAGCCGTGGAGCAGGAAGGCCATGTCGGCCGCCTTCTTGGGCGCGAGGCCATAGTTGCCGAATCGGGGATCGTGGGCCAGCTCTTCGCGGGGGGTCCATTTGAGGCTGAAGGGCGGATTGGCAACGATGGCGTCAAACTCGTTTTTTTTCAGATCGGTGGGGTTGAAGATGTCTGTCCATTCGTTGGTGAGGGTGTTGCCGTGGAAGATCTTGAAGGCATCGTCCTTGACGCCATGCAGGAGCATGTTCATCCGCGCCAGGTTGTAGGTGGTGATGTTCAGCTCTTGGCCGTAGAGGGTGCCGATGCCTTTGGAGCCCTTCATCTGCCGGAGGACGTTGAGCAGGAGCGATCCGGAGCCACAGGCGAAGTCGAGCACGCGGCGCATATATGGGCGTGGGCCACGTGTGGGGTCTTGACTGTCGAGCACGACAATGCGGGCCAGGATGGTGGAGATGGCTTGCGGGGTGTAGAACTCGCCGGCTTTCTTGCCCGAACCGGCGGCAAACTGCGCGATGAGGTATTCGTAGGCGTCGCCCAAGGAGTCGGCATCGGTGGAGAAGTCGGCTATGCCTTCGTTGATCTTGCTGATGATGGTGCAAAGCATCTCGTTCTTGGCGCGATAGTCTTTGCCGAGCTTGTCGGAGGCGAGGTTGACCTCGGAGAAGAGTCCGCGGAAGGTGTTCCGGAACGAGTCTTCTTCGATATGCTTGAAGGCTTCTTGGAGCATGTTGAGCAGTTCGCCATGTTGCGTGCGGGCCATCTCGGCGATGTGGCTCCAGAGGTATTTGGGATGGATGACGTAGTGCACGCGGCTGTTCATTTCCGTCTCGAAAGTGGCGACGTCCTGGGGGTTCTTTTCATACCAGTATTGGAGCGCGGTTTGCCCTGGGGCTAGGGGTGCGTCGGGGCCGGGATAGTCCTTTCCGAGCAGGTTGCGCGCGGCCTGCTCATAGTTGCCGGAGAGGTAGCGCAGGAAGAGGAAGGAGAGCATATAGTCGCGGAAGTCGTCGGCGTTCATCGAGCCTCTCAGTTCGTCGGCTACGGCCCAGAGGGCTTTGCCCAGGGCTTGTCTGTCTTTTGCTGTCATGTGGGTAGAGGGTAGAGGGTGGAGGGTAGAGGGTAGAGGGCGTCTTGCGATACCCTCTACCGTAATACTGTCTCGTTTATTCTTCCGGCAGATGGACATCAGGATCGCCGTCGCCGCCCGGTTTAGGGTTGGGCTTGGGGTCGGGCTGAGGCTGAGGCTTGGGATCGGGTGCGGGCTTCGGGTCCTTGGGCTGCTTAGGCTCTTTCGGAGTATTGGGTTCCTTGGGTTGCTTGGGATCCTTAGGCTTGCTGGGGTCGTCGGATCCTTTCTTTTTGCCGGAGGTGTTGAAGACGGTCTTCGTCTTGTGGATAGCGGCGTTGATGCGGTCGATCAGTTCGCTGATGAGCTTCCGGTCGTCATCCGTAACGGCCATCATGTATGCCGTTTCGATGTGGCGGAAGATGACGCCCATCATCTTGTCGTTTTTCAGACGCACGGCTTTGCTGTCGGGCAGATTCTTAATGCTGGCATCGAAGTCGAGGCGTTTGATGTACATGGCGTTAAACTCCTCGTTGGCCGTGCGGAGCATTTGCACGAGTTTGGTTTGCCCGATGGTGGCCAAATCGGCCGCGGCTGCGGGTTTGTCCAGGTCGTTGAGCATGGCCTTGATATGGGCCGTTTCGGAGGCAAAATTCTCGCGGGTGATGCCTTTGTAGGTATCCACGATGATCTGCAAGCGATGGCCCGGGGCACGATTCTCTGCGATGGGCGACTTGGCTGCCAGGCGGATCTCCTGAATCAGGGCCGAGGCGATTTCGTCGCGTGCATCGTCTTTCTTCTGGAGCGCTGCGGTCTCTTCGGCCTTTTTGGCTTCGCGATCGATCTCCATTTCTTCGAGGATACCGCCGTTCCAAGTGTCAATATCCGACGCCTCGAGCAAGAGCTTGGCCGGAGCTATCGGCTTAACCAAGGTGTAAACAGTGGACTGCAAGTTGGCATGCAGCCCGAGGGGGAAGCGTGTGCTCCACGTCCCGTCAATGGTTTTTATGGGTTTCATTTCGTTCGGTGTTTATGAAATCATAGTCATTGAGTGATGTATATCCTATGTTGCTGTGTATATCGAAGCCATGCAGCATGCTTAGGGCTGATATACTGTATATCGAGGCCATGCAAGCATGTTTGGAGCCGATATACTGTATATCGAGGCCATGTAAGCATGTTTGGGGCCGATATACTGTATATCGAGGCCATGCAAGCATGTTTGGGGCCGATATACTGTATATCGAGGCCATGCAAGCATGCTTGGGGCTGATATACTGTATATCGAAGCCAAACTTCCCTGCTCCGACAGAGACCGGCGGCGAAAGTAGAAAGATTCGGCAGCCCGGGTACAAACATTCGGCCCCTTCCGGGACCGTATGGGAGGCGAATGCAATTCGCCCCTACCCTCGGGTACCAGGAAAAACTTCGCTGCCCCCGCAGGGGCCGTCCGTAGACGCCTCATACATCGGCGGGCAGATTGTCGATCGTTTGCCCGGCGGCGCGAAGGCGGATGAGGGGGAGGAGGTCGGCACGAAGGGCGTTCTTCTTGGTGACGCGATCTCGCCAGCCAAGCCCCTCGTCGGTGAAGAGGTCGGAGAGGTGGCTATCGTCGTAACGCATGACATCGAGGGTGGACTCGATGAAATCCGAAAGGCGCCCCTGGTCTACGCCGTGCCGCTGGGCCATCTGGTGGACAAGTCGGTGCCACTTGGCTTCGCGAAAGCGGCGGAACTCGTCCGAGATCTCGTCCGCCGTGCGGCCGTTGATGGCCTCGGGATGGCAGACAAATTCGAGGATGTCCTCTCGATCTTCGGGCAGGTTGCTGTGCGAGCTGAGGAGGGCGACGATCCCCTCGCGGGTCACCTCGCGGCGCTCGGGTTCCTCCTCGTTGACCATGCGCGCGATGAGGGAGATGATGTAGTCGTAATCGATGAGGGCGGAGGCGAAGAGGACGAGCTCGAGGTCGATATCCTGCATCACGGTAGTGGGCTCGGCGGCGCCGTCGGCCGATTCTGCGGCTCGCTTTTGGCGCATTTCGCGGGCCAGCTCGAGGTAGGCCGTGCGGAAGGCTTGACGTTCATCGGGGGATATGATGGCATCGATGCGGGCTTGTAGCTCGGGCGGGATGTCGACGTATTGGTCGAGTTGTATCAAGATGCGCTGCAGGGGCTTGAATTGCTCCACGAACTCGGCCCGGGCCGCGTCGCCCCTCAGGTTGGGCACCTCCTCGGGCACGGGCTTGAGGCCGTGGCTCTCCATCATGCTTCTAAGGCCCTGGGCGGCCTCTTCGAGCTGCTCCACCTTCACCTCGGCCGGCTCTACGAGCCAGATCTTGGCGGCATCCTTCGACTTGTCGCGTTCGCCGGAGAAGAGCTCCACGGCCGTGTTCAGGGCGTCGGCGCTCTGGGCGTGGAAGTCGAGGATCTTGCCGAAGGGTTTGCGCTCGTTGAGCACCCGATTGGTGCGCGAAAAGGCTTGGATCAGGCCGTGGTATTGCAGGCCTTTGTCTACGTAGAGGGTGTTGAGGTATTTGGAGTCGAAGCCGGTCAGGAGCATGTCGACGACGATGGTGATGTCAATCTTCTGCTCCCGGGGCACGTCCTCTCGGCCCTGCCACTTGATGCGCTGCTGTAAGTCGCGACTGTAGCGGTCAAACTCCTCGATACAGTGCAGCGTGTTATAGGTCTGGTTATACATACTAATGATACGCCTGAGGGCTTCCTTCTTGCCCAGGGGGTCCACTTGGTTGTCCTGCCGCTCCTGGTCAAGCTCTTCTTGTATCTGCATAATGTCGCGATTGCCCTCGGCCGGGGGCGAGAAGAGGCAGGCGATGCGGAGGGACTTGTAGGTCGGATCCTTCTCCTCCTCCTTCTTCTTCTCCTCTTCCTCCTCGCGCTCGAGCTGGATTCTATCAAAGATCTTGCAGTACTCGATGGCGTCGTTGATGCTGGCGGTGGCAAATAGGGCGTTGAAGCGGCGGTTGTCAGACACCTTGTCGTGCACCTCGAGGATCTTCTCCACGATGATCTCTTTGGGCACATTGCCCGTGTCGAAGCTGCCATCCCGCTGGAGGCGGTAGAAGGAGACGTCGAAGGGCAACACGCTTTTGTCCTCAATGGCGTGGGTGATGGCGTACGTGTGTAGGGGCTTTTGGAAGATGTCCTCCGTGGTCAGGGCCGATGCTTCGCGGCCTTCGATCTTGGTCCGGGTGGCGTTCTCGGCAAAGATGGGCGTGCCGGTGAAGCCGAAGAGTTGCGCCCGAGGGAAGAAGGATTTGATCGTCCGGTGATACTCCCCGAACTGTGAGCGGTGGCACTCGTCGAAGATGAAGACGATGCGCTGATCGGCCAGATCGCGCAGTCGTCGGTCGAAGTGTCGGTTCTTTTCGTCGAGGGCCAGCCCGAGCTTCTGGATGGTGGTGACGATGATCTTGTCCTTATAGTCTTTCGAGAGCATGCGCCGCACCAGCTCGCCGGTGTTCGTGTTCTCCTCCACGCAGTCCTTCTGAAACTTGTTGAATTCCTCGCGCGTCTGCTTATCCAAGTCCTTACGGTCGACTACGAAGAGGCATTTCGAGATGTGCGGGTTATCCTTGAGCAGTGTGGCAGCCTTGAACGAGGTAAGCGTCTTGCCGCTGCCCGTGGTGTGCCAGATGTAGCCGTTGCCGGAGTTGTTCTCGATGCACTCCACCATCTTCTTCACGGCATAGATCTGATACGGTCGCATGATGATCAGCTTCTCCTCCGTCTCCACCAGCACCATGTAGCGGCTGATCAGCTCGCCCAGAGCGCACTTGTAGAGCACTTCACGGGCAAACTCGTGCAGGTTAGCCACCTTCTTGTTCTGCTCATCGGCCCACCGACAGACGGGCAGGAACTGCTCCTTCTCGTCGAACGTGAGCGCCTCCTTGGGGTTGTTGGCGAAGTAGAACGTATCGGCCTCGTTGCTGACAATGAAGAGCTGCATGAAGGCCAGCAATGTATGCTCGTAGCCGTTCGCGCGGTCGTTCTTGTAGTCCACGATCTGCTTGATGGCCACACGTGGCGACACCCCATGCGCCTTCAGCTCCACCTGCACCAACGGTAGACCGTTGATGAGGATGATCACGTCGTATCGGTGATAGCTGCTATGCGTGTTGATGCGTAGCTGATTGATGACTTCGTAGTCGTTCTTGCACCAGTTCTGTAGGTTGACTAAGGGGTAGAACCGCGTCGTACCGTCATCGTGAATGACCTCGACCTTATCTCGGAGCGTCTTGGACGCTTCGTAGACGTCGCGGCTGACAATATTCCTCATCAGCTTCTCAAACTCGCCGTCGGTCAGTTGGACCTGGTTGAGCGCTTCAAACTTGCTCCGGAAATTCTGCTCGAGGCTCGCCCGGTTCTTGATGTCCTTGCGATACACGTAGCCCAGGCCCTCGAGGTGCCGAATGAAATGCTGCTCTATCTGACTTTCTTTTTGGGGATGATGCTTCTCCATAGAGGTGTTCGTTCTGTTTCTAATTTTAATATGTATGTGCGCGCAAAGCTATATGCGACCAATCACCTAACAGCCACTTATAAAAAAGGAAGGCGCCTCCCCTCTGTTCGTTCCGAGGGTGAAGCGCCTTCCTTTC
>ERZ773014.1496-NODE-1496-length-14806-cov-5.579893_pt1 | contig 14806 bp, 3 predicted proteins | sample MGYA00580841_ERZ773014 | MGnify/ENA primary metagenome ERZ773014 (study PRJEB29015, sample SAMEA2737989) | human oral metagenome | biome: human oral; feature: human-associated habitat; material: dental | place: China | collected 2067 ...
ATATAGGAGTGCATAATGCACGTGTGTAACTCGGTTTCCCTTGTTACTACTAAATCATACCATATATAAACCTATATTGCAAGTCTTAAATTCTATTTTTTGCAAAAAAGCCCGAAACTTTTGCAAGTTATGCTTAAGTCTCGGGCTTTTGTTACAGCTATATAAATCAAGCTGCAGTATGTGGGTTTATTGCTTTATTGTATCCACTCTCCGTTTTCATTTACCTTATATCCGTCGGGTGTGGAAGTACTTACATATAATGAACCGTATGGTTGATTATTACTTGAAGTATTTGAATTGTTTCATAAATTGTATATTTCTGCCGGGTATTGACAGTTTACTTTATGTAATAAAAGCATGTAAAAGTGATTTAAATCGGCGGTTTGACCGCAGGATACTGTATCCCAAAAGGCGATATTTTAGCCACCACAGCCTTAAGATAATAAAAAAAAGAGGCTTAAGCCAAGGCTTAAACCCCTTCTTTGTTTAAAGATAAGAATTGTTTATCTTTTTTAATTAATTCCAAAAACGACTAAGGTGTCTCTCTCACCCATGCTCCGTTAGCATCTACAGGGTAGCCGTCAGGTGTTGTAGTGCTTACATAAAGAGAACCGTCTCCTGCAAGTAAGTACCACTTACCTTCCACTTCCTGCCATCCTGTCATCATAGATCCGGTTACCGGACTTAAATAATACCATTTTCCGGCACTGAAGATCCATCCTCTGACCATAGCTCCGTAGCTTGAACCCTGAGTATCTGACATGTAGTACCAAAGACCCTTATCATCCTGTATCCATCCGGTTCTCATATTACCCTGAGCATCGAAAGCATATGTTGCAAGGCTTTGACCCTCACCTGAACCGTAGATTATACCTGCCCATGAATTCTTAAGCGGCTCTGCACTGTTTTTAAGTACAAAGTTCCAACTACCATCTGAATTCTGTCTCCAGTTTCCTTCAACTTCATTTCTATAGGTCTTATAGTTAATTCCGGCTACAGTAGCATTCTTAGCCTTAGGTCCGCCGCCGCCGGAGCTGCTTCCGCCGCCACCGCCGCCGCCGGAGCTTCTTCCGCCGCCGCCGGAACCGGAGTTATTGATCTTGTTTCTAACATTTCTAACGAGTTGCTCAAGTTCAGTCTTCTTAGCTAGGAGTTCAGCAATAGTTGCTTGTACCTGGCTCGGATCAGCCGGATTGGAAGTTCTATCTCTTAGGCTTTCAGCCGCTGCAATAGCTTGGTTGATTGCATCTCTATCAGTATCACTTAACTTGCTGTTAGGTGCAAGACCTCTAAGCTCGTTAATAACTGTATTAAGTTCAACTACTTTATCAGCTCTAGCCTCAGCCTGATCTATAAGATCATTAAGCTGCTGTCTCATAGCATCTATCTGAGCCTGTGTAGCACTCGGATCTGTTAAAAGCAATGCCGCTCTGTCTCTTAAGTCCTCTATAGCTTGCTTGTCATCCGCACTTACCGGCTTTGTAGTATCTGCAAGTAAGGTATTGGAAAGACCTATTGAGTTGTTAAGCTCTGCCTTTGCAGCACCTATTGTACGTGAGGCATTAGCTGCGTCTATAGCTGCCTGCACTGTAGTATCCTTTACATTATCAATCTCTGCTACAGTTGCTATCGGATTTACCTTGTTCTTTATAGCATCCGCTGCCGCCTTAGCTGCTAAAAGTTGTCCTCTTGCCGCTGCTGAAATATTAGGATCTGCAAGTAAAGCATCTATCTCTGCAATTTTTGCATCTAATGCGTCAATTGCGGCATCTCTTGCAGGATCGGCTGTTTCTTTATACTTGGTATAAAGAGTCATAGCCTCTCTTACCGTTGCACTTGTTGCAAATGTATTACCTGCTGTAAATCCTTGATCTTTGAACAGCGCTTCAAATACATATTTCTTTCCACTCGGTGCGGTAATATCGGTACTAGGATCAAGTCCTAAAGCTGTATAAGCCGCTACATCTTCAAGTGCAGCACCCTCGGGTACTCTAACCTGAGTTGTGGTTGTTATTCCACCCGGAGTTGTTATCGGAAGATAAGACTTTGTATCTACTATCGTTACGATATTTTGTCTCTTATATGCAAGTACATAACTTTCTCCGGCATTAGGCTGTACTCCCGGTATCACAAAACTTTCTCCGCTAAGAGCAGCAAGATCTCCCGGATTTGTACTAACCGCAGTTACTGTTCCGCCTGCTACCTTGTAGAGTTGATAATCGTATCCGCCTCTGTTGGAGTCATCAAGCTTTGCATATATATCCATAGCCGGTATAGCTATACCCGGATCAAGGGATACTGTAGTAGTGTTGAACTTTCTTGTAAGATTTACATCTACCGCAAAGGCAAATCTGACAAGATCAGGATCACTTGACAGTGCCTTTATAGCATTGGACTCTGATGCAAGAGGGCTTCTTTGAGTAAACTTAACGGTATAAGTTACCTTCTTGCTTGACTCATGTGTTGTACCTATCTGACCTGAAGTAATGAATACATTGTCTGATGATCCCGGTACAGACATTATGCTGTCCTTATATGATAAAGCAGATGCAGGATCAATACTGAATTTACCGTTCATAGGTGAATAGTTTAATGTACTGTTAAAGCCTGATAAATCAGGTGCTAAAGATCCCGGCACACTTGAGTCATATCTGTAAGTAGAATTTAATACAAGGTCATTTCCCGGCATACTGAACTGTGCTGTTGATTGTACAGGTGAGAATGCTGAAAGAGTTCCTATATTTACTATCCACTTATCAAATACCCATTTCTGAGTAGGATTGTTCTCAGTAGGTGCAGTTATAGTAATTCTGTCGCCCTTTTGGAACTTATCAAAACTTGTCATTCCTGCAGTAAATCCATCTATAGGATTACCGCTTCTTGTTGCAGAAGTTATCACTCCGCCGGATACTGTAAGAGCATAATTTGCCTTTGTAGCCGTACCTGCCGGTGTATATACTGCAGTACCGTTCTCAAGTATATGTGCTGCATCAAATGGAGTTGTATCTCCTGCCGGTCTTGCTACTAATACGAAGTTGGTATTAGGTTGCAAATTGTCAAATACTACCGGTGTAGTAGGAAGTATAATCTCTCCGGTTGATGCATTGACTAAAGCATATTCTGTACTTGGTGCCGGTGAAGCCACAGTTACCTTCTTAGTTCCCTGATTGGTTCCTGCACCATATGTAGGAGCACCTGATATTACAGGAACTAACACTTCTGCAGGAGCACTCTTGGTAGCTACAGCTGATATATTACCTGCTGCAGTTGTATCCGTATCTTCCACCTCATATACATTGTATCTTCTTCCTATAGGAATAGCGGTGAATTTGCCGGTTCCAAGTGCTGAACCGCTCATGTTTGCAATTATATTGCCTGCAAGGTCTGTAAGTATATATCTTCTTCTGTCGCTTGCTCCGTTTACAGTTACAGTTCCAAGTCCGTCACTTCCTATACCTGCATCAAGTACAGGTGCAACATATACTCCCGGTCTTGGATCAATGCCCTTAAATAATGCTACATATACGAACTTTGCAGTTCCGTCATTTGCCACGTCAGTATTAGATACCTTCATAGTAGACGGGAAAGCTCCTGAGCCCGGAATCATAGGATTTTCAGTTGTAACTCTTGATATAGGATTACCGCTGTCATCCGCTACAAACCATCCGTCAAACTGATAGTTTGTTCTTGGTGTAGGTGTAGGTGCAAAACCTGATAAAGTATCATTAATATTCTTTGACGGGAAATTCCTAGGACCGGTAAGTGTTCCTCCCGGACCTGCCTTGAACTCTACTCTAGCCCACTTTACAGGATCCTTTTTGAAGTTAACTACTAATGTCGCGTTACCCTGAGCATCAGCTATACCGCCATCATCTGTCTTCTTTAAGTTTACTACATCTGTCAGTTGTGTATACTTTACATTAGGATCGCTCTTTAGGTACACAGAGTCAAATATATAATCTGAGCCCGGTGTAGCTGCAGGAAGTGCGGTTGCCGGATTGCCCGGTGTTCCAAGTATGGTTGCCAATGTATTAGGCACTGATACATTCGCTGCATTCTTAGGATCTTTCTTCCATGAAGTAGCAGTCGGTGGTACATATGTTGATACTCCCTTCTTTTCAAAGCTTACCTTTGTCCAGAAGTCTTTATCAGCCCAATTCTCATTATAGTTTACCAGTATCTTTCTTCCGCCTGTCGGCTGTGTAGCTGTTACCTTATACTCAAACTTTCTAAGAGGCGGATCACCTGGATCACCTGCCGATACCGTTCTTTGTATCGCAAAGTCTGAAGTACCTGCCGGAACTACACTGACATTAGGAGGATATAAGTATCCGTCACGTCTGGGAAGTGCTATGCTGTAGGTTGTAGGTACTTGTTTTGCACCACTCGCATCAGTTCCTTCCTGTACAAGGCTCGGTATGGCAACTCCGTAGTTATCAAGATATTGCACTACTACCGGTCTGGTTACACTGGTATCAACATCATACTTATATTTAAGTGTGATGTTGTGGTTAGGCATCTTAAACCTGAACTCACCTGTAGTGGCGTTAAAGAAAGGTGCCTTGTGCATATCCGCACCTTCAGCTTCACCGTTTACAAATTGTAAAGACATGGTGCCGTTTCCGGTAAGATCTGTAGCCGGTAAAGTACCATAGTCAACCATATTTGCAATTGAGTCTGTTTTAAGTACATATAAGGTATTTAATCTATCCGGAATAGTATGTGTTACTTCAGCACCTACATTGGCACTAACAGTATCTTCCGGTTGAAGAGTAATACCGCCCGGACCTATATACTGAATTCTTACGGTAAAGTTTCTGCTGGTATCTACAGTATACTTGTAATCTACTGTAAGGTCATGGTTGGGCATAAGACCGCTTACCTTCTTATTAGCCATCTTAGCCAACTCTTTATAATTAGTGCTTCCGTCCGCCTTTAAGCTAAAACCGCTGGTCATAGTCGCACTTGCAACCTTATATCCCGGTATATCGGTATAAGGTGCTGAGGATATCTGACTGTTGGCAGCAGTTTGTGTAGTGTATAAATCATTTGCCCAAGTAGCGGGTCTAAGGGCAATAATTCTTGAATCGTTACTGTTAAGTGTATCGGTAAGATTTATAGTGTTGCCCGGCTTTTCAATATAGTGTCTTACCCTATACATATAGCTGAGATTAGAACTACCTCTCCACTTTGCTTTAAGGTTTGTTCCTTCTGCCTGAAAGGCGTAGGGCAACTTGTCATACTGAACATCGTCATCATCAAACCAACCTACCAGCTCATAACCCGGCCAGACATTTGCATTATACTCCGGTAACTTAGGTCTTTCACCTGAACCTACCGTTTCTGTTGCCACACCTGCAAAAGCCGCTGCATTCTTAATAGGTGTTGATACAGCTCCGCTTATTGTGTATTTGTTGCCTGCATATGTTCCATCCATAGCAGCAGAACCGTAACCGTTAGTGGTAAGATCCGTATTAGTTGCCGATCTGAACTTCGGTCCGTCTCCTATGTCAAATATAACTTGGTTTGCCGCTGCATATACCTCTTTACCGGTAAGTCCGGTCATCATGCTCGAAAGCATGATGACTGAAAGTCCGGCAGAGATTATTCTTTTGCTTTTTTGCAATAATCTCATTATCACTCCTCCTTTAATTTATCAATGCACCATCTGCTCCGACTCTATATCCGTCAGGAGTAGTTGTATTAGCATACATTGATCCCATTGGTTTCACTCCGTTATCAAGGTAATTCCAATGCTCCGCCTTAGCATCATATGCATAAGTTTGAGCTGAAGTCTGGGGTGCAAAGTAGTACCATTTACCTGCCACTTCTACCCAACCGGTTCTCATCATTCCTGTATCAGGATCAAGATAATACCAATTCTTATCAGTATCATTGTATAACCAACCGGTCTTCATCTTACCCTGGAAACCATCTTTTTCTGTGTTGCAATAGTACCAATTACCCTTCTCATCCAGGAACCAACCTGTATCCATAAGTCCGTATGAGTTAAAGTGGTACCAACCGTCGGCTGAACGGTCACCAGTGGAGTACTCTAACTTAGCCCACTTGCTTGTAAGTCTGATACCGCCTGTAAGCACAAAGCTCCATCTTCCGTCTGCATGCTGTACCCAGTTTCCGTTGCCGCCTACAGAGTAGGTCTTCGGTGGTGTAGGTATGAATGGCTTATCAGCAGTTCCTCTTCCGGTTCCGCCGCCGCCGCCACTGCTTCCGCCGCTGCTTCTACTGCTTACTGTGCCTGCATATCCTTCATATCTAGGATTAAGCTGTTGCTGGAAGAATCTTTCAGCAAGTGCCGGCACTCTCTTTACTCTTTGCTTTGTTACAGGATCTGTAACTGTAAATGACTCATATCTCTTGATAGCGTCTATCTCTCTTAAGTTAGGTCTTCTCTTGATCAACTTATCAGCAATTGCCGGTGGCAATGTAGCTGCTATTTCATCAAGCTGTGCATCTGTCATAGTTGCATATCTTTCGAAGTCAGCCTTAAGTGCCGCATCCGCCGGATTAGTACTGTTAAGTATAGCAAGCATACCCGGTCTTGCAGCTATATTCTTAAGAGTAGCAATTCCCGCCTTCATATCTGAGAACTCGCCTCTCTTTAAGAAGTTATCGTTTCCAAGATTTACAAGTCTGTTTATCAAACTGTCCAAATCTCCTGCTGCCTGCTGAACTTGTTCGCTATCATCATCATAAGCTGCATATACTACAGTCTTCTTCTGTATAGCTGCTGTAGGGTCGTATGCCCTGTATCCTGCCTTACCTACTGCTAAAGTATCTGTGTAGCTCCAACCGTTACCTCTCTTGGTATAGGTTATACCAAGTCTTTCGTAAGGGCTGAGTATAGGAGACTCATTCATCCAATCTGTAAATGCATCATTAGAATCTGAACCTCTTCTTACCTTAACGGTATGAAGTTTGTGTGCAGGATTCTGGCTTGCTGTAGGATAGAAATCTACATGGTTGTTAACAAAGCTTAACTTAAATGCCTTATTGTATACAAGCACATATGAATGTCCTACTCTTGCCTGGAAGGTAAAGAGTCCGCTAATTCCGTTTCCTTCTGCAGGGTTTCTGCTCATATCAACCTCTCCGACCACATTGCCGGTAGTATCATCTATCTCATATAACTTGTAATCAAGCATATCTATATCCTTGTCATCAAGCTGTACATAGCTTGTAAGTGTACCCGGATAGTTTGAAGGATGTCCGCTTGGAAGCTCAACCTTTCTTCCGTTTACATATCTTTCAACATTTACACCTATCTGCCATGCCGCTGTGAAAGCTTCAGGAGCAGCCGGTGTATAGATTGCTTGAATTGCATCGGATGCTGTAGCTGTAGCAGCTGACTTCTTGTAGATTACCTTATAAGTTACATCTACATGGTTTGTATCCATAAGCACTCTGTCTTCAGCTGTAGTTAAGTTATTCTGAAGTGCTTCAATGCCTTCCGGATCAAGTGCTATCTGCTTAGAACTTCCGCCTCTTACCTCATCCTGTACATTAGCAAGACTAGGAACAGTCGGTTGTACATTGTAGACAGCTGATATTACAAGGTTAGCCTTTCTTACAGTTATATCTATGTTTCTTTGCTGTGCAGCGGTACCTATAATTTCTTGAGCTGCACCTATAGTAACTTTCCACTCTTTGAAGGTATTGCCTTGAGCATCGGTTGCCGGTGCTAAAAGACTTACTCTATCACCTTCATGAAGTTCCTCATAGATATCTGTAGGAGCTGAAAGTATGTTATTGCCATCTCTTGTTATTGACTGTATAGCCATGCCCGCTTTTCTGGTTTCTAAGATATATGTAGGTACTTCCAATTCTGAACCCGGATCTGAGTTAAACTTGGAACCTCCGTCTATCCTATCCGCTACGCTGGCATTAGATCCTGCAGGTCTTGTAATTACTGTAAAGTTCTTACCAAGCGGAAGATTGCTGAAACTTACTGTCGCAGGATTGCTTCCTGTAGTTGACTGCCATCCGTTAGGTGCCTCAGGTGATATGGTAACAAGGTTACCCGCATCATCTACTAAAGCATACTCAAGTGTCGGATCTGCAGGGTTAATAGTTATCTTGGTCTTTCCGTCATTATTAGGATCAGGTGTCACAGCATAGTTGTTATCAAGTACAGGTACTGTAACCTTTGTAGGATCTGACTTATCTCCTGCAGGTACACTGTTTATTGATGCACCCGGTGTAATAATTACAGATTCACTGACTTCATATACTTTATACTGTGTTCCTGCCTGTAAGTTGTCGAACACTACTGTAGTTTCCAAAGCATTACCCGGCTTAACATTAACTACATTGCCGTCCTTATCGGTCAATACATACTTGTATCCCGGCTTGGTATCGTATACAGTTACTCTACCTCTACCGTTAGGAAGTAGACTTCCCTCTGCCTGCTTCGCACTTGGCGCAAGTCCGAATACTGCAGGATCAGGCTTTGCTTCAATTCTGTAAGTAGCACCGTTTTGAACATTATCTGCCAATGTTGTAGTATTACCGAACATATACCAACCATCATCAAGATAGTTCTGCTCTATTGTATAGGTGATACCTGCTGCTGCTATGGCACCTGCGAGTGTTTCTGTAGCTCTTGTGTTAAGAGTATTCACTCCTGAGTTTTGAGTTATATGGTCACCCACCTCAAACTTTATGTCAAACCACGCACCAGGTGTCTTAACTATGTTAGGACGAACTACTATTGGTCCGGCACCATTAAATGTTGCATCATCAGCTAATAAGTTTTCGTTATCTTCCTTGATGCCGTTGTCATTACCATCTATAAACCAACCGTCATGGATATAATAATTATTATCTATAACGGTAACTTCAGGTACCAGATTCTTATCCTTGATCTTCTCCCAAGTATAACTTCTTGCATCTCCACCCTTAAGTACATCCACATAGAAGTCACTACCGCTTGTTACAAGGTCTGCCGGTCTTGCTGTAAGTCCTGTACTGCGTCCTAAGGTAGCTCCGTCTACAGTCTTGAAAGTAACTCTTACCCACTTTGAAGCATCTCTTGTATATGTGTACTTGATATCTATGTCTTGTGGAGGCATAGTACCGTTGAACTCATGTGTTATAGGATCAAAGTCAGGTGTTACAGATGCCGGATCCTTACTTGTTGATGATAAATTATAGCCATATATAGGGATATATGTTGTCATTCCGTCCTGATCCTGTATAGCATCACCTGCTGCTACAGGGAACTGGTTAGGATTGTTGGTTATATCATTACCTTGCTTATCCTGAATATCTGTTATCTTCTTAAGGTTAGGATCTATAGCATCGTTATCTATATAATGTACATTAAGTGTCTGTCCTGTACCTGTTATACCGTAACGATACTCTATAGTTACATCCTGGTTAGGCATAACTCCTGTAAATGCCCATGTACCGACAATACCGTTGTCAGGGTCTGGTCTGTCAAAGCTCTCACCAACCATTCCGTATTTATGAGTTAAAGGATCGGTTACCTTTCCTGCCGTAACAGTTCCTCCAAGTACTGTAAGTCCTGCTACTACTGCACCCGTAAGAGGTGCTACACCGGTTATATTGTCTTCCGGTGCCAAGTCCTGTGTATCCGTCTGAATTACAGAGTTATCACTATTCTTGATATGCTTTACTGTAACCCTGCTCTTTCCGGCAGGTGAAGTATCAGGTGTATATCTAATGTTCACATCAAGATCCTGGCTGGGCATCTGTCCTGTAAATACACCGAAAGGATTGAATGTATTGCCTGTAATTGTCGGTACAGCATTAGATGACGCTACATCCACCACATATCCCGGTATGGTTACAGGAGTCTCGCTTATAGGAGCTTCTACCGGCAGATAATCTTCTCTTGGCTCTGCAAGTTCAATAGTCCCCGCTACATTCTTATATGTTACATTAAGTTTTGATTTTAGATCGGTATTTACTTCCCACATAGCCTTATAAGTAATCACATCTCGGTCTGCAGCCGGTCCTGTAATCTTACCTATAGGGAATTTTTGAGGTAACTGACCTGTCACAGGAATCTCATCACCACTGGGTGAAGAACCCGGTGTAGGATCCCAATACTTAAAGTTATAACCGTATTTTGATACTGAAGGCACTGATCTGTCTTGTAGATCTGAAAGCTGAGGTCCTACCTTATCAAGCACTGCCGGAGTACCGCCGTTAACATCAAACTTAAGGGTCATATCATTTCTCTTAAACCTATAAGTTACAGTAACTTCAGAGTCAGGCATAGAACCTTTTAACTTATAACCTTCTCCCTGTGTACCCACAGTTAAGCCTGTTCCACCGTTCATATCTATCTGTGTATCATAGTATGTATACTTGGAATCTGTCGGTAATGCAGGAGGCACGATATTTCTTGAATCAACTACATCGTTCTTTTCAAGTGAAATAGCTGTCGGAATAGTAAGTGCTGTATGTGAAGGACCAGCATCCCAAAGCTGTGCCTCTATCGGGGTATCATCCGGAGCCTCAACTACATTGAAGGTTATATTTCTTCCGGTTCTTTTTGCAATAACCATCTTCGCATGTCCTACAGTAGGAGTACCGCTTGTTAAAGTCCAGCCCCTGTTACCCATAGTGGTTTCCTCGTCAAAAGCAAAGTTTGAAAGGAATGCCGGAGTATCTGCTACTGAACCTGCATAGGCTGCACTCGGTTGTGCCACTACAGTTTCCTGATCGGCTGCAGTAACACCTGTATTTGAAGGTGCCGGTGCACCGTTTACAGTAACCTTGATGTCCGCCTGATTTCCTTCATCATCAACTAAAGGTCCTAAGACTTCAACATTCTTAGTTGCGTCTTTAAGCACAAGGTTAAGTTCCTTACTTGCATCATTAACATTGCCTCTGATTAAAGCTGAATTCTTAACAGCAAGCTTACCGCCGTTATGATATACAGCACCGCCCTTCTTTGATTCATTGCCGGTAATCTCACCATAGTTCATCTCAAGTTGTGCTGAACCGTTAAGATTGATTGCACTACCCTTATTGTCTGAGGTAACCTTATTATTTTGAAGTGTAGCTCCCTTTTGCAAGAATACCTTACCTGAAGTGCCCGCCTCAATAAGAGGTGAATCATTTCCTGTAGCCGCTGCCTTATTACCGTCTAAAACAATATTAGACAGACGCACTGATCCATTCGAAGTATTGATAAGGGGAGTTGTATTACCTGCTGCACGTCTTAGCGTAACTATATTTGATATCGGATTATTACTACTATCATAGTCCGCAGATTGTATAACTATAGTTTTACCAGAAGGTATATCAGGTATACTTGGTACAGGAGCACTTGGATTCCATGTAGCCGGATGAGCAACTACATCAGGGTAATCTTGCACAAATACATATCCCATACTTGAACCAATCTTTTCAAAAGCTTTCTGCATGGTCTTAACCGGTGAATTTGGCATACCATTATTAGAATCGCTTCCGGCTGTATAGTTTACATATATGGATGTACCTCTTGTTGCAAATCCGACCCTCCTTACTGCTTTTTGATAAGCCCCAAGTGAGGCAATCTCCCATGAATAAGTTAATCCGGAGTCAGAACCTCCAAAACTGTCAGGTGCAAAATGTATAAACTCATAATTACGTCTGCCACCATAGTATCCCATCCATGTTCTGAATTCTCCACCGGCTTGTGCGAAAGTTCCTTCCTTATACTTATTGTTAATGCCATATGCCGCATTATCTGTTATAAGTTCGAAAGTATCGTTATTATACTGGTTTATCATTCTGGTGCTTGTTGCACTTCTTTGAATAGTGGCATAATCATCACTACTAATCATAACATCGGCATCAGAACCGAACTTAACATTATTTATAGCTGTACCGGTTGGGTTATAAACCGTATACTCTATTATGATAAGTTTTTGGTCTTTACTCGGGTAGACCTTCATCTTAAGCTCAAGACGATTTTGTTCACTGGGATCACCGGGGTTGCCCGGCATTACACCACCATTATCGGCAACATTGTATTGTCTGGAACCGCCAGAGTCTCCACTACCTCCAACTTTAAAATATGTAGTATAACCACCATGTCCAAAAGTAGCCTTTATACCTGAACCATTGTACGGCGAAGGTTGCCCGATACGTGAAGGATCACTTATACCCTCAACGTCAAAAGTACTCCCTCTCCACACATATGCAGATACTGTACCACCATCATTAAGCGGTAACTGCTCTGCCTTAAGCTCTGTACTCGCCTTAGCTTCCATCCCTCCCACAGCAGGAAGTCCGGTCAGGGACAGCGCAGCTGCAAGGGTCAGAGCTAAGAATCTCTTTCCTTTTTGAAATATTTTTTTCATTATATCACTCCTATCTCTACGGTCTGTAAAGTATTTGTTTTGTAGGAATAGCACTAAGATCAGGTGAGTTAGTAGGTGCAGCAACTATTAAGTCTAAATACTTCTTGCTGTCACTATCATATTGATAGTATCCTGTAACTCCGTTCTTTGTGTGCCACTTCGGTGTATATCTTGACTCATAAGCGGCAAGCTTATTGTCCATTATTATAAAATATGCACCTTCCTTATCCTTTACCACTTTTTTGTTACCCTTTACTATTCTACCGCTGGTGTCTACTACTTGGTAGAACAGTATGTTTGGACTATATGCCACTTCCTCTGTTACAGCTACGACTCCGTAACCGTAATCTTCATCTGCATCCAGTCTCAAACCGTTAATATAATACCTGTTGGTTTTCTTACCTAATATATCCTTGCTTCCGTAAGCCTTTCCTGTAGTAGGAGAAAAGCCGAAGGTACGCACTCCGTCAGCAAGCTCTATTTGAATCTCTCCGGTTTGCATAGAACCGTCATTCAACTTATTAGGTGAGAATAAGTAGAGGTCATTTTTATTGCCGCCATAGATGCCACCGTTTACAAATTGCTCTGATGTAAATGCATCCATGTCATATCTGGCAACAAATTGCACATCCGTGTTGTCGAAAACCACAAATCCGGTCTGCATTCTGCCTAAGCCGTCAAAGGCATACTTCTTACCATTAATGGTACGTATGGTATTCTTAAGTATTTTACCCTTGGAATCCGCATAGAACCAAGTGCTTTCCTGATCAATAAAGTCCTTTTGATCCATGATCTCAGAAGGATACATCCAGATCCACTTGTCCTTAAGCATCTTACCGCCATCATAGCCCGAGAAGTACTTTACATCATTTTCCATTGTCGGGTTAGCCGGCTGTGCATTGCTTACGCTCGCCTTTGACCACCATGGAACCATAATTCCATACTCATCGAAGGCATACAGCTCTCCGCCTATTGTTTTTTCTTTGATTTTATCTGTATCAGTAGCGAATTTTTTGCCCTCACTGTCGAAATACATCCACATACTGCCATAGTCAGAGTAGCTTCTTCCACTTACAGTACTCTGTATGTTGGAGCCGCCAATACCTGTGGTATCACTTATATAACCGTAATTAAGCCACTTGTTGTTGTATAGAGCTCCGTCATCATCTGCATAGTACATCGTTCCCACGAAAGGATCTTCAGTATCTATAACATTTCCTGTCTTGTCTATGAAGCCTGTAAGCATCCTGCCCTTCTCATCAAAAGCATAATCCTTGCCATCTACTTTTCTCTTGAAACCACCTCCTTGATTTACATAGGCTCTACCATCTGAACCGAAATAGTACCAGCCCGGTTGATAGTTTCCGTCAGGATCCATATCAGAGGTAACTTCCAGCCATGAGTTTTTCAGCATCTTGCCGTCCCCATCTACATAGAAAGTACCGCTGCCCCATCTGAAGATGCGGCTTTTGAGTATGGTTCCCTCTGAAGAAAGATAGTACCAATAGCCCTTACTCTGTTTCCAGACATCTTTCAACGGCATATCATCCCTATCCAGATACTGCCACTCACCGGTCTCGTTAGTCCAACCGGAAACCGCATGTGCCGTGCCTGAATAAGCAAAGCCGAGTCCAAGTGCCAAAGATAAAGCAAGTGCTGTCTTGATTACTCTTCTTTTTTCCATACACACTCCTTTTCATTATTTTAGTAAAATTACTATAACAAATCAAACACACTAAACACCCTCGAACCCTTAGGGCAATATTCGACAGGATCCGAAATGTAAATAGTTCGTATAAATAAAAATGAGCCAAAGTGCCAAAGACCGGATGGACAAACAAAACGCCTTTACATACCTTATGGTTGAGTACCACAAATAAATACGCAATAGTATACTACCGCCCATTCCAACTTCTGACACTCTAACCCATTAATATCTATACCTATATGTTGATTTGCTTTTATTGTACTACATTTTCTTTTTTTTTTCTTCTACTTTATTAAGATTTTTTTATTTTTGTTTAATTTTAAAGCCTTGCTTAAGATTTGCTTAATGCTCATTGTGTATATTGTGTTTTTATTTTGATTTTATGCAAGATTATTTGTATCTTTATTACAATTGTTTATTTGATTATATTATATATTAATATAAGGAATCGTTACTATTATCTACTATAGAGCTATGTTTTAGGGCTTATGAGTTTATAAAACCATATTATTGCAAGCCTATTCCCGGAATATAAAAATTGCATAAATAAAGCAAGTTTAAGCAACCTGTTTAATAACCCGTGCTAAAACTTGCTTTATTTGTATCTATATCATAAATTCCGACTTATATATCACTTTAATTGATATATCGATCTACTTAAGTAAATTCATAACTGTCTTATATACCAGTTCAGGTGCTACGGTAAATGAATACTTCTTTTCTATTCTCTCGGTGAACTTGTGTGCATCTTTTCCGA
>ERZ773014.1502-NODE-1502-length-14750-cov-22.787479_pt1 | contig 14750 bp, 19 predicted proteins | sample MGYA00580841_ERZ773014 | MGnify/ENA primary metagenome ERZ773014 (study PRJEB29015, sample SAMEA2737989) | human oral metagenome | biome: human oral; feature: human-associated habitat; material: dental | place: China | collected 2067 ...
CAATAGCAGAAGAACAAAGCCATGTAATAGGAAAATTTGAAGGAAGACAAAAGACCGTTCCAGATGGAAGTGAAAAAGGATTGGAAAATTTAGGAAGACCAACAAATGATTATTTTAAAAATCAATATAGTAAGAATGATAAAGCCATAGGATTAAAGAGTGATGGAAGAGATTATTCTAATGTTGATTTTGGTGAACATGTTGGAGATGGAGAAGGTTTTGCTGTTTTTAAAGCATCACTTTATAGAGCAGTATCATCATATCCAATTATATACAAAAAAGATGATATCGAGATGGATCCAATAGGAATGACAAAAGAATATAAAAAATTAGAAAATGAAATTAGTTTAACTTTAGAAGAGGAAAATTTTGATATATCTTCAAAAAGAGTTCATACTAAACTTAGTGAAATAGCTGAAATAGGTGGAACTGGATATACTTCTAGTCCTTATGAAGGACTTTATGTTATTGATAATGAAGATGTAAGAAGAAAAATTTTAGATAAGGACAATAATTTACACTTAGAAAAATTTGATCCACCTAGTTGGAAAAAACTTGAACAGAGTACTCTCTATAAAAATGGAGTTGAAAATTTGAAAAGAAAAGCTCAAGAAAAATATGAAAAAAATAAGGATATTATAAATAAAAAACCTAATAGTTCCAGTACTTCTAAAAAAGATAAATTTGACGAAGCATTAGATGAGATGGAAAGAGTTCATAATTTTATGGTATCTTTGGCAACACCACGCAATGATGAAAACGATATTTATGAAATTAATGAAATAGTATCTTTTGAAACACCATCCAGTGATGAAAAAGATATTTATAAAGTTAGAGAAAATGTGAAGTTTGCTTCTTTAAATGAAGGTAAAATAAAAAATAACTTAGAATATGCATTAGGAAATTCAACATTAGTGGGAACTATTTTTATGAAGGATGGAATTCCTTATTTAAGATATAATTTATCAGATACATTTGAAGATATAACAGGAATTAAAAGAAAAGCTGGAGTTGAGCTTGAATATGGGAAGCCTTATGATATGTTAGGTCCTTCTAAGGAAATTCCATTATTTGATGAAAAAGGAATGAAGAAATGAAAAAAATTATACTTACAATAAAAATTATAATCTTATTACTAACAATATTCTTTTTAATGAAAGTAGCTGCATATGAAAATACTGTTCTTATCTTAAATCAATATGCTGGGATAGTAAGAGAAATTCCGACATTTGATAGAGATGAAGCTCTTCTTGTATTGAAAAATTATGATATGGAAGATAATTTATATGTAAAAGAATTATTGAAAATTAATAATACTTGGATAGGGGATATCTATAATTATAAAGAAGCTTATGAAAAAAACTATTTATTTAAGTGGGGAGAAGGAGATCAGTCTCATAATAACCCTAACTTTGATGAAAAAGAAAGAGAAAAAGAGTACAATAAAAATACTGGTTATTTTATTATAGAAAATAATACAAGAATTTATGGACTTTCTAAAGAAGAGGTTGAGAAAAAATTAAATATTTCACCTTTAAAATTGAAAAGTGTAGAAATATATATGAAAAAATATGGAAGGAAAGGTATTTTAAAAAAATTTTATCGTGACTTTTTTATTGCTCTTTATAAAGATAAAGACTATGATGCGGAAGATTTTATGAAAGATGATGAAAAAACAGCACCAGAAGTTAGAAAATTAATTATATCAAGAAATATTATGATTGCATATTTAGGGATTGTTTTAATTTCATATTTGTATTTTATTTTAAAAAAGAATATAAATAATATTTTAGAAAGTACAAAAATTATAAGTGGAAAAATAAAAGGACTATTTGTTTTAGACTTCATAGTTATAATTTCTTATTTTTTTCTTATACCAAAACTATACAATAGTATAAAAATACTTGAATTTACATTTTGGTGGATTGTAGTTAAGAATTTCTTATTATATTATTATCTAAAAAAAGATAAATTAAAAATTTTACTAGGATTACAATTTCTATTATTTATCATCTTAATTACTATTACAATAAAATTTAATATAAAGTTATGGGATGGCTTGTATTATATCATTTACTTTATTTCTTTATTTAGTTTTACAATTTTATTATTCTATAAAAAAGAAAAGATTGAAAATAGATTGATACTAAGTTCTTCATATATAGTACAACAATGTTTATATTTTTTTATAATTTCAAAATTATTCTTAATTTTAAGTTAATATAAATCTATATAAATAGTTAGAGTAAATAAAGAAAAGATTTTAAATAGATATTGCTGTTACAATTTTACTTGACCAGAACATTGCCACTGAATTAAGATATATAGAAATTATTTATTTTCTACTATTTTTAGGAATTAATTTATATATGATTGGAGTTAAAGGCTATTTTAAAATAGAAACATATAGTTATAGTCTTTATACAATAAGAAAAAAAATAGTAGATTCACAAAGAGCAACAATTTTAAGTATAAATATTTTAATATTTTTCTATATTTTCAAAGAGCCATATTTCTTTTTATCCAGATATAAAATACTAATTTTATTAGGAAGTATAATTTTAGGATATTCCTCTTTAATATTTTTACAAAAAATAAAGATAAAATTATCATTAAATTTCTTTAAAGAAATCATAAAAATATTCTTAATTTTAGGGATAATTTATTATTTCCCAATAATGAGTATTCATATTCTTCTTAGGATATTTTTAAAAAATTTCTAAATAGTAGCTAAATAGTAGATAGCACATTAAATCCACCAGGAGAAGATAAGAGAAATATCTTTGCAAATCTAAGAGCACAAAGATGGAATACAAGTTTCTATAATGTAACAGGCTCAAGAATGGAAGAGCTGAGTAGACAATTTAAAGCAGGAGAAATAGATGAAAAGCAATTAAAAGAAGCAGTAAGAGAACTAGCAAAGGGCTATGGAAAAGATATAGGAATAGAGTATGAAGTAGTATACTTAGATGAGGCTACAATGCCAGAAGATGCAAAAGGAAGTACAGGTTCAACCTATATATTAGATGAAAAAAATAGAAAAGTCTTAATTCCAATAGATGTAAGTAAAATAGGAGATATAAATGAACTATTTGGAACATTAACAGAAGAAGTATCGCATGGAAAAGATGCTTTAGAAGGAAGACAAGATAAAAAAGTAGCAGAAGATGAAACAAATAAAGAAAAAGGATTAGAAAGTTTAGGAAGACCAGCAAATGATTATGTAAAGAATAAGTTAGGAGAAGATAATAATAGTAAGATAAAATTATCAACAGATGGAATAGACTTAAGTAATGCTGATGTTGGAGAAAAAGTTGGGGATAAGAAAAATGAAGGTTGGGATATATATACCAAAGATATAAGAAAAGAAAAACAACCAAATGGCAAGTATTATACAGAAAAAGAAATGCAAGAGAATATAAATAATGTATTTGGAAAAGGAAAATTTGATATAGATTGGAAAAAATATGAAGATAACAAAGAGTATAGGACACAATCTAATTATTACTATTTTCAGGCTAAGTATACCTTAAAATCTAATAAAGTTAATCAAATTACAGGTGATTATACTATTATTCAGAATAAGGATAAAAATATAAGATTAAATATAGTTCCTCCAAAAGAGTCACTTTATCATAATGTTGAATTTATTTTTAAAAATAAAACATTTAAAATATCTTTTAATAATAAAAATAAAAAATTTACAAATGAAGATGGATATGAAATAGTTTTGGATAAAAATAATAAAATAGTAACAGATCCAAGTAATAGGGGAACATATAATATGGTTACATATAAAAGTATATTTTCTAAAGATGCATATTTACATTCTAAAATAGATATGAAATTATGGAGAAAATTTGGAACAGGTCCTGATGATAAGAGTACCAGAGAAATCAGAGAAAGGCTTGGTGGATCAGTATTTGGATTAAGTGTAATGTTATTTTATGATATTTTAAGAATAGAATCTATGAAAAATAATCAAAATATTCTATCTGAAGAAGAAATCAATAAAAAATTACATGAAATATATTTTTCTAATGAAAAGGAGAATAATGGATATTAAAAAATTTAAAAAAATATTTAAAAGACTGATATTTTTTAATATAATTATAAGTATATTTTTCTTATTTGGTTATAATGTAATAGAGTTGGAAAAAATAGATATACTACCAGATATAACTTATATATTATTTCACTTTTTTATAATTTTGCTTAGTATATATAGTAATATTTTTATGTATAATGCTTTATTAAAAGATAATCATAAAAAATTATTTTTTTGGTATTTTATTTTCTCTTTGATACTCATATTTTGTTGTTATCTTGTATATGATTTAAATATGAGAATTAATATTAGTTATATTATTAGAAAAATAGGAGATTTATCAGTATTTGAAAGTATAAAAATTATATTAAAAGATTTTTTAAATATTTGGAAATATCATATTATCTTTTTTCTTGAATTTTTTATTCCAATAAAATACTTTTATTTAATTAGAAAAGAAAAAAAAGATTAAATATTGTTAATAAAGTTTTATACTACACAAAGATGGAATACAAGCTTCTATAATGTAACAGGCTCAAGAATGGAAGAGTTGAGTAGACAATTTAAAGCAGGAGAAATTAATGAAAATCAATTAAAAGAAGCAGCAAGAGATTTAATAAAAGGTTATGGAAAAGATATAGGAATAGAGTATGAAGTAGTATACTTAGATGAAGAAACAATGCCAGAAGATGCAAAAGGAAGTACAGGTTCATCTTATATATTAGATAAGAAAAATAGAAAAGTCTTAATACCAATAGATGTAAGTAAAATAGAAGATATAAATCAACTATTGGGAACATTAACAGAAGAAATATCGCATGGAAAAGATGCCTTAGAAGGAAGACAAGATAAAAAAGTAGCAGAAGATAAGTCAAATGATGAAGAAGGACTAGAAAGTTTAGGAAGACCAGCAAATGATTATGTAAAGAATAAGTTGGGAGAAGATAATAATAGTAAAATAAAATTAACAACAGATGGAATAGATTTAACTAATGCTGATGTTGGAGAAAAAGTTGGGGATGTTAATACACAAAATGATAGAAATAGTGGTTATGGAGAAACTTTACCATCACAACAAAAAGACCCATGGTTAAATAAAATACATTTTAAATTATTAAGATTAAAAAAGAATACTGACGAATTTTCAGAAAAAGTTTTAATAACTAGTTTTTATGTTAATACAAAAATTTCATCAATGCTTTTTAATCCAAAAGATAAAACTATAAGAGATTTTACATTAGGAGCATTTTCAGCAGGTGTTGAAGATTTATCATTAAATACATATAAAATTCCTGAAAAATTTAAATATAACACTTTATCATATAAATATGGAGAACTTTTTGGACATTCAACAATGTCAGCATTAGGCATTTTAGGAAATATAACAGGGTCTGGTATGCAGGGAGGAGGTACTGTGGCTGCACCAGCAACTGGAGGGGTTTTACTTGGAGTAGCAGCAATTGGAGCAGGGGTACAAACTTATTCAATAGGAGTAATAGGAACATCAGCTATTAATTTAGCTAAAGTAGGTTTAGATATAAAAGCTATGAAAAGTGAAGGTGGTTCATCTGACAATAATTCAAATAAAAGCATAGAAGATACTAAAAACCTTGAAAAAGAATTAGAAGAATTAAAAGATGGTTGGGGAAAAGGTAGTTTCTCTGATAAAGAAGCTACTATTAAATATCATTATAATAAACATAAAGAAGAAGTAGGAGCAGATAGTCTCCTTCAATATTTAAGAAAAGCAAAGGCTTTCTCTAAAAATTTGAGAGAAGCTAAAAAAGGAAGGTTACAGGAGCAACAAAAGAATTCCTGTATAAAATGAAACTGGACATTAAAATAACCTCCAGTTAAAATATATGAGAGTCTATCGCTGTATAAACTCAAATATTTCAAAGGGAGGTTACTAACTATGTTAAATTCTCAAATTAATAAAATTCAAGCTATCACTTCAGATACTCTAATTGTTGGAGTTGATATTGCGAAAAATATCCAATGGGCTCAATTTATTAACTTTAGAGGTATAGAAGTTTTTAAACATATTTGTTTTGAAAATAACTATTCTGGTTTTAATAGTATAATGGAAAAAATTGAAGAAATCAAGTCTAAAAATAATTTTTTATCTGTCATAGTAGGTATGGAACCTACTGGACATTATTGGAAAACTTTTGCTACTTTTCTTCATAATAATGGTATAAAGGTTGTACAAGTTAATCCATATCATACTAAAAAAGCTAAAGAACTTGATGACAATTCACAAACAAAAAGTGATAAAAAAGATGCGCTTGTAATTGCTAAATTAATAAAAGATGGTCGTTACAGTGCAATATATTTTCCAGAAGGAGAATATGCTAATCTTAGAAATCTTTCTAATACTAGATTAGAAGTTTCTCGTTTATTAAATATTTGTAAAAATAGAATACATGCTTGTGTGGATGAATATTTTCCAGAATTTGAAACAGTATTTAAAAGTTTTATTAAAGGAAAAGTTGCACTTCATATTTTGAAAAGAATTCCATTCCCAACAGATATTTTAGAACTTACATTAGAAGATATAATTTCAGTTATTAGAGAAGCTGCAAAGAAAAGTGTTGGTAAAAAGAAAGCAGAAGAATTAATTAGAGCAGCTAAAGTGAGTATAGGAGTAAAAGTAGGTTTAGAAGGCGCTAGAATTAGGTTAAATAATCTTTTAGAAGAATATGAGCTATATCATAATCAATTGGAAAAAATTGAAAAAGAGATGGCGCAAGAACTTGAAAAAACAGGTTACAAAGATATACTAACAAGTATTCCTGGAATTGGAATAATAAGTGCAGCAAGTTTTATTGGTGAAATAGGAGATCCGAAAAGATTTTCTAATCCACAACAAATAATAAGATTAGCGGGTTACAACTTAGTAGAAGACAGCTCAGGAAAACATAAAAGTAAAACTATGATATCAAAGCGTGGAAGAAAAATTTTAAGAACGATATTATACAAAATATCATTAATAGTTGTATGTAAAAATCAGGAGATAAAATTACTATATAAATATTTAATAACAAGAAAGGAAAATCCATTAAAAAAGAAACAAGCGCTAATAGTAATATCAGGGAAAATGGTAAAGATAATGTATAGTTTAATAAAAAAAGAGGAGGTCTATGATAAAGAAAAAGTATTAGGTATATATAGAAAGCAACAAATAGTTGCATAAGCAAATAAGAAAATAATAAAAAACAAGTAATAAAATTTGGGGATAAGAAGAATTACTCCATTAGGGTATAACCCAGTATTTAAGAAGAAAATCTATCCCCAAAATAATCATAGAAGTAGAACGAAGGAATGTAAGGACATAAAAAATGATCCAGAGAGAAATGATAGGGTGAACTATATGATAACTTGTAAAAAAAGAGAAAAACAGTATAGCCCGAAGTTTGTCCACTGGAAGAAATATGGAATATTAAGAGAAAAAATAATAAAATTTTAATAAAAAAATTATAATAAATGGGGTTGACAAATTTCATTTATTGAGATAGGAGAGTATTACAAAATGAGGACTTATGAAGAAAATAAAAGAGATTTAATTTATTTAATTAATAAATATTGTACAGATGATTTAAAAGAAGAGCTTTTAGATATAGTTAAGAATAAATTTGTACCAAAATATATATTTAGTGAGTTTTCTTTTAATTCAAAAATGACAAAAGAGGATGCTGATTTGTATTCAATAATTATACATGAATATATATAATTTAGAGCAGGGATACTAGAAAAATTCAAAATTTTATAAAGATACTAGATATTCAATTTCAGCTGAAGATTTGTATGTTATTAGTATTAATGACCCTGAGTATTATAGAGATAATTCTCATTTATATAAAGTCACAGGGAAATTAAATGTAAAAGCAGGATTATATAATAAAAAGATAGAAGATCCTGCAATATTAAGACACATGACTGAATATCATAATAATACTCTAATAGAGGATTAGAAATTAGGATATATTATAGGAAATTTAGGAGGCTATGTAGTAAGATATAAAATTTTAAATAGAGCAAATGCTTATATATATAAAGCCAAATCCTAGTTTAGTATCAGCTAATGAAGTAATAAATAGAAAACAACTACTTTTAGAAAATAAAGTAAATTCTATTCAAAGTAAAGTATTTATAAATGATGGAACACTGGGAGGAACAACAGTAGCTAATCAAACTAGAGCTACTGATTCTAATGGAAATATGTTTATTTTACAAAATAATTTAACAACCAGAGAAACATAATTACAAACAATAAATTCATTAGGTCAACGGACTTATGCAAATTCTTTAACGCCTTATCCAGCAAATGCTTTAATAGGAACAAGTACTAGTACTAGTGCTTTAACACAAATCAGTTATCAAATTCCTGTAATGAATGGTGCAACATGAGCTATGCAATATTCTTCTCAATGGGAAAATGCAAGTTTGATAGAGGCTATAAATAGATTTGCTCCAAATGCTAAACCTGTTGAAACCTCAGAGTTCCAAAAGATATAAAAGCAATGAAAGATTATGATTATGGAGTTCAAAAAGATGAACAAATGGAAGAATTAATTTTATCAGAGAGTCAATATAATATATTTTATACTTTAAAAATATTCCAACTAATCAATGAAGAGTGTGGTGTGATTATTGATGATTATGAAGAGGAAGTATTATCATTAGAGAAAATACCATTAGCATTGAAGATTGTTAATAAAATAATTCAAAATTATAATGATATTAATCTACTAAAATTTAAAAATATGTTGGAATTAGCTATAAAATATAGAACTATCGTAGGTTTTGATTTTTAAATAATAATAAAATAGTTAATTCACAAAGAAAAGAAGATAAAATTTCAAAATCATTATATAAGGGATTATTAAAATCAGACTCAAAGAAAGAAACTAGCTGTAATGAAGAAAATTTAGAAAGTATCATTAAACACTTATGAAAATATATAATAAAAAAGATTTTAAAGAAAAATACAAGGATATTGATGAAAAAATTTTACAGATATCTATAATTTTTTAAAAAGAAAGAAAACTAAAATAGGTATACATGAGAATGGACTACTCCATCGGGAATCAAAGTAAGAGGGTATTTATACCCTAATACAACAGTTTACCCTTTACCATAGAAAAATAAATATTAAGAAATAATTTAATCAGGAGGAAAAATGAAATTTAAATTGTGTTATTATAAAAGCTTTGAAAAAACTATTTATGAAAAAATTAGTTTTGCTTGTAGTACTATTAATGAAACGCAAAATGAAATTATTATAGGATGCTATATAGATGATATTAGTAATTTTGAAATTAATTTAAATGAAATATGTGAGGAGTTGGAAAAAATAGAAGATTCAGGGTTAAATGGACAGGTTTGGGGAGGGGATTTTATTGAAGATAGAGTATATATTTATTGGCTATTTGATCCAGATAATGAGGAAGGAAAAGCAGAAATATCAAGAAAAGGTATGTTAAAATTAATGAAAAAATGGATAGAATTTAGAAAGAAAAAAATTCCAGAAAATTATGAAGAATATGAAGAAATAATAGAAGTAGATTAAAATTGGAAAAGGCTATATAGATTGAAAAATATTTATATAGCTTTTTGTATAAAAAATCTAAGAGCACAAAGATGGACTACAAGTTTCTATAATGTAACAGGCTCAAGAATGGAAGAGCTGAGCAGACAATTTAAAGCAAGAGAAATTGACGAAAAGCAATTAAAAGAAGCAGTAAGAGAACTAGCAAAGGGCTATGGAAGAGATATAGGGATAGATTTTGAAGTAGTATACTTAGATGAAAAAACAATGCCAAAAGATTCTGAAGGAAGTACAGGCTCAGCCTATATAGTAGATAAAGAAAATAAGAGAGTATTAATCCCAATAGATATAGAAAAAATAAAAAATATAGGAGATCTATTTGGAACATTAATAGAAGAAATATCACATGGAAAAGATGCTTTAAAAGGAAGACAAGATAAGAAAGTAGCAGAAGATAAGTCAAATGATGAAGAAGGTTTAGAAAGTTTAGGAAGACCAGCAAATGATTATGTAAAGAATAAGTTAGGAGAAGATAATAATAGTAAGATAAAATTATCAACAGATGGAATAGATTTAAGTAATGCTGATGTTGGTGAAAAAGTTGGGAATTATCTTCCTAAATATGAAATAGATGCTGCTGGTGGAGTTGAAAAGGTTTTACGCTTTGAAACATCAGAAGAAATTGCTAAAACTGTTAGACATAGAAGTGGACAAGAAGTTTTTAATGATTTTTATCAAGTTGCTACAAATAAAACTCTATGGAGTACTATCTATGATTTTACACCTATATTAGGAGATGGAAAAGGATTTGTTGAACTACTAACTGGAGAAGATACAATTACTGGTGAAAAATTGAATATGTTTCAAAGAATTATAGGAGGAATTCCATTAATACACCAGGCTGGAGAAGTTTTTACATTTGTAAATAAACCTATAAAAAAGGGAGCAGATTTTTTTGTAAATTTGATATTAGATTCTTCAAAAGGAATTTCTAAATTAGATAATGTAAATGATACAGCTAAATTAGCCACTGTAGCAGAAGGAGTTGGAGATTCCAGCAATATAACAAAATCAGTTGCCAAAGAAATAAAGATAGCAGATGATACAGCTGATGTAGCGAAGGCTTCTAAGAATGTTGATAAAATAAGTGATGTATCAAAAAGTATAACAGATAAAGTAAAAAAATCCATTACAAGATGTGAGTAATATAGTAGATAGGAATCTTAAAAAAGTTGATTCTAGTGGAGAATACCTAATGAATGTCTTAAATGACAATAAAACAAATTATTATCTTGATTATAAGGTTGCAGGATATTATGCAAGTGATATTAGAAATATGACTTTAACTAAATTTAGTGAGATAGGAGTAATGTTGAATCAGTAGCAGATATGGTAGCAATTTACTTAACAGGGAATTTTGTAAGAACAGGAGCAAAACTATTAGATAAAAAAATAAATTATTCTAATTTAACATATGATGAATATAAAGTCTTGAAAGAATATAAATATAAACCAATTTTAGGGGAAATTACTTCTAAATATGAAGATATAAAAACTGGTCGTTATGTTACTTCTACTGGTGATAATATAAAAGAAGCAAGAAAATATTTAACAGATATGGGATTAAACCCTAAAAAAATAGATAAGATTGTAGACTCATTTGCCCCACAAACATTACAAGTAGAAATAGCAGGAAGTAAAGATTATGGAATAAGGTTTTTTAATATAGATTATAAAACTAGAATAAATCCTGCATCCCCTAATGGACAATATTTATTTGAAACTTTTACTCCATATATTAATAGAGAAGGTCTAGCATTACCTCCATCTTGGAATCAAATGACAGGGATAAAACAATGGCAAATTAAACCAGGAACAGTAATATTTAAAGGAATAGCAGATTCACAGGAATTACAAGGGATACATTATATTTATCCTGGAGGAGCTGAGCAAATATTTATTTATCAACCTTGGAATTATAAGACATTATTAGAACCTTAAAAATAAAGAAAGGAATGAGAAAATGAGCATAAGAAAAAAAAATTTAGAAAAAGTTATACAACAATGTCAAAAAACATTAGATAGAATAGAAGAGGAATTATTGAAACCAGAACCCAAATTAACTCCTTATGATATAGAAATGAGAAATTTTGATGAGGTTCCAAGAGGTATTTTAAAGATAGCAAAAGAAGAAATAAAGATAATGATGCAGGTATTAGATAAAAATAAATATATGCCTGATTATACTTATCCTTTAATTGATAGCTATTCATTTAATACAGAACTATCTCATCTTTTATTTGAAACTGAAAGTATATATAAAAAATATACATAAAAAATATACATAAAAGGATATAATTAAGAGAATTTTTGAGGATAAAAACTTAAAAATTCTCTTTTTTTATAAAAAAAATAAAAAAAGTTCTTGACAATTGAATAGGTATTCAATTATAATATATACAGTTGAACGAATAATCAATTGTTAATATAAAAGAGGTGAAACTATGAAAGCAATAAAATCAGTAAAACCTGTAAACTCTTGCGATTGCGATAGTGTAAATAAAGAAATTGTTGAAAAAGTAAAAAAAGAATTTCCTAATGATGAAATTCTTGGAGATTTATCAGACTTCTTTAAAGTTATAGGAGATGGTACAAGAATAAGAATCTTATGGGCATTAGATGTAAGTGAGATGTGTGTTTGTGATATAGCAAATGTTTTAAATATGACAAAATCAGCTGTATCTCATCAATTAAGAACTTTGAGAGAAGCAGACTTAGTAAAGTTTAGAAAATCTGGAAAAGAAGTTCTTTACTCTTTAGCAGATAATCACGTAAAAGAAATTTTTGAACAAGGTTTAGTACATATACAAGAAGAAAAAGGAGAGGATTAATATGAAAAAAGTTTTTAAATTAGAAGGATTGAATTGTGCTCACTGTGCATCTAAGATTGAAGAAAAAGTTGGAAAATTAGAAGGAGTTAAATCTGTTATGGTAAACTTCATGACAACTAAAATGACTCTTGAAAGTGAAAATATGGAAGAAATTGTTGAAAAAGTAAAGAAAATAGTGAATGAATTTGAACCTGATGTAAATATGGTAAAAGCATAGTCAAATTTTAATAGAATGGTTGGTGTATTATGAAAAAAAAGAAAGAAATAATTATTGCTATTTCTGCTATACTGTTTACTTTAACTCTATTTATAAGAATGCCTCAAGCACTACAACTTATTTTAATACTTGTAGCCTATGTTTTAGTGGGAAAAGATACAGTCTTACTTGCTGTTAAAAAGATAGAAAGAGGAGATTTTTTAGATGAGAATTTTCTAATGACAGTGGCAACTTTAGGAGCTATTTTAATAGGAGAATATCCAGAAGCAGTTGCAGTTATGCTTTTGTATGAAATAGGGGAGTTGTTTCAAGGTTATGCAGTTAATAAATCAAGAAAGTCTATTGCTGCTATGATGGATATAAAGCCTGAGTTTGCAAATGTTATCAGAGATAATAAAACTCAAAGAGTTGATCCTGATGAAGTAGAAATTGGAGAAATCATTGAAATAAGACCTGGTGAAAGAGTTCCACTAGATGCAACTATAATAAAAGGTGAAACAAGCCTTGATACTTCAGCATTGACAGGAGAATCAGTTCCTGTTGAGGCAAGAGAAGGAGCAAATATTTTAAGTGGTTGTATCAATATAAATGGTTTAATTACAGCAAAAGTAACAAAAGAATACTTTGATTCCACAGTTAACAAAGTTTTAGATTTAGTTGAAAATGCAGCAGCTAAAAAATCTAAATCAGAAAGATTAATAACAAGATTTGCAAAAGTATATACACCAATCGTTATAGGACTAGCTATTTTATTAGCACTTCTTCCACCTATTATAAGTGGAGAATATAATTTTAGATTGTGGGTATTTAGAGCTTTATCATTTTTAGTTGTTTCTTGTCCTTGTGCCTTTGTAATTTCTGTACCACTTAGTTTTTTTAGCGGAATTGGTGCAGCTTCAAAAGCAGGAGTTTTAATAAAGGGAGGAAACTATTTAGAAGCTTTAGCTAAGGTTGATACAGTTGTTTTTGATAAGACAGGAACTCTAACTAAGGGAGTTTTCAATGTTCAAAAAGTTGTAGTCCATGATAAAAATATAGATGAAAATGAATTTATGTTTTATGTTGCTAGTGCTGAATCAGGCTCAAACCACCCTATATCGAAGTCTATACAAAAATATTATAATAAAGAGATTGATAACTCATCTATAAATAGTATTAAAGAAATTTCTGGTAAGGGTATAGAAGCTATTATAAATAATAAAAAAGTTCTTGTTGGAAATGAAAAATTAGTAAATCTTCCAAAGGATATTTCTGTAACTGATGTAGGAACTATACTTTATGTTGAGATTGACAATGTATTTTCAGGTTATATAGTAATTTCTGATGAGATAAAAGAAGATGCTAAAAGAGCAATAAAAGAATTAAAAAATATAGGAATTAAAAAGAATATAATGCTTACAGGTGACTTAGAAAAGGTAGCTAAAAAAGTTGGAGAAGACTTAGAATTAGATGAAACTTACTCTAATCTTTTACCTCAGGATAAAGTAAGTAAATTTGAAGAAATAATAGAAAATAAAAAATCAAAAGGCTCTGTAATTTTTGTTGGTGATGGTATAAATGATGCACCTGTTCTTGCTAGAGCAGATGTGGGTATTGCTATGGGTGCTATGGGCTCTGATGCTGCGATAGAGGCTGCTGATGTAGTCATTATGACAGATGAACCTAGTAAGATAGTAACAGCTATAAAAAGCTCTAAAAAGACTATGAAGATAGCAATGCAAAATATGGCTCTTGCCTTTGGAGTTAAAGTTCTAGCTCTTATTTTAAGTGCCTTAGGAATAGCTGATATGTGGATGGCAGTTTTTGCTGATACAGGAGTTACTATACTTGCTGTTTTAAATTCATTTAGAGCCTTAAAAGTTGAAAAATAATTCAAAAATAACTTGATTTTTTTTTAAAATTAAGTTATTATAGTACAACTAAAAATTTAAGGAGTATTTTGAAATGATAAACACAGAAAAAATTTGGATGAATGGAAAATTAGTAGGACATGATGATGCTAACATACATATTTTATCTCATGTAGTTCACTATGGTAGCTCA
>ERZ773014.1503-NODE-1503-length-14749-cov-10.259358_pt1 | contig 14749 bp, 12 predicted proteins | sample MGYA00580841_ERZ773014 | MGnify/ENA primary metagenome ERZ773014 (study PRJEB29015, sample SAMEA2737989) | human oral metagenome | biome: human oral; feature: human-associated habitat; material: dental | place: China | collected 2067 ...
CGACGGCAGCCGCCAGCGCCTGCACGACCTCCGGCACACGTTCTGCGTCCGCGCGCTGGAGAAGATCGCGGAGGGAGGCCGCGACATACGCGCCGCGCTGCCCCTCCTCAGCGCCTACCTCGGCCACAAGGGCATCGTCGAGACGGAGTACTACCTGCGCCTCGTCGAGCCGGCGTACCGCGAGGTGTCCGACGCGGCGGCCGGTGGCTTGCCGGACTTCTACGGGAGGGGGAGCCATGGGCGAGAGTAAGCGGGACTTCGGGTACTACGCCGAGCGCTTCCTGGGCGATTACCTGACGGCGAAGAAGGGCTGCTCGGCCAAGACGGTCTCGTCCTACCGCGACGCGATCGTCCTGCTCATAGGGTTCATGCAGGGGCGCTGCGGCGGGCGCTTCGGGCTGGCCGACATCGACGCCGGGGCCGTCGGGGCGTTCCTCGACCACCTCGAGGCCGACCGGGGCAACTCGGTCGCGACCCGCAACCAGCGCCAGGCTGCCGTGAACTCGTTCCTGTCGTTCGTGCGCACGCGCGAGCCCGAGCTGTACGGCCAGTACGCGGCAGTCCTCGACATCCCGAGGAAGAAGCCGCCCAGGCCGGCGATTGCGTACCTCACCGTCGCAGAGGTGGAGGGGCTGTTCGCCTCGATCGACGAGTCGGACCGCCGGGGCCTCCGGGACAAGGCCATGCTCGCCTTCCTCTACGAGACCGCCGCGCGCGTCGACGAGCTCTGCGGCTGCCTTTCCTGCCAGCTGCGCTTCGAGTCGGCGCCCTACGTGGAGCTGCACGGCAAGGGCGGCAAGGCGCGCAACGTGCCGGTCACCGAGTCGTTCGCCGAGCTCGTCGGCGACTACGCGGGGGCGTTCGGGATCGGGGGCGGAGACGAGCCGCTGTTCACCAACCGGTACGGGAGACCGCTCACGCAGAAGGGCGTGGCCTACGTGCTCGGCAAGCGCCTGGCCGCCGCCGCCGCGTCGATGCCGAGCATCGGGCGGAAGAGGATAACGTGCCATTCCATGCGGCACTCGCGTGCGACGCGCCTGCTTGAGGCGGGGGTGAACCTGATCTACATCCGCGACATACTGGGGCACGCGTCGGTCACGACGACCGAGATATATGCCAAGACCAACCCCGAGCTGAAGCGCAAGTACCTCACGGAGCACAGCGCCACCTACTCGACGGGCGAGAAGTACACGCCCGAGGAGAGGAACGACCTCGTGAAGTGGCTGAAGGACAACTTCTAGGCCACTGAGTTATGCGAAGCCGTCGGGCATCAAAAAAGCCCGCGACCTGCGGTCTTGCCTGGCGGCTTCTCATAACGCGGGGCTTCCGATAACACCGCGACTACGCTGTCATCGGCCGCGTACGCGTGCTCATCGACGACGAGGGGCTCACCATAGCGAACCCGGGCGGTTTCGTGGAGGGCGTCACGGTGGAAAACCTGCTTACCGTCGAGCCCCACGGGCGCAACGAGTGCCTGATGAGCGCTCTCAAGCGTATCGGCCTCGCCGAGAAGACCGGCCGTGGCGTCGACCGCATATTCGAGGGATCGCTCTTCTACGGCAGGCCGCTGCCGGACTACTCGGGCACGACGCCTGCGAGCGTGAGCGTGTTTATAGCGCGAAGTGCGCCGGATGAGCTTTTCATGCGCATGCTCAACGAGGAGCGCGAGAGAACCGGCGAGGCGCTATCGCTCAGGTCCCTGCTCGTGCTGGATGCCCTGAAGAGGCAGAGGAGGCTTACGGTAGCCGGCCTCTCCTCCCAGCTCCACATGGTCGATGCGGTCACGAGGGCAATTGTCGAGGCGCTCGTCGAGGCCGGGCTCGTCGAAGCACGCGGCAGCTCACCAGCGCGATCCTACATACTCAGCAGCAAGGTCTACGTCCGCTCTGGTAAGGGGGCAGACTTCGTCCGCCAATCCGACATAGACAAAGTGCGCTATCCTGAGCTCATCATGAAGCTGGCAAGACAACAAGGCGGGTCCATCGCGACGCGCGACGTGGAGAACCTGCTGCACCTGCACCGCAAGCAGGCATACCGGCAACTGATCAAGCTGGTTCAAAACGGCGACCTGGCACCGGTCGGCCGTGGCGGAGGGGCCCATTATGAGATAACCGAGAAAGGCCAAGAGAGGATAGGACAATGATGGACACGTTGGGACATTAGTCCATCATATCAGGGCATGTCTCAACATCGTCCGTTAGAGCTCCCTCTATCCAGACTGTCATCGTCCACACCGCCACCGGCTGGTATGTCCACACAAGGGGCGCACTCAGCGTAGCCGCCCGGCGCTGCGACGCGAGCACGTTCAACATCCTTCGCGTGTGCCAGCGCGACTACTGTGGAATGTGGCACATCACGTCGAGGCCAAAATGACGTAAGGCACCGACAACGTCAATCCCCCGAGCCTGACACCCTAAACTCCCGATGTGCCTCCATGTGCGGGCCGCCCCCATGGAGCTTCCCCTTACCCTCAGCAGGCTCGCCGGCAGACTGCACGGCCGCAAGGACCGCGAAAGGCTTTCCCGTAGGAGGGAAAGTTAGCAGCGGCTGTGGCCGGTTCGGCCGAGGGAGCCTGAATAATCGCAACTCAGATGAGTTATACACTGAGTTGCGGTCGAGGAGTATTTCCGATAGCCTTGAGCCCCGCAAGCACCGATATCTGCGCCTTGGGGAGCAAGTGGCGCGGGTACCGCTTGCACTTTATGTACATTTATCCTCTCGTAATTTGGGCTCTTCGGGGGTTAGTGTGGGTTGCTGCCTCGGCGAAGACGCCAAGCTAGCGGCGGCACCGCTCGCGCAGGGCCCGTTTTCCCGACCAAGGGAGGCGGCCACCGAGGGGGCGCCGTCGGCACGCCATGGCGGTTGGGGCGCTCGTGCCACCCGACGCAACTCGCATCGCAACAGTGTACACAAATGATCCAAAACGGCTCCGAGAGGCCGTTTTCGCCGATCTGTGTACACTCTTTGCACCTCAACGACCGCTCGCGCGACCGGGCGGGGCTACGGGTCCCACGACGTCGACGACCCCATGGCCCCCGCGATGCCAGGGTGCTCGGACCTGACGCCCACGCCGCCAGGGCGGTGACGCAACTACCTACCTACTCGAGCTCACGAAGCCTCGTAATTACCAACCCGTATCACGAGGCCTTATGACGTGGTTCCACTCGCCGTGAAAGTCCTCCCTGGAGATGTCGAGGGCGCCCGTCTCCTCGTCGCTGACCCTGGTCCCGGCCTCGTACGAGCAGGGGTCGGCCTCGCACATGACCCTGGGGGCCCTCGAGGTCGTTGAGGCGATGAGGCTGATGATCACCTCGAGCGACCCTGGGGGCCTGCCGCGCCAGTTGCGGGTGATCTGGGCGAAGAGGCGGTGCTCGACCTTGATCCTGACTCCTCGGAGGACTCCCTTAGCCCACAGCTCGGCGACACCATGGCTTTGGCCTGCGTACGTTTGGTGGCCACTCCTGCGGATGGCCGGTTGTGCGTCTCGTATGGGAACAAACGTTTTGATCAACCTGCCGCCGCAGTTCTTCCTGCCACTGCGTTCCTTCCGGTCCAAACCAAGCTACGTCTTGTGCTTCCTGCGTACAACGTTCACAATCAGGAGGCGCCCTGTCTCTCGCGTCGGCATGGCCGGTCGCATCGGTCCGACGCGTCGTCTGCGGAGGTCATATGGAAGTGGAAGTCATCAAGTTGCTTGGCATCGTCATTGTGGTCGTGGGGTTTGCCCTCAAGTGGGACTCCATCCTCACCATCATGCTCGCTGCCGTCGTGACGGCGATCATTGCCGGCATGGATCCCGTGGTCTTTCTCCAGACGCTGGGAAAGGGCTTCGTGTCAAACCGAAACATGCTCATCAGCGTCGTCATATTCCTGCTGACGGGAACGCTTGAGAGAAATGGCCTCAAGAGCGCCGCGAGGGCCCTCATGGGTCGCATCAAGAGGGCGTCGGCAGGCCTGATCCTTGGCGCCTACGGGGTCTTTCGCGTCATCTTTGCCGCGTTCAACGTGGGCTTTGGTGGCGTCGCCGGTTTTGTGAAGCCCGTCGTCATGCCCATGGCCGAGGCTGCTGACGAGACGGGGGGCCACAGGATGTCAGAGAGCCATCGGGAGGCACTCAAGGGCATGGCCGCAGGCATGGAGAACGTTGCCTGGTTCTTTGGCCAGGTGCTCTTCGTGGGTACCTCTGGCATGCTCTTGGTCCAAAGTACGATGGCTGACCTTGGCTATGCGGTCGAGCTGCCAAGGCTTGCCGCCATCCAAATCCCCGTGGCGATCGTCGCCGTCGCCGTGACCACCGTGTACTACCTCATCCTCGATAAGCGGCTCATGGGTCGTGACGAGCGGGAGCTCGCGCAGGAGCTGGCCGCCCAGGGTGGCGACGAGGTCTCTGGTAGGCCCAGCTCCCAGGCATCTGGGAAGGAGGTGGGCTAGATGAATCCCATCCAGTTCTTCCAGAGCGCAGACGTGACGCTCTCCAACAAGCTGCTCGAGCTTGTCTACGTCATTATCGGCCTCGTGTGCGTCTATGCGGGTCTGTGCAACCTCAGGGATGACAGTAACGAGAAGCGGGTCGGCACCGGTGTCTTCTGGTCCGTCTTAGGCCTGCTCTTTATCATTGGTCCTTGGGTGCCCAGCGAGGTTGCCGGCGCCCTCGTGGTCGTCATGGTGCTCCCGCCCATATTCAGGCAGGTGGGTGCTGGCATCGACAGACTCAAGCCGAGTGAGAAGGAGATGGGCGAGGGTTACGGGGAGCTGGGCTTTAGGATCTTCATACCCGCATTTGCGATAGGTGCCTTCTCCCTCGTCTTCGCGTTTCTCACCAAGATCAGCTCGCTCGTCGGCATCACCGTGGGCGTCTTTGTCGGCATGGCTACCCTTGTCGCCATGCGTCCCAAGAAGAACGGCGCACGCGTCTTTCTTGAGGACTCGCGTCGCATGCTCGACATCGTCGGCCCTCTCATCATGCTGCCGACGCTTCTGGCCATCCTTGGCGCGACGTTTACCGCAGCCGGTGTCGGTGACGTCATCTCGCACATCGTCGGGGCCGTCATCCCGCAGGGTAACCTCGTCGTGGGTATTGTCGTCTACTGCCTTGGGATGGCGCTCTTCACGATGATCATGGGCAACGCCTTCGCGGCCATCACGGTCATGACCGTGGGCATTGGAGCGCCGTTCGTACTCTCGCTGGGAGCGGATCCTGCGATCGTGGGGTCGTTGGCCCTGACCTGTGGCTACTGCGGAACCCTCATGACTCCCATGGCGGCGAACTTCAATATCGTCCCTGTGGCCATCCTCGAGATGAGAGACGAGTATGGCGTCATCAAGAGGCAGATCGTTCCTGCCCTCATCATGCTGGTGTTCCAGATCTGCCTCATGGTCGTGCTTGTGGCCGTGCTGTGAGCGTGGCCTTGTGGATTGACGATGCCGTCGCGGGAGCTGGCGGCAATGATGGGAGGATGCGATGAGTGCAAGGATGTTGGTGACGGGCTTTCAGCCCTTTGGTGGAGCGACCATGAATCCCGCGTGGGAGGCCGTGCGGCGACTTCCCGACACCATCGGTGGCGCTGAGGTGGTCAAGGTGGAGATCCCTGTGGTCTTTGGGCGCGCCTCGGCGGCGGTTGATGTCGCCATAGAGGCCAACAGACCCGATATCGTGCTTTGCGTTGGTCAGGCCGGCGGGCGTTGCAAGATCACGCCTGAGTTTGTGGGCATCAACTACATCGATGCGCGCATCCCTGACAACGAGGGTAACCAACCGCTCGCCAAGAGGGTCGTGGAGGATGGCCCCGACGCCTATTTCTCAACCCTGCCGGTCCGCGCCATGGCGCAGGCCATGAACGATGCCGGCGTGCCTGCGGCCGTCTCGTTCACGGCCGGGACCTACGTCTGCAACGACGTCATGTATGCCCTCCTGCATTCGCTCGCGACCAGGTTTCCAGGTACCCGAGGTGCCTTTTTGCACGTCCCCTATGCAACTGAGCAGGCGACGCAGCTTCCCGCAGACACGCCGAGCATGCCCATCGAGACCATGGCCAAGGGCCTTGAGGTCGCCCTCGCTGCGGCGCTCGAGCATATGGAGGACGTGGCGCTGAGCGTGGGCACGACGCACTGAGTCCGCCGACGCTCCGGCGCCAACTGTCCCGTGGGGCGCAGGCTGCAGAGTGCGCCTTTCCGTGAGGCCGTTGCCCGGAGGGGGCGCGGGGAAACCGCCCGCCAGACTGCGGGGTACCGAGTTTTGGGAATCAACTGGGCAAACGCGCCCGGGAAGGTACCCGCCAGGCTGAGGGGCGGTTTGCGCCGGGGTCAACAAACCGGTAGGCTCCGTGGCGTCTCGCACTTTGCGGTATCTTAGAACATCTGTCCTATAAATATGAGTATATTGGGGTATGCTAGGAACGTACGAAGTGGCTTTGAGCAAGGAGGAGCGAACATGTTTAAGAAGACGAGTGACAAGCGGGTGGCGGCGTTCTTTGCTGAGGGACTTGAGGAGTGCGAGGGCCTTGTGGTCTGCGACCTGCTCTATCGCGCAGGTATCCGGACCGATAAAGTCTCCATCTCGGACAATCTGGCCGTCACGTCGAGCCATGAGGTCACCATCGTGTGCGACCGCACGATACATGACGACGATTTCTCGTTTGATGACTACGACCTGCTGTTCCTTCCAGGTGGTATGCCTGGCTCCAACAACCTGCGTGCCTGCGAGTTGCTCTGCAACGCGCTGAGGTCGTTCGCTTCAGCGGGTAAGGACGTCGCGGCGGTGTGCGCCGCACCCTACATCCTGGCTGAGCTGGGGTTGCTCAAAGACAGGAGAGCCACGAGCAACCCCGGTTTTCAACATGTGCTCACAGAGCACGGGGCCAAGCTGAGCCAAGATCCCGTTGTCGTCGATGGCAACCTGATCACGAGCCAGGGTCTTGGCACCAGCATCGAGCTAGGGCTGACCCTCGTCGGGCGCTATCTGGGCGACGAGGCGGTCGAGTCGACCAAGGGCAAGATCGTCTATATGCGCTAGGCACAAACTGGAAGGGGGAGCCGAGCCTTGGCCGGCGGTGCTGCATCAGGGCAAAAGGTGGCGGCGGGATGCCCAGAGAGGAGCTACCTCGCCATAGACCTCAAGAGCTTCTACGCGAGCGTCGAGTGCGTGGAGCGGGGCCTCGACCCCCTTGCGGCGCGGCTCGTGGTCGCGGACCTCACGCGCAGCGAGAAGACGATCTGCCTCGCGGTCTCACCGGCGATGAAGGCACTCGGTGTGCGCAACCGCTGTCGCGTGTTCGAGATCCCCAGGGACATCGACCACGTGACGGCCCGACCACGCATGGCACTCTACATCGAGCGGTCGGCGGACATCTATGCCGTCTACCTGCGCTACGTGAGTCCCGAGGACATCCATGTCTACTCCATCGATGAGGCCTTTCTGGACGTGACGGGCTACCTCAGGCTCTATGGCTGCACGGCCCGCGAGCTTGGGGAGAGGATCCGCGAAGACGTGGTGAGAACGACGGGCATCCCCGCGGCCTGTGGCCTGGGCACAAACCTCTATCTTGCCAAGATCGCCCTTGACATTACGGCCAAGCATAGCCCCGACTTCTTTGGCGAGCTCGACGAGGGCTCCTACCGCAAGACGCTCTGGAACCACACTCCCATCACGGACTTCTGGCGCGTCGGCGCTGGCACGGCGCGCCGTCTTGCACACATGGGCATCCATACCATGGGACAGGTCGCGGCCCATCCCAAAGAGCCGCTCTACCAGGCCTTTGGTGTGGACGCAGAGATCCTGATCGACCATGCCTGGGGCGTCGAGCCCGTGACCATAGCCGATATCAAGGCGTACCGCCCGCAGGGCAAAAGCCTGGCGAGCGGCCAGGTCATGTTTCATGACGTGAGCTTTGATGACGGGTTGCTCATCGCCAAGGAGATGGCAGACGCGCTCGTGCAGGAGCTTGTTGAGAGGCGTCTGGCGTGCCGTTCGCTGACACTCATGGTGGGCTACAAGCTCTCGAGCGCACAGAGGCAGGCCTTGAGACAGACGGCAGGCGGGTCAGAGGCGCATGGGGGCCATGTCCGTTGGGGCGAGCTTACCGACGGCGGGACGGCAACGCTGCCCGAGCCCACAAGTGCCCTCTCTGGGATATGGGAGGCACTCGTCCCGCTCTTCAGGCGCGTGGCCAAGAGGGGTCGCCTCATCCATCGGCTTAACCTGAGCTTGGAGGATGTGTGTCCCGAGGGGACGGCAGGCATCCAGGCCAGTCTCTTCAGCAATGAGGCGACGCTCGCTCGCGAGAGGAGCCGCCAGGAGGTCGTAGGTGCCATCAAACGACGGTTTGGTAGGAATTCTCTGCTGAGGGGCATGGATCTTCTGCCTGGGGCTATGGCGCGGGAGCGCAACGCACAGATTGGTGGGCATCGCAGTGGCGTCGAGGGCTAGCACTACTCCGAGAGACAAGGGTATTAGCAGGTACCTTATCGGAGACCTCGAAGAAGACCATAGCAGGGACCTTAGCGAAGGCTGCGGTGAGGGCAGTGACGTGCGGCGGGGTCCCCACGATGGGGTGGCGTCTGGGCCTGATGACTTCTACCTGCGCCATCCTCGCATGGATCTGGGACTTCGAGCCAAGATCTTCATCCCCTTTGAGCCGCTCAGGGGGTTTCGGGAGGCGCTCCTCGAGCGTGAGCGCCAAGCAGGCGCCATCGCGCGCGCTGACCTTCCGCCAGAGCGACAGGAGCGCATCTCAAGGGACCTTGCTAGCCTTGTGCCAGGCGACACGGTGAGCGTCACCCATTACATGGGTGATCACTATGGGATGACCCAGGGCCTGGTGGAAGGGCTCTTTGCGAGCGATGAGGAGCTCGTTGTCGCGGGAAGGCGCATTGGCTTTCGTGACATCAGCGCCATCGAGGTTCTGGATGGCTGAGGGCGGGTCGTGCACCCATGTCTCGCGCGATGCGAGTGTGCATGCTGCGCTTCTTTTGGGTGGATGTGCCTTCTCTGTATGTGAGCTGCGATAATCGAATGGTAGGGCAATTGGGAAAGTACGTGCGATTTGGAAAGTGTGTGGTCGGTGACGGGAGGAGTCGGCCACAAGCAAGATGGATGGGCAGACAAGTAGTCGTCTCTCGGTGCGGGGACGACGAGAGGGCGGGGGTATGGCTAAGCGCAGGTTTGTGGACAGGCGAGACTATCGTGAAGTCAAGGCGAACGCCCGTGGGTCGTGGCGTCTCTCCCTCATCGGTGCCGCGCTCGTCGTTATCAGCATCGTGCTTGCTGTTCCTGGCGGCAAGCGCATCGACATCCTGACCACGGTCTTCGCCATACTTTTCTTTATCGGCGGCGTAGCTTTGCTCTATGTTGGCTCCTCACTGAGGCGCGATGCCCTCAAGGCGCAGCTCCGGCACGACGAGACCAATGACCCCTGGGCCGACAAGAAAGCGGAGCGCGGATAGCCCAAGGTGCCGTGACCGTCGCAGCAGGGCGGGCATGAGTGCGGCAGGCGCGGCGAGACGGGACGTCAGCGGAGCGAACGATGGCCTTTGTTGAGTTCAGGGACGTGTGCAAGACGTACCATATGGGTGACGTTGAGGTTCGTGCCGTCGATGGCATGAGCTTTACCATTGAGAGGGGCGAGCTCGTCGTTATCGTTGGCCCCTCCGGCGCGGGCAAGACCACCGTTCTCAACATGCTTGGCGGCATGGACAGCTGCACGTCCGGCACGATAGAGCTTGACGGTTCGCTCGTGAGCTCCATGGGAGAGCGCGAGCTCACGCAGTATCGCCGCCACGACATAGGCTTCGTCTTTCAGTTCTATAACCTTGTGCAGAACCTCACGGCGCTCGAGAACGTCGAGCTTGCAAGCCAGATCTGCACGGACCCGCTGTCGGCGGCGGAGGTGCTCGTCCAGGTGGGACTTGCCGATCGCATGGACAACTTCCCGGCGCAGCTCTCGGGTGGCGAGCAGCAGCGCGTGGCCATCGCCCGCGCCCTCGCGAAGAATCCCAAGCTCCTGCTCTGTGACGAGCCGACGGGTGCTTTGGACTACCGTACGGGCAAGCAGATCCTTGGGCTTCTGCAGGACAGCTGTCGTGGGGCTGGGCGCACGGTGGCCATCGTGACGCACAACCAGGCGTTTACCCAGATCGCCGACCGCGTCATACGCGTGCGCGAGGGGGATGCCAGCTCCGTGGAACTCAATGCTCATCCAGCGGATGCGGCGAGCGTCGAGTGGTGAGAAGATGAACGCCCGGGGCTACATACCTGCGGCGACGCCCACGCCGACAGGGCGCGAGGCGGATGGCGCCGCAGACTCGCCGCACGGCTCGGCCTTCGCGAAGGGCGTGCTCAGGAGCATCAGGGGGTCTCTCGGCCGCTTTCTTGCGATCATGGGCATTGTGGCCTTGGGTTGTGGCTTCTACGCAGGCCTGCAGATGTGTGGCCCCAACATGCGCCTTGCGGCCGACCGCTACTACGACGAGACCCAGCTCTGGGATCTGCGGGTGGTCTCGACCTTGGGCTTCAAGGACGCCGACGTCAAAAGGATAGCCTCGACGGAGGGGGTGTCTGCGGCCGTGGCCTCGCACACGGTGGACGTGATGGCGCGGCTGGGCAACGAGCAAGTGGCCGTCCGCATCTCGTCGCTGGGCAGCAAGACCGCAACAACGCTCACTGCTGCGGACGCAGGCGGGAGGCCAGGTGGCGGCCCGGTCGTGAACCGCCTCATCCTTAGGGAGGGGCGATGGCCCACGTCGGCCGAGGAGTGCGTCGTCTCTGCAGACGTAAGCGGCGCAAGCGTCAATGACAGGGTAGAGGTCCTCAGCGGCGGTGCCGACCATGATCGTGGTCTCAGGGTTCGCAAGCTCGTCGTCGTGGGCACGGTGAGCTCGTCAAACTACGTCTACACGGGCAACCTTGGCTCCACAAGCCTTGCCTCGGGAAAGATAGAGCAGTGCCTCTTTGTCACCGACGATGCCTTTGGCGAGGACACCCCCTATACCGATGTCTACCTTAAGGTGAGCGGCGCCGATGGGCTCCAGAGCAGCTCAGACGCCTACGAGGAGAAGGTCAGTGAGGTCAAAGGGCGCATGGAGGCGCGCTCGGGCGACCTCTCCCGTGCGCGTCAGGCCGATCTCAAGGCTCAGGCCCAGGTGACGCTCAACGAGAAGGTCAAGGAGTACCAGCGAAAGCGCGACGAGAGCTACGGGCGGCTCGCTGATGCCAAGGACCAGCTCGATGACGCGGAGCAGCGCATTGCGGACGGGCAAGGGAAGCTCGATGAGGGCCAGAGGGAGTACGACGAGGGCCTGGCCACCTACAGGGGAAAGAGGGCCGATGCCGAGAGGCGACTCTCTGACGCCCAGGCGCAAATCGACTCGGGTAGAGGTGAGCTCGACGCGCAGAGAGACAGGCTCGCTGCGGGCGAGCGGGCGTGGAGACAGGGTTATGACCAACTCTCCTCTCAGCTCGCATCCGCAGGTGTCACGGCCCCTTCCGCCCAGGGCTACGTGGATGAGCTTGACGCGAGGCTGACACAGGCAGAGGCGGCGAAGGCTCAGCTCGCGAGTCTGCAAGGTCAGCTCGCCCAGGCGCGAGAGGCGACCGGCGAGGCCAACAGGAGGAGGGCCAACGAGGGCATCAACGAACTGAGGCCCAAGATCTCTGAGCTCGAGGACAAGCGCGAGCGTGCGCAAGGCGCCCTCGACTCCCTCAGGCCTCGGCGAGGGGAGGCCCAGGCCCAGCTCAATGACCTTGACGCGAGGATCCGGGATACCCAGGCGAACATAGACCGCTTAGAGGCCGAGCGGGACAAGCTTGGGTCCGCCTTCTCACAGGAGCAGGCGCAGAGCCTGGCTGCCGCTAAGGCGACACTTGGGAAGCTCAAGGAAAAGCGCCCGAGCGCACAAGCGGACCTCAGCAAGCTTGATGCTGCCGTAGGCGAGGCCGAGGCGACCGTCAGGGCCATCGACGAGGGCCTTGCCACTGCCAGGAGCTCCCTCGCACGGTTGCAGGAGGCCCAGGAACAGATCCAGGAGGCCGAGCAAGGCATCCCCCAGCTTGAGGCCGGCATTGGACAGATCCAGGGGAGGCTTCCCTCCGACGATGACATCGCTGCCCTCACGAGTGCCCGCGACAGCGCACAGAGGCTCGCAGACACCAGGGAGGTCCTCGACGAGGGCGCCTCGCAGCTCTCATCGGCCCAGAAGAGGCTTGACGCCTCTCAGGCAGAGCTCAGGCTTCAGAGAAAGGACGCCGCGCGTCAGCTCGCCTCGGCCAAGGGCAGGCTCGAGGCTGCCGCAGGAGAGCTTCGGCGCTCGCGCGACCAGCTCGCCGAGGCGCGAGTCCAACACGACGAGGGTCTGGCCAGCTACACGGACAGCAAGGCTGAGGTGGACAAAAGATTCTCCAAGGCGTGGCAGGAAATCCAGGACGCCCAGAGGTCGATAGACGAGATCGCCCTTCCTGACGTCTACACCCTCGATCGCAGCCAGAGCGAGAGTGCGGCCACCTACCAGGCGGACACCAAGCGCATGGACAACATAGCCAACGTCTTTCCGCTCATGTTCTTCCTCGTGGCGGCGCTCGTCGCCCTCACCACGATGACGCGTATGGTGGACGATGAGCGCGTCCAGATAGGTACCTACAAGGCGCTCGGCTACGGCAAGGCCAGGATCGCGGGTAGATACCTGCTGTATGCCCTGGTTGCCGCAGGTGTCGGCGCGACATTGGGCGTCATCGTCCTCTCTCAGCTGCTGCCTTACATCATCATGTCGGCCTATTCGATCATCTATGCGGTGCCCCCGCTCGACCTTCCGCTTCCCGTCGATTGGGGGGTCGCCCTTTCGGCAGCTGGCCTCGGTGTGGGGGTGACGCTGCTTACCACCTGGGTGACCGTGTACTCGAGCCTGCGCGAGCCGCCCGCGACCCTCATGCTGCCCCGTGCTCCCAAGGCGGGCAGGCGCATACTCCTAGAGCACGTGACGCCCATCTGGAGACGTCTCAGCTTCTCGTGGAAGGTGACCGCTCGCAACCTCTTTCGCTACAAGCGACGGCTGCTCATGACGGTCATCGGAATCTCGGGCTGCGCGTCCCTTCTGCTCGTGGGCTTTGGCCTGCATGACTCCATATGGGACATCATCGACCTGCAGTACGGGCCTATCATCCACTATGACACGACCGTGGGCCTCTCGGACGCCTCCACGGAGCTCGACGTCTCTGCCGTCACAGACTATCTTGGCTCCGCAGGTGGCGCCAGCGACATCGTGCGCGTCCAGCGCGAGAGCATGCAGGCGACAGGCACGGGTCCCTCGACAAGCGCCACCTCGAAGACCCACGTGACGGTCATCGTACCCCAGGACTCCCTGCAGGCCCAAGAGGCCGTGACCTTCCGCGATCGCACGACGGGCGCCGCCGTGGCCTTCGACGACGACGCGGTGCTCGTAACGGAGAAGCTCGCGTCGCTCTATGGTATCAGAGCGGGGGATCAGCTCATGCTCTTCGACCAGGACGATGCGGGTAACGCCATAGGGACGGGCCACGCGCTTACCGTGACGGGCGTCACCGAGAACTATGTCGCGAACCTGGTGTACGTGGGACGTGGTGCCTGGAGGTCCGTGAGTCCGGTGACGCCGGTATTCTCCACGATCTTCTGTAACGTCCCCGACGCCGGAGACGTGCGCGCCACCGTCTCTGCTCGCCTGCACGATATGACAGGCGTCTCGACCGTGACCTTCTCGGATGAGGTCATCAACCAGTACCGCCATGTGTTGAGCGTCGTCGACATGGTCGTCGTGGTACTCATCGTCTCGGCGGCTGCGCTCGCGTTCATCGTGCTCTACAACCTCACGAACATCAACGTGGAGGAGCGCTTGCGCGAGATCGCGGCCCTCAAGGTGTTAGGCTTCACGAAACGGGAGGTCTACGCCTACATCTTTCGCGAGATCATACTGCTTGCCCTCATGGGCGATGTTGCTGGCATGCTTTTGGGCATCTGGCTCGAGCGCTTCGTGATAACGACTGCCGAGGTGGACTACGTGATGTTCGGTCGATCGATCCATGCCCTGAGCTTCGTGTACGCCTTTGCGCTGACGCTCGTGTTCTCCGCCCTCGTAATGCTCGTGATGAGGCGCAAGCTCGACCGCGTGGACATGGTGGAGTCCCTGAAGAGCGTGGACTAGCGCAAGACGGCCGGTCGCTCCTGGCTGGATGCGCCCTCCTGGCTGGATGCGCCCCCGTCGGCTCCCACACACTCCTCCGTCGGCTTCCATACCCCCCTGGCTGGCCCACGTCCCTGGCTGGCCCACACCTCCCCGAGCAACCGCCTCTCAGATTCCCGGGTACCTAAGAAAAGGGCCCAACTGGGAAAACGCCTGTGAGAAACCGCCCCTCAGATTCCGGGGTACCTTCTTGAAGAATCGCTTCAGCCGGCTCGGGCGTTAATGTCCTACCATCTGCGGGATGGCTCTATGCGAGCTCTATATGGGGGTTCACGCATGGGGCGTCGAGGACCCATACTTAGGATACGCACAACGTTGGCTCTTCGAGGGTTTGTGTGGGTTGCTGCCTCGGCGAAGACTCCAACCTGGCAGCGCCGCTCGCGCAGAGCCTGTTTTTCCTACCAGGCGAGAGACGGCCACCGAGGGGGCGCTGCCGGCACACCATGGCGGTTGGGGTGCTCGTGCCACCCGACGCAACTCGCGTCGCAGCTTGCGTCGCAACAGTGTACACAAATGCCCCAAAACGGCTCCGAGAGGCCATTTTCGC
>ERZ773014.1505-NODE-1505-length-14738-cov-15.062794_pt1 | contig 14738 bp, 9 predicted proteins | sample MGYA00580841_ERZ773014 | MGnify/ENA primary metagenome ERZ773014 (study PRJEB29015, sample SAMEA2737989) | human oral metagenome | biome: human oral; feature: human-associated habitat; material: dental | place: China | collected 2067 ...
TGTTCGGCGCGCTGCAGCGCGCCCTGAGGCGGACCGGGCGGGCCGTGTTTTGGCTGCTGTGGAGGCGGCGTCTCAGTTACGCTTCGTCCGCAGGCCCTTCGGCTACGCTTCGTCCGCAGGCCCTTCGGCGTCGTTGTGCGCTTTGCCGACGTCGGCAGCCGAGCCGTCTCCCTCGCGGGGCGCCTCGCCTGCGTCTCCGAGTATTTGCGAAAACAGCCTGCTGGCGGTGGCACGCACCTCTTCGGAGCCGAGCATCGTGCCCGCAACGCTCGAAAGCACGTTGATGGAGAGAGCCGCGTAGGCGGCGTCGGCGTCCTCCTCCGTGGCCTGGCTTCTGCCTTTGCTGCGGGCGATGAGCTCGGCCACCCCGTCCTTCGTCCTGGACAGCATCGCCCCCAGCTCCTCGCGGGCCTCGGGGTGGCGGACGGCGTAGATCCACGACTCCATATTGATGAGGAGGATCTCCCTCTCCGTCTCGGAATAGTCACCGGCGCATAGGAAGTCGGGCATCCGGTTGGCCTGCCGATACTCATCGACGAGCTCGCCCTGCTGCCTTTCAAGATCGCGCAGGACCGTGAGGAAAAGCGCCTCCTTCGAGGGGAAATTGGCATAGAGCGCGCCCTTTGTGAATCCGGCTTCTGCGGCTATGTCCGCCACGGCGGCGCCCTCATACCCCTTCTTGGCGAAGACGCGCCGCGCCGCCTCAATGATCTCAGCGCGGGTGCGTTCGGCCTTGGTCCGGCCCCGTTTGCCGCGGTCGCGGATGTCTTCCGCGGTCGACTCGATCTTCGCCGCGGCCGAGGAGAGCTGCTCGGACGTCTTGCGCAGCGTGCTCGAGAGGTTCTTGCCCGTCTCCTTCGTCACCGCGCGGGTGAGATTGCTCAGGGCGGCGGTGAGCGCCCTCGTCGCCGAGGCGAGGTCGTGCTCGCTGTCCGAATTGTCCTTCTCCGTGGCCATGGAACCACAGTACCGCAACGGCGGGGCGGGCCCCGCCCCATGGGAACCGACGGCTGGCTTTGCGGTGATGTCTGAGGCTTCCTCGGCGGACCCCACCTCTTTGGAGAACCGCCCTTCCTCTTGGAAAGGCGTCGAAATTGAAACTCGCGAGAGTGAAAGCCCCTTTAGGCTTAAGGGGCTGCGCATTGCCGGACGGTTCCTTGACGAACGCCAAGTCGGTTTGGCCGTCTATGTGATCCAGCTTCCAAGGTGCGCTGCTGCGCTCTCTTTTGCAGGCCGAAGGCGAGACGCGGACAAGTGCGTTCGAATCTTGACGCCGGTAAACGTCGGCAGAGATTCCCGCAAAACTTACCGTTATTATCTCATGGAAATTCAAGGGTTAAGTCGTTAGAGTGGTAAGCGTGACGACTGAATCGAGTCAAAGTTACCACTGTTCGGACGGGCTTGAGCGAGCGGTGGTGGATCTTGTGCGCGTCGGCGTTCAGGGGCATGGGGCCGGCGTGCGTCAGCTTGCCTCTCGCCTCATACGGTCGGTTCCGGCCGACGTGGCGGACGTCGAATCGTTCAGAGACGCGGTCCATCAGGCGATGGCAAACGGTTCGGGGTCGGCCGAGTTGCGCTATGCGTCGGGTTCTGTCCCGATGGAGGCCGACGGCGCCCGGTCGTTGGTCGACGTCGACCCTTTGCCGAGCGGAGACGGCCTTGTTCTTGACGACGCAGTGATGAGCGAGCTCAACGAAGTGTTGTTGGAGCGTCGTCGCGCCGACGATCTGCGGCGGGCGGGCGCGGGGTTGACGCGCACGCTGTTGTTGAGCGGGCCTCCGGGGGTGGGGAAGACGATGACAGCGCACTGGTTGGCGCAGTCATTGAGATTGCCGCTGGTGTCTCTCGATTTGTCCTCTGTTGTGTCGAGTTATCTGGGCACATCGGGTCGGAACGTCAAATCGGTTGTGGACTATGCCAAAAGCGGGCCGTGCGTATTGCTTCTGGATGAGTTCGACGCCATTGCGAAACGACGGGACGACGACTCCGACATCGGCGAGCTCAAACGCATCGTAAACGTGATTTTGGTTGAGCTTGACCGGTGGCCGGATACGAGTCTATTGATTGCGGCCACTAACCATCCTCAGCTTCTCGACAAGGCGATTCAGCGACGATTCGACCGGTCTCTCGTCCTTCCGCTTCCTGCTGGCAAGCAGAGGCGGGCCATTTTCGATAGTCTTGCCGCCAACGTCAGCGGCGTCGACGGCGAGGCTCTCGCTCTGGCCACTGAGCTCACGTCGGGTTGGACCAGCTCCGATTTGGCGCGGGCGTGGTCGTTGGCCCACCGCCGGTCGATCCTCAACGATTCGTCCCTAGCCAATGAGCTGGTCGGCGAGTTGGCCCGCCATGTCGATGATTCGGGTCCCGATCGCGACAAGGTCTTTTTGCGAATGCGGGAAAGGCTGGAAATGTCCAACCGGCAGATTGCTGCCGCCCTCGGAGTCAGCCATCCAACGGTCGCGACCGGCATTAAACGGGCGGAGGGGGCTCACGTTGGATCAGCAGGGCGATAGTCCTTTTCGCCCCCTTCTTGTCAACGGCGAAGCGCTCAGATTTGACGCCAAAGCGTCGCGTTCCGGCGGAGGCGGCAAGTTTCATCCGCGGACTGTCGAAGAGGCGCAGGCGATGCTTGCGCGTCAAGTCGTCGAAACAGACGAGTTTGTCGCTCGCCTGCCGCAAAGCCTTCGCGCGAAAGACCGCGTCTACATTGAATTGAAACTATTGCCAAACTATATAGCGCCTTCCTACTTTCCTACGGAGCTTGTGGAATGGATCCGAGCGACCCATGTCGGATCTCGAACAGACCTCGGAACCTACGTCCGCAGATCCAAGCCTGCCGAGAACAGGCTGACACGGCGGCTCATTCTCGCCGTCCCAGATGAAGGGGTCTCTCAGCTGCGGCAGATTGTCGCCGAAGGCGTCCCTGCGGGTTCTAAGGGCGGGAAAAAGGCGTTCGAGCAGATCCGAGAAATCGATGAGATCGCCCCTCCTCGCCAGTCGGACATCTTGCGCGTGCGACAGGTTGAAGACGGGGCGAGGCCGTCTGCCCCGCGGACATGGGAAGCCGTTTTGCATCCGCACGCTTCCCTCCACGGTGAGCCTGTGGCGGTTGACGATGAGACGCTTGAAAAGTGGTTTGCGTTAGTCGCCAGCGAGGGCGGCAGGGTTTACCGCGACTACATTCGCCGAGTCGGCGGATTGACGTTCATGCCAGTGGGGCTCGACGGCAAAAGGCTGGCTGCTCTTGCTCGATTCAATCCGCTGCGCGTGCTGCGCCCCATGCCTTCCATACGGCCGCGCCCTCGTTTTGGCACTCGCAGTCTTCTCAGCATCAGAGGCCCGGCGACAGGCCGGCCTATTCTTTCAGACGTTTCAGTGGCCGTCTTCGACGGCGGAGTCGACGCCGACAAAACGGCCGACGGCTCGCTCTTCGACGTCTCCGATTATGACCTGACCCCGGAGTCCCCACAACAAGAATGCCTTGATCACGGCACGGGCGTGACCGGAGCCGTTCTCTATGGCCTCGTTGGCCCAGGGCAGCAGGCTCCGACGCCGCCGCTGCCCGTTGAAAGCTATCGCGTGCTTCCGGCCCCGCATGCGGAGGAGGATCTTGAGGGCTACTGGGTTTTGGACCGCATCAAAGAGACGGTTGCAAGCGGGAACTGTCGCATCGTCAATCTCAGCATCGGCCCCTCGATTGCCGTCGAGGACGATATGGAGCCCAATCGGTGGACAAGTGAGCTTGACCGGCTGGCGTGGGAGAAAGGCGTGCTTTTCGTCGTTGCGGCGGGAAACGACGGCGAGCGGGACAGGGCTGCAGGACTGCACCGCGTGCAGGTGCCAGCCGACATGGTCAACGGGATCGCAGTGGGAGCCTGCGACGAGCCCTTCCCTAAGCGTCCCTGGGGCAGGGCCCCCTATTCGTCGATGGGGCCAGGGCGGCATGGCTCGCGCGTCCAACCGTTGGGCGTTCAATTCGGTGGAACAGGGCGTAAAGCGTTCAACGTCCTTCGAGCCGACGGCAGTTTTCTCGAAGCAATGGGCACAAGCTTCTCCGCGCCGGTGACAACGCACGCTCTCGCGGAGCTCGTCACCCGACTGCCTCGCGCCACCGCCAGCGTGTTGCGGGCTTTCGCCGTTCATTTTGCGGAACGGCCAAACCGACACCATGAGCTTCGCGACGAAGTCGGTTACGGACGCCATCCGCTCAGTTTCGCCGATTGTCTTGTGTGCGGGCCTCATGAAGTTCACGTCTTGTACGCTGACAAGATTCGTCGCGACGAGTTTCTCGGTTACGAGATCCCGGTTCCGGATCAGGTGACATCCGATATCGAACTTCGCATAACTCTCGCATACGCCTCGCCGGTCGACCCTGCGCAGCCAACTGAATACACCAAAGCGTCGCTCACACTCAATCTCCATCCCCACGATCAGATATATTTCTTTAGGCCGCCGAATAGAGACTCGGAAGAAAAATCGAAGAAGTGCATTCTCGGCAGCGATGAGGCACTCGATCTGCTCGCCCGCGGATGGAAGATAAGCGATGAATCTGCAACGAAACCGCTTGGCAACTCAAAGAAAATGGACCCGGAAGTCGATCGGAGGGAAGTCGGCAAGTGGGAGACGATACGCCATTACAGGCAGTCGTTGCGCGCGGAGGAAGTGGCGAATCCTTGGCTAAAAGTATCCTGCCTGGCGCGGCGCGGAGGTTCTCTGGACGATTTGTCCGCCGCGATTCCTTTCGCGCTCCTCATCTCGGTGATCAGCAAATCAAAGGAATCCAACCTCTATGACGAAGTGCGCTCGCGTTTCAAGCTCCTACGCCCAGTCCAACGCGCTCAGCCACGTTTGTACACGTAAATAGGCGATTCTTTAGCGAATCACAGTAAAAGTCGGCGGCAATCTCTCTGACGAACTGCGCGACTTTGAGCGGAGCGCTTGCCCTTTTCCCTCCAGACGCCCGGTGCGAGCGCTTGGAATCCGCCTCTGTTGTGTTCGATCGAATCCCCTGTGCGGATTCCCCACGTGAGAGCTTGACAGAAGGAAGCCTCATAGGCCTATGATTAGACCGACGGTCGGTCGGTTTGATCGAAGCGAGAAAGTTCGCACAGAAAGCGAGGAATAGACATGGTTCGGGTAAGCAAGCCCGCTGCGCAGCGCAAAGACGAGATCCTCGACGCCGCGCAGACCCTGTTCGTCACGAAGGGGTATCAGGCGACGACGATCGAGGACATCTTGAAGGCGGTCGGCATCGCCAAAGGAACCCTTTACCATCATTTTTCCGGCAAGGAGGAGGTGCTCAGGGGCTTGGTCAGGCGCACGGTCGGCCAGGCGGTCGAACGCGCGAGGGCGATAGCCGCAAGCGATCTGTCCGTCCTTGAGAAGCTCGGCGCCGTCGCGGCTTCGGCTCGGGTGGAGGGCCAGTCCGCCGAGCTGATTGAAGAGTTCCACACCCAGGCCAATTCTGAGTTCCATCTCCTGTCGATTGTGGAGATGGTCAAGGGGCTGACACCGATCCTCGCCGACGTCGTCTCCGAAGGCGTGGAGGAGGGGGTCTTCGCCACCGACGACCCCCTCGGAAGCGTCGAGGTTCTGCTGACTGCAGGAGGGTTCCTGCTCGACGTCGGAATATTCGGCGGCGACGCGGCGGAGGTCGGCCGACGCGCCGAGGCGATCATGCGCGCGGCGGAAATCCTGCTCGGCTGCCCCGAGGGAGCTCTGAGCGCACTCGGCGAGATGCAAGGCGGCGAGAGGCAAAGCGGCAGGGGGCGAGAGCGATGAAGTGCTTCTCGATTCTTTTTGCGGGGGCGTTCGTCAACTCCGTCGGCACGGGTTTGAGCGCTTTCGCCCTGGCGATCTACATGTTCCAAACCTACGGGACGGCCTCCTCGGTGATGCTCGTCCAGCTGTGCTCTTTCGCCCCGATCGTTCTGTTCGCTCCGATTGCGGGCGTGCTGGCGGACCGCTTCGACCGGCGGGTCATGATGATCCTCGGCGACGGCGGCTCCGTGGGCGGCCTGCTCGTCGTCGTCGCCGCGGTCTCCTCCGACGATCCCGACATCAAGCTCATTTGCCTCGGCATCGTCGCCTCCTCGTGCTTTGCGGCCCTCACCGAGCCTGCGCTGCGCGCGAGCGTCAGCGACTTCGTCGGGCCGGACGAATATGTGCGGGCGTCGGGGATGCTCCAGCTCGCCGCCTCGTCGAAGTACCTCATCTCGCCGTTGCTGGCCGGATTCCTGCTTCCCGCCGTCGGGCTTCGGGCGCTGCTCCTTGTCGATGCGAGCACCTGCCTGGTCACGGTCGTCTGCAGCTTCGTCGTCCGCAAAGCCGCCGGGAACATGGGCGGGGGAGCGAAGGAAGAGGGGTTCGCAGCCCAGCTCATAGCCGGCTGGCGCGCGGTGGCTTCGCGGAGAAACGTGCGCATCGTGCTCGGCCTCATGACGATGGCGGTCTTCGTCATCGGCTTCCTTCAAACCCTGCTCAAGCCGATTCTCCTGCCGTACGTGGGGACGAGAACGGAGGGCACCGTCGAAACGATCGCCTCCGTGGGAATGTTCGCTGGCGCCGCGGTCGTCGGCATGGCGAAAAACGCGCGGCCGGCGGCCCTGCTTGCGGCGGGCATGCTCGGCGCGGGCGCAGCCATGGCGCTTTTGCCGATTCGACCCGTCGCGTGGTGGGCCGCAGCTGCCGGCTTCGCCCTTTTCGCCTCGCTCGCCCTGTGCAATGCGGGGGCCGAGGTGATCATCCGCTCGTCCATCCCCAACGAGCAGCAGGCTCGGGCGTGGGGGACGATCGGCATGGTCTCCCAGCTCGGGTACATCGCGGCCTTCGTTCTCGCCGGTCCGCTGGCGGACAAGGTTTTCGAACCTCTGCTGCGCACCGACGGACCCCTGGCGGGATCGGTCGGCACGGTGTTCGGAACCGGGCAGGGGCGCGGAACCGCTCTGCTGGTGACGGCCATGGGGATCGCCCTCGTCGGCGTCGCCGCCGCCGTGCACGCCAAGCGTGCGGACATAGTCAGAGGAACCGAGGATTCCTCCGCGCGGGGGGACGGATCGAAGGCCGGCGGCGCGCGGAACAAATCAACGGAGAAGGCCTCCGTGCGCATAGCCGAAGGGCGGGTGCAGGCTTCGCCCGTTCGGACCGGAGGGCCCGGACGGGCCGGGAAGCCCGGATCGAATGGAAAGGCGGGGGATTTCTAATGCTGCTCCGCATGCTTCGCGCAGACCTGCGCCGCAGCGTCGCGCAATCTGTCGCCCTGACGGTTTTAATGTCCCTGGCCGTCGCCCTCGTCGCCATGAGCGCGGCACTCGGAATACGCGCCGGCTCCGCGGTCAACTCCCTGTGGAGGGAAGCCGCGCCGCCCGACGTCGTGCACATGTACGCCGGGACGCCCGACGCGAAAGGCGTTGCAAAATGGGTCGGCGGGCGCTCGGACGTCAAGGACTACCAGCTCATGCGCTCCCTGCCCGTGCCCGTGCGGCAGTTGACGATCGCGGGCAAGAGCCAGGCCGATTCGGTGCTGGAGCCGGCCTTCGTCACCGCCCCCGAACGCTTCGACCTTTTGCTTGGCCAGAATGGAAAGCCGGTGCGCCCGGGGCCGGGGGAGATAGCGCTTCCCGTCCATTACAAAGCCGAGGGCATGGCCAAGGTCGGCGACGTCGTCCGCGTCCAAAACGGCTCGCAGAGCCGCGAGCTCAAGGTGGTCGATTTCGTCCGCGACCCGCAGATGAATCCCTCGTTGGTCACGTCCAAGCGCTTCGTCGTCCATTCCAGCGACTTCGCCGAATTCGACAAGCATTTGGAACCCGAGTACCTCATGGAATTCCGTTTGGCCTCCGGGGCCCCGACCTCGTCTTTCATCTCCGATTTCGGGGCGAGCGGGCTTTCGAGCAAGGGGATCACGATCGACACGTCCATCCTCAAGCTGATGAACGGCGTGACTACGGTTCCGATCGTGGGCGTGGCGCTGCTCGTCGCAGTTTTGCTGGTTGTCGTCGCATCCCTCATCCTCAGGTACACGTTCCTCGCGGCGATGGAGGACGACCTTCCGCAGATCAGCGTGCTCAAGGCGGTCGGCGCGCCGCCGCGCGGGATCAAGCGCCTTTACATGGTCAAGTACTTCGCGTTGACGGCGCTGGGGACGGCGGTCGGCTGCCTCCTGTCCTTCCCGCTGGCGGCGCCCCTCGACAAGGCCGTGCTTCTCTACCTCGGAGAGCCCGCCGCAGGGGCGTGGGACGTCGCCGTCCCTCTCGCCGCGGCGATTGCGCTCGGGCTCCTGATGGTCGGTTTCTGCCGCCTGATTCTGCGCCGCATCGACAAGCTTTCGGCCGTTCAGGCGCTGCGCACCGGCGTCAGCGGGAAGATCCGCCCCAAGCGCCACCGCCTCAAGCTGACGTCCTTCAAGCGCGTCCCGGTGTGCCTGTGGATGGGCGTGCGCGAGGCCTTCCGTCCCGCCTATGCGCTTTTGTTCGGCGTGCTCAGCGTGTGCACGATCGTCATGGTCATGCCGGTGTGCGTCGTCACCACGATGGACAACCCCGGCTTTTCCACATATCTGGGAATCGGCGGCGCCGACGTGCGCATGGACGTGAAGAAGATCGATTCCTCTCAGAGCGGCGCCGGCGGCCTCGACCAAGCCTTCGCTCGGGTCAAGGCCGACCCCGGCGTCTCTCGGGCCGTCAAAATGACCGTCCATAGGTACGACATGGCCGCAGCAGGCAGAAAGGGAACCGTGGCGCTGGTCGAAAGCGGCGACCACACGACGTTCCCGGTGAGCTACCTGAGAGGGAAGGCGCCCGTCGCCGCGAACGAGATCGCCCTTTCCTCGGGGCAGGCCAAAGAGTCCGGGGCCGACGTCGGAGATGCCGTGACGCTCACGGTTCCCCGGGGAGGGACGGGCGACGGGCCTTCGTCCCCTGTGTCCGGGCAGAGCGCTGACTCGCGGAAATTGCGGGTGACCGGCGTCTATCAGGACATCACCAACGGCGGCAAAACGGCCAAAACGCCGATGGAGACCGTCGCGGGCGACACGAGCGAGCCTGCCCAGCAGGTGATCTACGCCGACCTCAAGGAAAGCGCCGATCCCGCCGAGGCCGTGGCGGGCCTGCGGGCAAAGCTTCCCGGGGTCACCGTCGTGCAGCTTCAGGAATACATCTCGCAAACGCTGGGCGCCACCATCTCGCAGATGCGCACGGTGTGCGTATTCGCGGGCATCGTCTCGGCCGCTCTCGCCTTCCTCGTCTCGGCGCTCTTCGCCGTGCTCGTCATCAAACGCGAGACGCCTCAAATCGCCGCCCAGCTGGCGATCGGCGCGAGCAGGCGCGGCCTGCGCGGCCAGTATCTCATTCGCTTCGGCGCCGTGCTCCTCATGGGAATCGCCGCGGGGGCGCTGGCGGTGCTCACGCTCGGCGAGGCGGCCGTCGGCGCGGTTCTCGGGATGCTCGGCGCTCCGAACCTGAGCCTCGCGGTGAATCCGTGGCTCGTATGGATCGCCCTTCCCGGCGTTCTCGCCCTGACGGTGGCCGGCGCGGTTCTCTTGGCCCTGCGCCGCATGCGGACCGCAGAAATGGAGGACGCCGAATGACCGCCCAATCACGCTCGAACGGCGCACCAAGCTCGAGCAACTCAACCAATTCAAACAACTCAACCAAACAGACCGCGAACAATCACGCAAAAGACTTGCGAAAGGAGACGGCGATGCCGATCTTGGAAGCCATTGACATAACGAAGGACTATGACTCGCGCGTGCTCCACGGGCTGAACGCAGCGATAGAGGCGGGGTCGTTCGTCGCGATCATGGGCCCCTCGGGCTCGGGAAAGACGACCTTCCTTCACATACTCTCCGGCCTCGACCGCCCCACTGGCGGGACCGTCAAGGCTGACGGCGAAGAACTGACCGGGATGAAGGAGAAGGACCTTGCTGCGCTGCGCCTGCGCCGCCTCGGATTCGTCTTCCAAAACCCGCACCTCCTTCGCACGCTCTGCCTGCTCGACAACATCGCGCTGCCGGGATTTCTGGCCGGGGACAAACCCCGCGAAGAGATCGTGGCCCGCGCTCGCGGGCTGATGGCGAGCATGGGGATATCGGAGTTCGAATCGAGCGACGTCGCCGAGGTCTCGGGCGGCCAGCTCCAGCGGGCGAGCATCTGCCGCGCCCTCATCAACGACCCGGAGATCGTCATCGGCGACGAGCCGACCGGCGCGCTCAACTCCGCCTCGGCGGCGCAGGTGCTCGACATCATGGGGGAGATCCGCGCTCGGGGCACGACGGTCGTCCTCGTCACGCACGACCCGATGGTCGCGGTGCGGGCGGACAGGGTCCTTGTGCTTGTGGACGGGAAGATAACCGACGACGTCGCCCTCGGCCGCTACAGCCCCGACGCCGCAGCCGAGCGCACCGCGCGGGTGACCTCGCTTCTGGCCAGCCGCGGGGTGTGAGAAGGCCGGCGGCGGCGTTCAAACGGGACGCCGCCCGCCGCCGCCGACTCCGCAAACTGCAGTTCTTGGAGACGCTGGCTTTGAAGCTTCCTCCCTTGAGAAAGAGCATTCGCGGAAGGGACGCTCGTCTCCGGCAGCTCGCGCACGAGACCGCCGAGGCTGCCGGAGGCGAGCAGAGTCCGAATTGCTTTCTTGCCGGCGGGTGCTTAGAATGGAGTCATATGACAGGCCCGTATCTCGCAACGAGACGCGGGTCTTGTCCTTTACTGACCTAAAGTCGTGTAAAAGGACAGGTCATTTGTTTCAAAAAGGGGGCAATCGGTATGAACCGTTATGAGAAGTCGTTTTCATACCGCTCTGACTCCCACCAGGAGTCCACGTGAGCAACCTTAAGAGCAGTTACGCGAAACCTTTTTTGACGATTCCCGAACAGATACGTCGTCTGCGTGAACGCGGTATGGAATGTGGCACTGATGCGTATGCGACAGCGATCCTTGAACGTTGTGGATACTATCGCTTATCTGGGTATTGGCATATCTATCGGAAATGCCCCGAGCGTTTGGAAGACCAGTTCGACAATAAAGGGCGTGAAATACGTCTTGATTCTTTCGTCGAGGGGACATCTCTCTCGCAGGTCGTTGCGTTATATGACTTCGATCAGGAACTGAGTGTGCGTTTGCTTCGCGTCATCAGGGCAATTGAAGTTTCTTTTCGTTTTTTCATTGGTCACCGATTGGGGAAAAACAACCCATTCGCGCACCACTATCCTGATCAATTAGATGCACCTCAGAATTCATCTTCGATGCTGCGTCACCCGACAAAAGCTTATGAAGATTGGATGGAAGAGTATGAACGCCAAGAAAATGGGGCAAAAGGTGACTTTGTACAGCATTTTCGCGAAGAGTATGGACGGCACTTGCCGATATGGGTCGCCACAGAGGTGATGTCTTTTGGAACGATGAGTAAACTGTACTCCTTGATGCGGGAAACAGATCGAGAGATTCTTGCCTCAAGGCTGCAAGTCTCTCTCAATGATGAACGCGGAGATTATGGCGCTATGAGGTCGTGGCTCAGATGCATCAATCATGTTCGAAATATTTGCGCACATTATGGTCGTTTGTGGAACCGTTCGTTTGATTGCGCCGCTGAACCTCCGGGACGGGCGAAAAGAGATGGGAACGATATTCTTTCTTGTTTGAACAGTAAAGACATCAAAAATAAACTCTACGGCGCACTTCTCATCTTGCGTTATTTGCTATTAACTATCGCCCCTAACCGCACGGATGTTGTGGATATTGTGGATTTCATCAACAAAGAGTCCCATGTTCTCGGCTTCGGATTGAATCAGCTCGGGTTCCCGAGTGACTGGAAAACGAATCCAATCTGGGACCGCTGCTTCAGCCTCGACCCTGCTCCGAGGCTCGCTGCAAGTCTGCTTGATCGCGTCGAATGCCTCACCGCTATTCAGGTCTGTGACCTTCTTTCGTCCGCAGAGGTCGAATCGTCGGAAAACGAGCGAACTGTGGGGCGACTTGCTGGGGCGAAGAAAAAAGCGCAGAAAGAACTTCTGCGCACCTACCGCCATTATAGAGTTGTAATCGAGATCAAACTTGGAAAAACTAAGTATTATCCCGATTTTCAGTTTCGCGAAGGTAAAATTATCGATGCCCTTGCGGAAATCAACAAAGAACTTACCGAACGATGCGGAGAAGTGGATCCGGTGCAAATCGCCGCGGCACTGCTGGATTGGTGGCAAACGCCGAACCCCAGTATTTCGGAAGCAGAGGATGGCTCTCTCCGATCTCCCCTAGATCTTTTGCTCTCTGTGCCCGAGAAGGAGTTCGAAGCCGAGATTGCCCGCGTCGACGCCATGAGCAGTTTTGTTGTGCCTCGCCAATGGGAGCAGACTGCCCCTAGAAAGAAGGAACGAAGCATGCCTGGGGTGTCTCTTATCCCGGTGAAGCCCGAAGAGTTCGCTGACTTCGGCAAACGGCTTCAGAAGGCGTTCAGCAGGGCCGCGGCTGCTGAACTTGAAGGGAATGCAGATGGACTCGGGGCAGGTGGGAGCGGGCTTCGTAGGGACGGAACCAGACGCGGCAGCGGTGCGAACAGAAGCGCCGGCACGGCGGCCGAGTCCTTGGACGAGATGGGTGGACCGATTCCTTCAGACGAGGACCTCGCCGCTTCCTTCCACGCTCCCGGGGCGGAGGCTCTGCACATTGTGAGCGAAAGCGAACGCGTAGGCGGGCTCATCGTCTCGATAGAGGAGGATGGGCGCAGCGGCAGCCTCGACTTCCTGTTTCTCGACGAAGCCAGGCAGGGAGGAGGTTTGGGCTACGCGGCGTGGCGAGCCGTCGAGGCGTGCTACCCGACTGTGTGCACATGGGAGACCGCTGCCCCGTACTTCGACAAGCGAAACATCCACTTCTACGTCAACAAGTGCGGTTTTCGAGTCGTTGAGTTCTTCCATCCCGGTCACCCCGATCCGCACAGCCCGGCGTCGTCCGACGACGGCGTTCCCGACCTTATGTTCCGCTTCCATAAAGAGTCAGAAGAACGATAAGAAAAGCTGGGAGAAGACGAGACAAGGCGCAGAAAATGCAGAGGAAGGCCGTACCGGAAAGCGGCGATGCGGGAGACCACACCGGAAAAGCGGGGATGCGGGAGGCTATGCGAAAGGCCGGATGAGGCTCGGGGAAAGAGACTCCGGAAAAGGCGGAGGGCGGCCCCGTCTCGGGAGAGCCGCCCTCCGCATAGAGTCCAAGTGTCCTAGAGCTTTTTCAGACCTTCTTCGACCGCCGGCCAGTTGTCGCCGTCGAAATCGATCTTCCAGGGGCCGTAGTCGGCGTCGTAATTGGGTATCCAGACAAAACGCCTGTTGGAGTCAAGCCCCAGGAACATGGCGGTCCAGTGGTCGAAGCCCGCTTCCATCAGCGCTTTAAGCCAGTACAGAGCTGCTGTGATCAGCTCTCCCTGCTCCTTCTCGGAGATCCAGCTGTCATAGTGTTCGTCTCTCCACACGACTTCGGAGTAGGTAAGAAGGTTGTTGGAGCTGCGATCAAAATTGAGGAGCAGTCCGAGTTTGCTCCATCCCTTGGCGGTTTCTTGGGCGGCTCTGCTGAGAATTCCCAGCAGTTTGAATGTGTACTCGTCGTTTATCTTTTGTGAAGGCGGCAGTTTGCTGACATTGGATTCGGTCATTGGGGCATCGCCTCGTTTCTGTCAGGCATTGTCTCTTGGGTTGCCGTGTGAAAGGCAAAACGCTTTGCTGCGGCGTCGAATCAGTCGATTCGACGTGTCTAGCTAGGCGCCAACGTCAGGCAACATTTTACCAAGGGAATTCAATGGAGGATGGTCAATTGGGGAAGAAGGTCGGAGGCACGATCGTCGATGTCGAACCGTTCGTGCCGATCGTACTGCTTGAGACGTTGAATCCCGAAGGCCGCCCGCCGGCGTTGTGTCCGACCTGCTCAACGCTGAACTGACGCGGGCCTGAGGCGTCGAGCGTCGGCCCCTCGAACTGCGTTCGGAAGCTGCCTCGATTGAGGCTTCTGTCCTGAGCGGCGAAGTTCAGGCCGTTTTCTTGGTTTTCCAGATCCTTGACAAGTTTCTGGTCCCTCGGAGAAAGCTCTTCGAATGCGTCGCTCCAAGTCTGCGCCGGATGGTTGGGGTCCGCCAAGTTCTGCCTCATCGTGGCGAGAGGCTCTTGCGCCGCCGCGTGTCTGCCGCCGTAGGCGTCGTCAAAGGGGAACTGTTCGTCGAGCAGTCGCGCCCGCGTGGGCGGCATCACCTGGACGGTTGCCATGTGGCCCGCGTCGTCGGTCGTTCCTTTGAGCCCATGGGCGTCCCTGAATGCGGAGCGATCGTCTGCGTCGAGCCTGCTGAGGCCTCCTCGGTGGTGATGATTGACGTCGCCGGGCGTCGTGTCTCGGCGTGCATTGACAATGTTGTCTTCATCGAAAACGCCTTCAGTCATCGTTACATTGCCCTTGGAGTCGAGATGATAGTCGACGTAACTGCCGTTTCCGTCCGGGCCTCCGTTGTAGGGCCATCGTCTTTCGACGCTTCCCCCAGGGTTTATCGGATCCGGTTTGGGAGGCATCTCGATGCCCTTCGATCCGCCGGGCAAGGCGTGGCTCGTCGAAGAGGCGACGTCGTCGCTCTGCTTGATGGCGTCGCTTACCGCCCCGCCCTTGATGTTCGCCATGGCGTCTTTCAGACGCGTGAACAGCCCCGACAGGTCGTCGGAGAGCTTCGAAAGCCTCTTTCCCGAGGACAGAAGATCGTCGACGTACCTG
>ERZ773014.1507-NODE-1507-length-14721-cov-4.025638_pt1 | contig 14721 bp, 13 predicted proteins | sample MGYA00580841_ERZ773014 | MGnify/ENA primary metagenome ERZ773014 (study PRJEB29015, sample SAMEA2737989) | human oral metagenome | biome: human oral; feature: human-associated habitat; material: dental | place: China | collected 2067 ...
GAATTGTGGCAACCAGTTTTTCCAGATTCGGAATCTGGCCAATGTTCGCCGCCTCATCAATCAGACACCTCACATGGACCGGAAGTCTGCCGCCGTAAACATCATCCGCCTTCTCACAAAGCAGGTTAAAAAGTTGGGTGTAGATCATGCTGATCAGGAAATTAAAGCTGCCGTCCGTATCTGACATCATCAGGAACAAAGCGGTTTTCTCATCTCCGAGGGTATCCAGCCCCAGCTCGTCATACATCGTAATCTCACGAACCTCCTGAATATCGAAGGGCGCAAGTCTGGCACCGGCTGACACGAGTATCGACTTAAGGGTTTTGCCTGCTGCAAGCTTAAATTTGGCATACTGTCTGACGGCAAAGTGATTCGGCTTCTTTTTCTTCAAATCCTCAAACATCAAATCCACCGGGTTTTGAAACTCCTCGTCATCCTCTCGAACCTCCATGGCATTGATGAACTCAATGAGTGTCGCAAAGTTCTGTTCCTCCTGTGGCGCCTCATAATGGATATAGCCAATGAGGGCACAGTAGAGCAGGGCCTCTGCTTTGTCCCAGAACGGGTCTCCTCCCTTTCCTTCTCCCTTGGTGTTAGTCATCAGTGTGGTTGTCAGCTTCAGGATGTCCTTTTCCGAGTGGATATAGGCAAACGGGTTATAGTGCATCGACTTTTTGAAGTTGATTGTATTGAAGAACCGGATGCGATATTTGGCCTTAACAAAGGCATTCCCCACCTCAAGAAGAGTCGTTCCTTTCGGATCGGTTAAAACATAAGAGCTGTGAAGCTGAAGGAGATTCGGCTTAATCCAGAACCTTGTCTTACCGGAGCCGGAACCGCCGACAATCAGCACATTTTTATTTCTCGCATTGGCGGGATTCTTTGGTCGGTTGCTCATCATGAGCCGCTCTGTCTTGGTGAGAAGCACATTGTTTTCAAAAACCGGATCCATGAATGGCGCAATGTCATTCGGGCCGCCCCAGCGGGCAGAACCGTATTCCGCATTGCGCCTGTATTTCTTTGCATTTTTGCCTTTTAGATGAACGGCAAGTTTAAAACACACGCCACAGATTAGACCTATCATCAAGTCCGGCGTGTGAAAACTCGGAAGCGGAGAGGCAAACGCTATGCCAAGCGTCGAAAATAACGACAATAGCTTTTCCGATGCATTGACGCCTTCCGCCATGCGCCATGCCTCCCCCAAATTGGTACAGATAAGACCAAACACGACATAGGGGGTATTCAGAATCAGGCGTTTCCTCAACTTTCCGCTATCAACCCTCATCGTGACTGCTCCCTCTGCTTGTCCCTGTTGATTACCTTCGCAGGGATGTTCTTGACCACGTCCATCAGCTTGTGCAGTGTCTTCAGCACGCTCGGACGCTTGTTTTTCGCAAAGACCTCTGCGGAGTACGCATTGAAGGCGGCCGTCATGGCATCCGCATCCCGCGCCTTAAAGAACACGAGATACTTCGGCGGATTCACCGACTTATCCCTGGTAATGGCATAGTCCACACCGAATTCTCTGGCATGCTTTTCAAAGCCCTTTAGGTCTGTTCCTGCAATGTCGATGTTGGTGACGCCCTGATTCTGACCGACCAGCTCCCGTATGGTCTGCTTGCCTGTCGGCGGAAGGTTCCGTTTGGCTTCGGCCTTCGCCTCTCTTTCCTTAAGCTTCCGAATCCCCCACAAAGCCAGGCGAAGCGTGATGCGGGCTGACAGCTTTGTCGTACTGATTGCCAGATTGACTGTCCTGTTCTCGACCTCTTCCTGCAAGAGTCCTCACCTCCCTTCTTTAACGTTCGTCGTGTCCGGTTTTCCTCTGTTTCGATTTAGAGCCGACCGTATCGGTATCCCTTGTCTTGGCTGTCCTCTTTACTTCCTGTTCCTGCTTGGGAATGGGAAGCGCCATAATACGATTACCCATCCGAAGAAATGCTTCAGGCTGATGAAAGAGCTTCTCGAACTTGCTAATCTGTGCCTGTGTCAGAGAGGCAAAGCTTTCCTCGGTGAGACCGGTCACCAGAAAAGCCCCGGCAACTACGTCATAGACCTCGCCATTCTCATCGCGAAGCGCCCGATTGAGCGGCAGGCCGTTCATCTTACCTTCCTCATTCACGATTAAGCCGACCTTCTCCTCAAAGGGATAGACCACCTCGATATAACCGCCAACGGCCTTCTGCAAATCCGAAAGATCAGATCCGATCTCAACGACTTTCGGATACTGCTTCGGTTCTACCAGAAGTACGGTTAGGCTCTTCGGCTGTTCCGGTTCATCTTCTGCAAAGAGTGCCTCCGCCAGCATGGCCTCACGGAGTTCAAAGCTGCGGGCGTTCTCAAAGATGTGTGCCTCGCTGTCATAGTGAAACACGCTATCGGAAAGCCGGTCCGCCGGGGCAACTTCTGCCTCGTTGATGTCTCGCACCATCTGTTCAAGTTGCGTCAGCGCAACGCTGCCGTCATCGGCAACCAGCAAAACTTCATGGATAGAGGAGGGCAGCACATAGAAATCCCCGCCGATTGTCTCAACCGCCCGGTCAAGAAATCCCGGATATTGGATTACCGAGGCTCCGTTCATGCCGCCCTCGACCGTTGCCACCCAAAGAGGAGAAGGCTCCTCGGAACGGAAATCTGCCCTATCACCCGCCATCTCCTGTAGGACTTCATTCATGTTCCTAAGACTTGCCTGGTGATTTTTAACGGCCGCGTCGTTTGCGTCCGCCGCCAGTTGCTCCCTAGTGATGCCGTAGCCCTTCAGCATCGTATCGGTCACGAGAACGCTGGACACTCCACGTTCATTGCTACCCAGGTCAAAGCGATAGACCACCGCCATGTCCTCTACCGTCTCATGGGGAATCTCAGCAAGTTTCTCTTCATTCCCCTTAACCGGAATCATCTGCAGCATCAAAGTATCCTTCATCTGCTCATAGTTGCCGAGGACATTCCAGTCAAACTGCGGCATGTTCTGAGAAGCCTCCCGAACCGCACTCTCAATCGTGTCCATCACCTGGTGCTCGGAAGCACCGGTGTTGGTGCGCTCATAGTAGGCATCTAGGTTCAGGCTTGCGCTCACCTTGCTGCCGGGAAGTGTTACCATAAGCCCCTCATAGGACTCTCCCTGCAGCTTCTTCATCTCCCGGGATCCGAATTCCAGATTCGGAAAGCGTTCGCGCATTTCATCCATTACGATCTTCTTGAAAACATCAAAATCCATGTGTCAGTCCTCCTTTTCCAGCAGAAAGCCGATTGCTTCCGCGTTGTTTTTCGCATAAATGGTGTGAGACGTGAGATATGCCAGCGCTTCACAGAATTCCACTGCGCTTAAATCCATGCAGGCATCCATCTCATCCTCATTGATGATCGTGATCATGCTTCCGTTCTTTTTCTTCGCTATCTTTCGTTCGTAAGAAAGAGATTTAGTGAACAGGAGGTCACATTTGTGCTTGAGAAAATAGTATTCATCCGAGCTTTTCTGTTCAGAAAATCTTCTCATGATCTGGTTTCTTTTGCCCTTCAGAACTTTATAGACGCGTTTTATGACGTGAAAAGAGTCAGCGATGATCACGGCATCTTTGAGATAGACCTTTAAGACATCTCTGTAATTGTCATTCATATCGACAGAGACGTACTCTACGCGTTTCCTTTCTTCTCTGGGTATTTTACTGAGATATACGGCAATCGTATGTTTATCACGGTCTTTGAGGACATCGATGATCGCCCGGTTAAAGAAATTGAGAAGGACCAGGACATATTTCTTTCTGCGAGTCCGGGAGAAATAGATCTCATCGATACAGAGTACTTTTGGCAGTCGATTCCGCTCCATCTGACAATATCTGTCAAAAACTTTCATGACACCGCGAACAGTCATGTCATATCTTTCGGCGACAGAAGAAAAAGTATTGTTATATCGTTTCAGGTCAGTCAGTATATTTTCGATTGTCTGATCTGAGATACGGGTGTTATCACTGATGAAGGGGTTGGTTTCCATACAGGTCTTTCCGCATTTCGGACAGATGAACCTCCTCTGATGGTAGAGGATCGTACGTGACTGGCTGGCATATATGGAGTGACGGATCGTCTTTGTCCGATACTCTTTGACATTCGTGTGGAAAGTACCGCAGTCAACGCAGCGATGTCCGCGATTCTTCAAACGGATCTCGACATAGAGAGTGCCGGAACGTATAAATTCCTCATATAGTTCAAATTCTTCTTCGTTAATGTTGGAAAAAAGCATACACTGAAAATGACCTTCTTATTCTCTGAATAGTTGACATATTCATCGTAATAAGAAGGTCACTTTTTTACACTCAATTCTTCACCAACACAGAAGTTCAACCTGTGATTCTTTTTGCCCACACGCTAATTCAACCTGTAGGTATAAATCCACGCTAGTTCATATTACCGTTTTATATGACTAATCAGCAATTCTTGATAACATGACGTACAGCGTCTGCTACCTTTTCTACTTTTGGACCGTAAACTACCTGGATATGTGTATCACTGACTTTAAATATACCGAGACTGCCTGTTTTCTTCAGCAGATCTTCATCGATTTTTCCCATGTCCTTCACATCCACACGGAGACGTGTAATACAGTTTTTTACAGTAACGATATTGTCAAATCCGCCAAGACCTTCGATGACAGTTTCAGCTGTCTTCTGCATTTTTTCACTGACAGTTCCTGCAGAGGAAGGTTCCCCATCATCTTCATCAGCTACGTCGATGGAGATCTGCTTCTTAGTCAGATACGCTTTGAAGACCATGTAGTAGATTACCGCATATGCGATACCGACTACGATTACCCAGATCCAGTTGGAACCCGGCTGGAAGACACCCCAGATGAAGAAGTCGATGATACCGCCGCCTGTGTTACCGATCGCTACACCAAGTGCTGCCATGAGAGCGAAGGAGATACCGCCCATCAGCGCATGGAAACCGAACAGTGCCGGAGCAATGAACATGAAGGAGAACTCAAGCGGTTCTGTGATACCGGAAACGAAGCTTGCTGCGACGCCGGCGATCATCAGAGCTTTGACTCTGTCTTTCTTATCCGCCGGAGATGTCTGGTAAATCGCCAGAGCAGCAGCGGGTAAACCGAACATCATGAACGGCATCTTACCCTGTCCAAGGAACCGTGTGAACGGAGCCAGTTCTTTCAGAGGAACTTTATCTACAAACTGCAGGAAGATATTCAGACATCCTTCAACGCCTTCATAAGTACCACCAAGGCTTGTTGTACGGAACAGACCGTTCAGCACGTGGTGAAGACCTGTCGGAATCAGTGCGCGTTTCAGAAGACCGAAGATTCCAACACCGAAGATACCTGCGCTGTGGATCAGAGAGCCAAGTCCGTTGATCGCTGTGGATACCGGCTGCCAGACAAACGGGCTGACAATACCGAGAATAGCTGAAGCAAGGATGACAGCGAGAGCAACGAACCTTTTTCCGCCATAGAAAGCGATTGCTGCAGGGAATACAACTTTGTGATATTTGTTGTGGAGGGAAGCGGTGATCAGACCGATCAGAATACCGGCAACCGCACCCATGTCCAGGGTTTCTACACCAAGGATCACGGAGATCTTCATGACCGAGAAATCCATGACACCTGTATTAATGACCAGGGAACTCGCCACAAGGAATGTGTAATATCCGATGAATCCGGCAAAAGCAGCTACTTCTTTTTCTTCATTTGCCAGTCCCATAGCAATGGAAATTGCGAACAGAACCGGAAGCAGTGTGAATACTACACCGGACACCTTGTTCAGCACCAGGATAATGAAGCCAAGCAGGCCTTCTCCAAGGAACGGAGCAGCAGCCACGACCTGTGCTTTCATCAATGCGGACGTAAGCCCCAGTATGATACCGCACGCAGCCAGTGCTGCGATCGGCATCATCAGACTTCTTCCCAAATCTGAGAAGAAGTTCATTACATTATTCTTCTTCATATACTCACCTTCGGTTTATTATTTCAATTCCGGCCACATGCCTTTGTTTGCTTCGATCATTGCATCAAGGATCTCTTTTGCTTTGTCTGTGTCATTGATCAGTCGGTTCAGCGTAAACGCCTGCATTGCCTTCTGATAGGAGTGTTCATAATACGCATCTACAAGAAGCTTCTCGCTGGAGACCTGCTGCACAAGCAGACCAAGATAGAACTGAGGGATATTGCCGACTGCCATTCTTCTCGGACCGTTGATACCAAGTTCGCAGACCAGTTCGACCATTGCGTCATCCTGCATATTTGCAATTGCGCCTTCATTCTTGACGATGACGATGAATCTGGTATTTTTGTTGAACGCGATAGCCTCAGCTACTTTGATCATCATTTCTGCATGTGCGTCAGAGATTTCATCAAACTTGTCGCCGAGTGTTCCCTTCGCGATGACTTCTCTGCATTCCGCAAATACACGCTTTTCTCTTCCGTCAATGACTTCATCCGCTCTTGTATATTCAGGATTCAGATGAGAGAACTTGTATTCCGGATACAGATAATATCCGTCATATGTGTTGGGGAGATAGTCCGGATAATCCCGCAACATTGTCTGGACAAATCCATAGGTATCCAGCCAGGACTGATCTCTCTGTTCCGCATCCTGCGGGAGGAAACCTTTTTCCTTAACGATTTCCTTGATCTTCGGAAGCAGATCCACGCCTGTTTCTTTATCATAGACATGTGTGAACCAGCCATAGTGGTTCAGACCGAAGTAGACCGGATCCAGACTTTCCCAGGATACATTCAGAAGCCTTGAAACAGATCTCATGATGTTTTCCGGCTGGTCACAGATATTCAGAATTCTGTAATCATCAGGGAATTCTCTGCGCAGTGCTTCCGCAACGATCGCTGCAGGATTGGAGTAGTTCAGGATCCAAGCTTCAGGAGAGTACTGTCTGATTTCATGAATCGACTCGATCATGTCAACACAGGAGCGAAGTCCGTATGCCATTCCGCCGGCTCCGCATGTTTCCTGTCCGATTCTTCCCAGACGAATAGAAATATGCTCATCTTCGCGGCGCATCTTCAATCCGCCTGCACGCATCTGCATGAAGATGAAATCCATGTCTTTATACGCTTCTGCCGGGTCAGTTGTGTAGGAGAAATCCAGTTCCGGGAAACGCTCCGCATATAAGATCTTTCCGAATTCTCCGATCGGTTCCTGACGCTCCGCATCAATATCAAACAGAACAAGTTTATTCAGAGGGAACTCATCCTTCAGTCTTACAAAAGACTTCAGAAATCCAGGAGTGTATGTGCTGCCGCCGCCAACGATGCAAACATTGTATTTTTTCATTTTTTTACCTCTTTCTCTTCTCTGTAATTTACCTCTCCGGCCGGTGAGTTTTCTTACAATCACACTATATTCTTCAGAAGATATTCTGTAAATAGTTCCGGATCTATCTGGTTTCAGTTGCTTATTATGAATCTATTTCCGCAAATCGGAATTTTTTACATATCATGAAATAAAAAAGTAAATTCCGGTTTTTGATAATAAACGGAAATAAGTCTTATAAATCGTGTATAGTCAAAGTAAGTGTTCCCGCAAGTAAAGGAGGAAATACATTGTGAACTTCCAGTAATTTTGCAACTAAAGTGCTTATAGTGAGCCATTTTTCTATCTCTGGAAGTTCTTTGCCATAGGTTTCAGCCTTTATCTTCCGCCGTCTCGCCTTTGATGTATCGGAGGATGTCCTCGTAGCTTCGTGTGCTGTCAGCGATTGCTTTCATCAGCTCTTCGCTCTGCAGTGCCTTCTGCTTATCCAACAGTTCTTTCAATTCCTTCGTCAGCTGGTCATACTGCTGTCTGTTCCTGCTGATTGCTGTTTCGAGTTTACTGATCTTTTGCTCCAGAGCGTCCCTACTTATCGTTCTTGCCATTACTTTGTTCCCTCCCGAAGTGCTTCACTGATAAAAGCCGCCTTATATTTCACTTGAGATCCCTCGATTCCAAATGCACTTAGGATCTCCCTCTGCGTCTTTGTCACCGCATGATCCATCCGATACACGTTATCCAGATGCCTGCACAATTCGATTTTTTCCAGCTCACGGATGGTTGCAGGCACTGTGAAATAGTTCGGCTTTTTCACCATGGTGCCGGCCTTATCTTTTAACGCTGTATAGATTCGGCAGCGAATGATCAGTGCGATGAATCCGATAAAAATCTTGTTATTCGCAGCTTCTTCGGAGGCAACGCGAAGTACTCCGTTCCCAAGATAGGACTTATCTGCGCGAAATAACTTCTCCGACACGTCTCGGTTTTTGTACAGGCCGATTGCTTTCTTTGCGTCCATCTTCTCCGAAGTGATGATGGCGAAATAACCGCACAGTTCCAGTTCATCCCGTATCACCTGAAGCTTCGGCTCTGCATAGACAAACACGCCGCTTTCCTTATCACGGTGCAGGAAGAAATACTTTTCAAACGCCGGTCCGAACTCACGGCCTTCATCACGGTGCGCAGCCAGAAAGCCCTGCATCTGCTGGATATTCTCTTCAAATCTCGCGCGTTCACCGGCTGCCTTCGCTGCACTGTAGTACATATGTACATACCGCTTTCTGGTATCTGATGCATACACGAACGTGTGAACGGTCTTTCCATACACGCCAAATTCAGCGATCTGATTTCCCCAATCACTCTCGAAAAAACCTTTCTGCTGGCGAATCTGATCATGGATGAAGTCCTTGATTCCTTTTACCATGATGATAAATGCAAATCCGTTTTCATCCATGAACTTCAGGTTTTCCTTGCTAAAATAGCCCCGGTCCAGGATGAAGCCAATGTTGTTGTACCCATACCCTTTCACCTTTGCGATCATGTACTGCAGCTGTGAAACGTCATTGATGCTTCCTGGATACTTCTCATACATCAGTGGCTCCTGATTATTTACATCATAGCCAATGGCATAGTTGAAGATCGGCAGTTCGGTATCGACTTTCGCCACGCCATACTCGATCATACTGATGTCACCGGCTTCGCAATTCTTATTTGTGGAGTCGTAGGAGATGTAGATCCGCTCGCGCTTGTTTCGTTCTTCATTCCAGAGATTCAGAAACGTCTGTCGCTGGTCCTCACGGAGTTCTCGCAGAAAATCAGAAATCGTCGAATCACTGTAGACTCTCATGTTTGGTGTAAAAAGCGGATGATTGTACGCATAGTCCGGATAGTACTGCGCGGCATTGTTTTCCGTGATGACGGAGTATGTCGCCAGGTCCAGAATCAATCCGCCGTTTCTGGTGCCGAAAGCGGCCTCCAGTCTTTCATCCAGTCCAAGATCCTTCACCACCTGATTGATTACCATATATGTGCCAGCTTTAAGCGCACTGCTTCGGCCAGTATCCTCACGTTCTTCTGGGATTTCCGCCTCTGGGAAGTACTTTCGAAAGTTCTCATTCGGACGCATCTTATCCGGATTTTCATCTGACAGTTTTCCGATCGTTGATCTCTTCACCGTGGTGTACTTGCGCTTCGGGTCATACACACGTTCATACTCATAGTACACGTACTTCGCATTTCCCTTCTCCCGAAAAGTAATTTTTCACTTCTCGTTCGGCACATCTACAAGGAATCAAGATACATGGCTTACCCCCACCATAAATTAACAGTTGTATTTACGACTAAATCTAGTATATCAAATAATCCGCATTCTGGCAAGTAAAAATGCGGATTTCTCAAGTATTTTCAAGGTTTTTTGGCTATCCGATTTTGTGCAATTTTTTTTCTAGTTGCACGTTTTATCGGAAGTTAACATACATCATGAAGAAATTTGAACACCTTAACTTTGAACACAGAAAAATCATCAATAATCAAATCACTGTACATAAAGCTACCGCTGTAAAGATAGCGCTGCTGATAGGTTGTGATCCTACTTCTATTTCAAAAGAGTTAAAAAGAAATCGTTTTGTGTCAAAAGAAGCAGCTAGAAATATCAAGGATTCTATCTGTAAAAAGACTCTTAGATATCCATATGTATGTAATGGGTGTAATGAGAAAAATAACTGTCATCGCAAACAGTATCGCTATGAAGCTAGAAGTTCTCAACAGAATGCTGATTATAATCTTGTCATACCTAGAAAAGGGATTAACCTTACCAAACAAGAATTTGATATTCTTGATAAGAAAGTAAAAGACGGTCTTTTAAAAAAACAATCAATCTATCATATAATCACGAATAATGACGATATAGGCGTTTCTATTCCAACTGTCTATAACTATATCAATCAAGGAATACTTACTACTTCAAGAAGTGATTTTCCCTATGCGACTACTTATAAAAAACGAAAAAAATCTAATAAAAAGTACGAATACCACGAGAATAAAAATATTGATCGCAGTAATCGTACCTACATAAACTATCTGTCTTATATACAAGCGCATCCTAATGCGTTTGTGGCCCAAATGGACTTTCTGGGTTCCATTAAGACAGATCGCAAGTCTATATTAACATTAATTATTCCAGATTTACATTTTTTATTATTATTTCTTATTGAAAATAAAAACAGCCAAAAAAGTAGTTTGGATATTTAATAATCTTCAAAAAAAGATAGGAATTGATCATTTTAAGAAGATACTTCCTGTTATATTAACAGACAGAGACCCTTCTTTTTCTGATATTACGGGAATTGAATGTGACTATGATACCGGTGAATTACGCACAAGATTATTTTTTTGTGATGCTTTTAAATCTAATCAAAAAGCATCCGTAGAAAACATGAATAAACAGTTAAGAAAATACTTTCCTAAAAAATCTTCTGTTGATCATTTAACTGATTAAGACATGAAAAATTTAATGAATTTTATCAATAATCTTAGAGTTCCATCACTTAGTGGTTTTACTCCTAATGAATCCTTCATAAGAGTATATGGTGAAGAATTACTATATCTACTAACCAAATAACCACTTAAATTGTCATACTTGCGAGAACACAAAGTGGAAATAAGTCTTAGAAACGGAAATAACCGGTTCTTTTCGTCGTGACTTTTTTTAACTGAAATCCTATGAAATTTAAAAACTTATTTCCAGTTCACTGTATAAACCAGAAATAAGTCTTATAATTTGGCTGTTTTTATGAAAACCGGAATTTACTTCTTTATTTCGCGAATTTTTTACATATAATATGAAGTAAGAAAAAGCTGAAGAAATGAATATGCAGATTGTGAGAAAGCAGAAATAAACTGTCCGCCCACGATCTGACCAATGATGCAGCAGTATTATTCCGGAGGTTCCAATGGTTTTGAAAATTGACGACGATACCCTTCGCCAGCTGAATGAAACAGAATCCGAAATGCTGAAGTATGTTTACCGGCACAAAGCGGCGGTCTGTTCAATGAGCATCAAAGAGCTTGCGGGGGAACTGAACTGCGCTCCATCTTCCGTGGTACGCTTCTGCAAAAAGATCGGGTACAGCGGCTTCTCGGAAGTGAAATATGCATTGCAGGACGATCGCAGTAATACGGAGCCTGCAAACAGCGAAGTTTCCGTACCTGCCACCTATGAGTCCATCATGACGGACATCTCGACAAGTATTGTCGGTACGGCTGGGCTTATGCAGAATGAACGGCTCTACAAAGTTGCATCCCTGCTGAATACGGATCTGCCGGTTTACCTGTATTACCCCGGTGGAATAACGGATAACCTTGTCACATATCTGGAGAGGCTTCTGATGATAAACGGCCGTACAAATGTATACCAGCTTCACTCCGGCAATATGACAGCACATCTGATCCAGACGATTCCGGAACAGGCAATTATCATTTTTATCAGTGCTTCCGGTATGTGGCACAAAACCGTCAAACTGGCACAGACCGCCAAGCTGCACAATCTGGTATCTGTCGGTATTACACCGGTCTATAACAATGACGTTGCTGTCCACTGCAATTACAATCTGCGTTTTTTCGCCCATCAGCGGGAAAACAAAGGTGCTGAGTTTACGTCCCGTCTGTGCATATATTATCTGATCGATACGCTGATCGAGTTTTACCGTCAGCTGAAGAAAGGAGATGAACCGGTATGAGCAGTTTCCTTCAGACCATTGATCCTGCGGGATTGACGGAAACCGACTGGATCATCTATGACTACCTTCTTAAAAACGAACAGAATGCGGCATGGATGACGCTGGAAGACCTGTGCTCAAAGATCTATGTATCCAATGCCAGTGTTGTCCGGTTCTGTCAGCATATCGGTCTGAAAGGCTTCAATGAGCTGAAATTCAAAATACGAAACAGCCATAATGCCCCGGATGAAAGCATGTATCACATCATATCCAGGCAGCTTGCTCAGTTCAATGATTTCCTTTCTTCGATCCGTCAGGAGGATATTGAAAAAATCTATCAGCTGATCCGCAGTCACCGTACATTCTGTATATATGGACGCAATATGTCTTCTGTACCCGCCACGTATCTGTACGATATGCTGATGTCCATTGACTTCCACTGTATTCTGATCAACTGGTCAGACGCTCTGAAAGTAGTTGCACAGAACGCAGACGGGGATATGCTGCTGTTAATGATCTCTGATCATGCACACCGCGGATATTATCCGATCGCTGAGAAATTCAAAAGCAAAGGTGCTTCGATCATATGGCTCTGCGGTGAAGATATTCAGAAAGAAGCCCTTCACAATATTGACCTTTTCATACAGGCAGACACACGAGTATCTGACAGCGATCCGCTTACCAAAATAAACTCTTTAGTCATAATGCAGCTCATTATTGAATATATGAACGGTAAGAGATGAAAACATACTTCGAGCTTTCGAGCAGGTTTACAAACTACAGCTGTACTTGAAAAAACATTAAAAACCGCGTAAATACGCGGCATTCGAGTGGAGCTGAGGGGGCTCCGCCACCTCCAGCAGCACCTCCGCTCCGGCGTGACGTTCGTCAGGGATATGAACGGCCGCAAGCTGGCGGAAGTCGACCTGAAGAACGCGCTGAAGCTGGGCCTGTTCGAAGGACCGAACATCCATATCGCGAGACAGTGCCTGTGCATGACCGGCGGCCACGGCTGCAACACCGGCCGGGAATGCGACGGGCCGGAAGACTGCCGCAAGGCAGCCCGCGAACAGATCAAAGGCGGGGCGGATTTCGTCAAGATCATGGCGACCGGAGGGGTCAATTCAGACACCCGTCCGGAATTCTCCTAGCTGGACCTCGAGGAGATGAAGGCGGCGATCACCGAGGCCCACCGAGCCGGAAAGAAGACAGCCACCCATGCCCACGGCAAGGCCGGCATCAAGACCGCGGTCCTGGCCGGGATCGACAGTGTGGAACACGGCAGCTATCTGGACGATGAATGCATCGAGCTCATGCTGGAAAGAGGGACAGACCTCTGCCCGACCCTGGCGACCCATTACTTCAGCGAGAAATTCGGCGTCGAGGCCGGCATCGCTCCTTGGAAGATCGAAAAAGGAAAGCGGGCAGTGAACTGATACGCTAAAAGTAGACAAGTAAAAAAAGACAGGTCTACTTTTAGTGTATCAGTTCAAATAAGCCTTTTTCTTATCCATAAAAAAACTGCATCTCTTCCGGGGAAAAATCTGGTGCGGTGAATGTGGAGGAAGAATGAGGCTGCGCAAGAATACGCTTCGGAAGAACCACGGCACAGAGGTCTTCTATTGCGGAAGGCTAAAGTGTACCCCTTGTCAAGGACTAAAGTGTACCTCTTGTAGTGGTCAACCCTTTTTGTAACACCACTGCTTAATGTTACACTCCGATCTCTTTTCAAACGGAGTCAGATATCCGTTATACGAGTGTGGGCGTACCTGATTGTACCAATCGTAAGCAAACTCTGAAACGGCATAATCCAGTTCTGCTGCAGTTTCAAAATTATGCTGATAAATCAACTCGGTCTTTAAGGTGTTGTAATAGCGTTCCATCGGCGCATTGTCATACGGACATCCCGCACGGCTCATGCTTTGAGAAATCCCGAGTTCCCGGCAATATTGTACAAACTCTGCGGAAGTAAACTGACTTCCTTGATCCGAGTGCAAAATCAGGTTCTGTGAGATAGCCTTTGCACTTGACAACGCTTTTTCAAGCGTCCGCACGGCCAGGGAGCTTGTGATAAAAGAGCTGTTTTCACTGGCAACAACACTTCTGTCGTATAAATCAATAATGGAACAATTATAGCGCATGGTTCCATTTGTCAGTGTCATATATGTGAAGTCGGTACACCAAACACGATTCGGCTGCTTAGGAGAAAATTTCCGCTTTAATAGATTCGGGAAAATTTTATGAGCCAATCCCCGATGGTACGTGGGTCCCTTTCGGTGACAAATCGAGTATAGTTGCAGTTCACGATTCATGTATTTGTGGACTGTTGTTTTGCTCAATGAGATTCCTTCTCTTTGCAGAAATTCCCTCATTTGACGGTGTCCTATAACTCCGTGAGACTCATGATAAAGTGCTTGAATCCGTTGACAATAATGAGATTTCTGAGCGTGATAACCCGCTTTCGCATTTCTGAGGTAGTTGTAATAAGCGTTTGGATGAATGTGCAGCTTCTTCAAAAGCCATCTCAATCCGAACTCCTGCTTATACTCATCAAGGAAACGATATGCCACTAATCGATTTCCTTCGCGAAGAATGCCGCTGCTTTTTTTAAGAAGCTGTTCTCCTTTTCCAATTCGGCTTTTTCACGCCGGAGACGACGAAGCTCTTCCATCATCTCCAACTAAGACTTCTCCTCATCATTGTTTTGGCATTCTTCGCGATACGAGCGTACCCAGTTG
>ERZ773014.1510-NODE-1510-length-14693-cov-22.573712_pt1 | contig 14693 bp, 9 predicted proteins | sample MGYA00580841_ERZ773014 | MGnify/ENA primary metagenome ERZ773014 (study PRJEB29015, sample SAMEA2737989) | human oral metagenome | biome: human oral; feature: human-associated habitat; material: dental | place: China | collected 2067 ...
CGACGGCCTCGTTGACGGCGAGAGCCAGGGCCGAGCGTTCCCCGTATCCGAGTCCAGGTGGTCGCGGCTGAAGGCGACCGGTGCGCTGATCCGTCCGTCGGCGACGGCCTCGTTGACGGCGAGAGCCAGGGCCGAGCGTTCCCCGTATCCGAGCCAGCAGGACCGGGCGGGTAGGCCCTGGGCGGGGATGTGGCGGCGCGCCAGGTCGATCCATCGGGCGATCTCGGGGCGTTCGGGGAACATCGTCGCCGCCAGGTCGTCGACCACCGCGAGGTCGTTGTCGTCGCCGGAGAGGATCATCCACCGGAAGGGACCGATGCCGCGGCTGAACAGCGGTCGCAGGTAGCCCTCCATGAAACCGGGGATCTCTGCGAAAACCTGCTGTTTCTCGGCCTCACTGAGGATGTGGGAGGCCTGCACCCTGAGATTGTTGCCGTTCTCAAACACCACCGATCCGCGCTGCTTCAGAGCGAGCATGGCCCGCACCTGGGTGGCCATGGAGACGCGGGCATCGCGTTCCACCCGTTCCGGGTCGGTTGCACGGGCCTCGGCCCACGACTCGAGGGTGTACCCGGAGGGCAGATAGCCGTAGCGGGCATCGTGGGCCGCGGTTTGGTCGGTCACGATGTCGGGACGTGCACCGCTGGCTGCCACGGCGGGGAACACGTCGGCGGCGTTGCCCAGCAGCCCGACGGCGACGGACTGTCGTTCGGCAGCCGCCGCGGAAATCGTCGCGAGGGCGTCGTCGAGGTCGTCGAGCACCAGGTCGATGCCGCCGGCGGCCTCAAGTTTCGCGAGTTTCGCGGGATCGGCCTCCACTACCAGGGTGGACAGCTCCAGCATCCGCGCCGAGATCGGCTGGGAGGACCCCATGCCGCCGAGCCCCGCGGTGAGAACCCAGCGGTGCGGGGCGCTAGGCTCCCGGAAGTGCTTTTCCAGGGCGGCGCGCAGCAGCTCGTAGGTGCCTCCCAGCACACCTTGCCGACCGATGTACTGCCAAGCCGCAGCCGTCAGCCCGCCCCAGATCGTCTTGTGTTCCGCCAGTCGGGAGTAGAACCTCTCCTCGGTGGCCCAGTTCCCCACGGTGTTGTTCACCGCCGAGACCACCATCGGGGCGGCGGCGTGGGTGTTCAGCACCGCCACGGGCCTTCCGGTCTGAAGCACTAGGGTCTGGTCCTCCTCGATGTGGTGCAGGGCATCGACGATCCGCTGGTAGGCGTCCCAGTCCTTGACGGCCTTCCCGATGGACGCGTAGACCACCAGCTCTTCGGGTCTCTCCCCCACCTCGAGGACGTTCTCCAGCAGCCGGAGCAGCGCCTCGGCCCGCCAGTTCCGACAGCGCAGCTCGGTTCCCCTGCGGGCCGTGACGGTCATTGCTGTTCCTTTCGTTCAGTAGGTGAGGGCCACGTCCACACCTCTCCTGAGACCGACGAGGGTCAGGGGATTGATGTCGGAGTGAAGGGTGCAGTTGGGTGCCACGATCAGGCGGTCGCCCGCGGCACGGCGCGCCTGGATGACGTGCGCGACAGCCTCACTGGGTGTCCAGTAGAGGCTGGTGAGCTCGTCGATCCCGACCATCGGTACCCAACCGTAGTGGCTCGCGGCCTCAGGGATGGTTGGTGCCGATGCTTTGTCGGACCAGCTCAGTACCTCGACAGGGTAGTCGGCGATCAGCTCCGGATCAGCCTCCTCACCGTGCAGGTGCGCGATCCGCACAAGCGACGGAGCGGCAGCTAGCACCTGGATGTCGTAGGGGGCAACCCAGTCGCGGAACTGTTCGGGGGTCAGTCCGAAGCTGGTAGCATCCCTGCTGGCCCCGTTGACGGCGACGAACAATGCGTCAACGCCGAACCCGTCCAGCCCGGCCGCGTAGCGCGCCAGGGCGTCAGCGACCCGGGAGATGGTGCGGTGCGCGAGAGCCGGATCCACCTTGAAGTACTCGATGACGCTGCCGCCGAGGGCCCTGACGAGGGCCTGGGTGGGCGAGAACACCGTCTCGATGACGGCGGCCTCGGGGGCGGCGGTGCGGATCAGTTCCAGCACCTCGTGTTGCCTGGCATGACTGTCGAGCGACACTCCGGGATCGGCCAGGATGTCGTCGAGCTGCGCGGGGTCGGTGATCTCCTCGAGCCCTTCGGGCAGGTCGATGCGGTAGTCGTGCATGACCTTGATGAAGTCCCAGTCGTAGTCGCGGTAGAACCTCAGGTGGGCCTCGGCCACCTGCTGCGGGCTCCATCTCGCAGATCCGTAATGCACCCAGGCCCCGACCGGGGGCCGATCGGTGGTTCCACCCCGGGCTGCGGTCAGAAATCGGTCACGTTTGGTCGTCATCGTCGTCTCCGTTTCGCGTGGTGCGCCCCAGGTAGGCCTCCTGGACGCGCGGGTTGTCCAACAGTTCGCCGGCCGGTCCTTCAAGCACGAGGTTCCCGGTGGCCAGCACGTACCCGTGGTGGGCGATGCTGAGAGCCAGCTCCGCCTGCTGTTCGACCATGAGCACGGCCAGCCCCAGGTCGGTGTTCAACGCGGCAATGGTTTCGAGTACCTCGTCGACGAGACGAGGCGACAGCCCCATGGTCGGCTCGTCCATGCAGATCAGTCGGGGACGACTCATGAGGGCCCGGGCGAAGGCGAGCATCTGCTGTTCCCCACCCGACATGGTCCCGGCTGCCTGGCGCCGTCGCTGCCCCAGGCGGGGGAAACGGTCGTACTGGACAGCCAGGTCGTCGCGGATGCCGGTCCTGTCGCGCCGCGTGTAGGCGCCCATGAGGAGGTTCTCCTCCACGGTCATGGGCGCGAAGATGCGGCGCGCCTCCGGCACCGACGCGATGCCCGAGGCCACCCTCCGCGAGGTCGGCCAGGTGGTGATGTCCTTGCCGTCCAGCAGCACCCTTCCCGCGTCGGGGCGCACGAGCCCCAGGATGGTCTTCATGGTGGTGGACTTGCCCGATGCGTTGCCGCCGAGCAGCGAGATGATCCGTCCCTCCGGAACCGTCAGGTTCACACCATTCAGGGCCCTGGCCTGCCCGTAACTGACCTCCACTTCCTGCAGTTCCAGAAGCGTCTCAGTCATCGTCCTCTCCTTCCCGGTGCTTCCGAGCCCGTTCTTCGCGGGCGCTGCGACGGGCATCCTCAGGCCTGCCGAGGTAGGCCTCGATGACGGCCGGATCGTTCCTGACCTGTTCGGGTGATCCCGAGGCGATCACGTGGCCGTCGTCCATCACCAGCACGTGGTCGGACAGCGTCATGACCAGGTCGAGTTTGTGTTCCACCAGCAGGATCGACTGCCCCGCAGCCTTCAGACGGAGGAGTTGTTCCAGCATCTCGGCGGTCTCCGACTGGTTCATTCCTGCGGTCGGTTCGTCGAGGACCAGCAGGGTTGGTTCTCCCGCGAGGGAGCGGGCGATTTCGGTGCGTCGCCGGTTCGCGTAGCTGAGGGTGTATGCGAGATCCTCGGCGCGGTTGCCGAGGCGTTCCGGGAACCTATCGATTTCGGTCGCTACTCGCCGTCTGATCGCTTCGCGTTCCTTCCCCACACCGGGCAGGGGCAGCAGTGCCGCCAGCACCTCTCCGAGCAGCGGCACCCAGCCCAGGAACCACCGCAGGACGGGGATCTCCGTCAGGCGTTTCAGGGGACGGTGGGCCCTCAGTTCGCGGTGCAGTCCAACGGAGATGTTCTCCGCGACGGTCAGGTTCCCGAAGACGCGGCCGTTCTGGAAGGTTCGCAGCACCCCGGCCGTCGCGACCTGCTCAGGATGGCGGGCCGCCACCACGTGGCCGCGAATCGCGATCTTCCCGGAGTTCGGCCGCAGCACCCCTGTCACCAGGTTGAGGGTGGTGGTCTTGCCAGAGCCGTTGGGGCCGATGATCGCCACTGTCTGTCCCGGAGCCACCTCCAGGTCGACACCGGCGACGGCGTGCACACCTTCGAAGTGGCGGTGCAGACCGGTTGCCTTCAGCACGGGCGTGGTTGGTGTGGTCATCATGCTCTCCTCGTCCACAGGCCCTGGGGCAGGAAACGGATGATCGCGATCACGACGATCCCGTACAGCAGGATGCGCACGTCGGGGGCAAGGCGCAGCGCCTCGGGCAACCCGACCAGGGCCAGGGAACCAAGCACCGCCCCGAAGGGGGAGTTGATCCCGCCCAGCACGACGATCGTCAGCACCAGCACGGACATCTGGACGGTGAACACCGTTGGATCGAGGTAGTTGTACTGATGCGCCAGCAACGCCCCCGCCATCCCGGCGAAGCAAGCGGCCAGCGCGTAGGCGAGCGCCTTGTAGCCGCGGGTACGCAGCCCCAGGGAACGCGACGCGATCTCGTCGGAGCCGACGGCCGCCAGCACATTGCCCAGGTGCGAGGAGCGGATCCTGAACACCACGAACAAGGTGATCGCCAGCACCACCAGGTCGAGCTGGTAGTGGTCCTCGGCAACCAGCAGCCGCAACCCGAGGATCTCCGGGGCAGGGATGCCGGAGAGCCCGTAGGCGCCCTTGGTGAGCGCATCCCAGCCTCGGATCACCGACAGCACGATGTAGCCGAGGGCCAGGGTCGCCATGGACACGTAGTGACCGCCGAGTCTCCAGATCGGCAGGGTCACCAGAGTGGCCAGCACCGCCGCGATCACCCCAGCCAGCAGCAAGGCCACCAGGAAGGGCAGGTTCAGGCGCATCACCAGCAGCGCCGAGGCGTAGGCACCGATGGCCACGGGCGCGGCCTGTCCCAGGGAGACCTGCCCGGTCGATCCAGCCAGCAGTGTCATGGGGACTGCGATGATGGCGTAGATCGTCACTTGGGTGCCGACGGAACTGAGCACCGGACCGCCCAGCAGCGGCACCGCCAGGCCTGCGACCAGGGCAAGCAGCGCCCAGTGCCACCACACCAGCCTGGGTGGGCGGCCAGCCCCGAGGAAGGTGCCGGTCATGGGTTCGGATGAGACGGCGTGCCGGGAACCGAACAGCCCGTGGGGTCGCAGCAGCAGCACCAGCAGGAAGGCGCCGAAGATGAACAGGTCCCGGAAGCTGCCACCGAACTGGTAAATGCCGAGCGCCTCCAGCAGGCCGATCACGAAGCCACCGGCCACGGCGCCGACGATGGATCCCAAGCCGCCGACCGCGGCAGCGATGAACCCGACGGTTCCGGTGAAGGAGGCCGAATAAGGCGAGATGACGCCGGCATACATGCCGAAGAAGATTCCTCCCACCCCGCCGAGGCAGGAGGCCAGCAGGAAGGACAGGTTCTGGACCCTCGTCACGGGAATCCCCATCTGGCGGGCTGCATCCGGGTCCGCCGCGGTGGCTCGCACGGCCAGACCGTCACGCCCGAACCGCAGCCATGCCCACAGGCCGAGCATTGCAGCAATGGTGAAACCGATGGCGACGGCATCGGATGTGCCGAGCCTGACCCCGCCGACGGGCAGGTCGTCGGTCGGCAACGGTGCCGGGTATTCGCGGGTATCTGCCCCGAACAGGATCTGGCTCAGGTTGTCGAGCACCATGGAGGCCGCGAAGGTGGTGAGCAGCGCGGCGATCGGGGGCGCCTTAATCAGCGGGCGCACCGTCGTGAGGTTGATGATCCAACCGATCAGGGCACTGGAAGCTGCCACGGCCAGCAGCGCCAGCCACCACGGCCACCCACACACGCCAATAAACCACCAGCCGAGCATCGCACCGAAGCCGACGATGGACCCCTGGGCGAAGTTGACCACACCCGTGACGCCGAAGATCAGGGAAATGCCGACAGCGACTAGCGCGTAGACGTTGCCGTGGACGAGCCCCGAGACGATCGTGTCGATCATGAGGCCTCCGCCGGCACGTAGACTCCATTCTTGACGGTGACGGGCAGGAGCGTGACGTCACCGGGGCGACGATCCGCGGAGAACTCGAACTCCCCGAACTGCACGGTCTTCCACCTGCCACCATCGGAGAGGGCCTTGAAAATCCCCTCCCGGCTCGCACCGCCGCGACGGACCGCCTCGACCAACACATTGAGGGCGTCGTAGGCGTAGGCGGAGAAGGTACTGGGCTCGTGTCCGAACCTGTCCTTGAACCGTTTGTTGAAGTCGACCACCGCCGGTGAGTCATTGCCAATCAGGAAGTTCTCGATGATGATCGTTCCCTCTGCCGAGGATCCTGCGGCCTCCAGGAACTGCGGGGTGTTCTGGCCGCCGAAAAACTGGCCAGTGAACCCGATCTCCCGCAGCTGCCGCACGATGCGCGCGCCGTCGGGTCCGTAGCCGAGGTGGACGACGGCCTGTGGTCCAGCGTCGCGGGCCTTGATCAGGACGGGCCGGTAGTCCTCGGAATCGGGTTGAATGGGTGACTCGTATGCGATCTCCAGTCCGACCTCCGCCGCGGTCGCCTTGAAGATGTCGAAGGAGTTCTTGCCCCAGTCGGTCTCGAGGTAGACCACGGAGATCCTCTGGTATCTGCCCGCGATCCAGCGGGCGGCGCGAGTCTGGTAGAACTCCTGGGTCAGGGAGGTGGACCACATGTGGTCGCCGCCCTTGGTGAAGTCGGGATTGGAGTTGGTGAAACCGAACTGCACGAGCCCCGCCTGCTGATAGGTGGCCGAAGCCGCCATCGAGGCTCCGGAAGAGAAGTCTCCCAGCTCCGCAATGACGGTGGCATCTGCGACGAACTTCTGCGCAATCGGCACCGATTGTTTCGGATCGGACTGGGAGTCCTCCCATTTCAGTTCCACCGTGCGACCTTCCACTCCCCCGGCGGCGTTCAGTTCTTCGAGGGCCAGATCGAAGCCCTCCTGCCAGTACTGGCCGTACTCGGCGCTGGCCCCGGTTCTCGGTCCCGAGACCCCGAAGACGATGGGTCCGCCCTGATCGGCGGAACCGCTCCCGGAGGCGCCGGCGCGGGAAAGAGCGCTGCAAGCACTCAACGCAACACACGCGGGAATGGCCCCGACAAAGGCGCGGCGAGAAAGGTTTTTGGGCATGGCAATACTCATTTCTGGGCAGGACTGAAAACCGCCGGAAATGGACGGCGACTTGGAAGGCAATAACTGAACGGCGAACCGTTTCAGGAGGATTGATTCAACCACCCCGGGCACCGGGGAGGGGCGACGAGCCGACCGCTTTCAAGCGGCCTTCGAACTCAAGAAGCCTGGCTGACGAGGATCAGCAGGGACAACAACAACACATGCGGACAAGGCGAGACGTGACCCGGCTGGTCAGGATCGCTGCGTGCTGCATGGTTGCTCCCGTGATCGATGGACTGTTTCCAACCTATGTCCTTGATGACCCAGTGTCAATTCATTCCAGATTCTGAGAAATCACACCGTTATTGATTGCTCCACCCCGAATTCCGTCATGTCATTACTGATCAAGATTGCCTCGCGCAACGCTGAAGGCAATGGTCTTACAGGTCAGCCCAACCACCCTGCGAGAAAATGCACACGCCTCCTCCACTCCGAGTGGTTCGGCGAGGGTGGCGGCGCGGTAGATGAGCCCGCCGATGACGGCGTCCACCACAACCTCCGGGTCGATCGAGTCGCGGATCTCCTCCCTGCGCATCGCACCCTCCAGGAGGGGGATGCCCCGGGAGCGAATGGGATCGATGATGCGCCGGCGATAGGCCGGGAATCCCAGGTTCCGGGACCCGAGGCCGACCGTTGGGTCTGGGGTGTGCTGGATGTGGAGCCGCTGCATTCGTATATAGGAGCGGACCAGCTCAACCAGCTTCACGGGGGGTGCTGATCACTCCTCCTGATCCTCGACAGCCACGAACCACCGCACCTGATAGGGATCCAGGCTGAAATCGGCAGGGCCAAGATCCCAGGTCACGTCGTCGAGGAGCTCCTTGGCCCTGCTGCCGTAGGGGGTACGCAACAGCCCCATGGGAATGCTGACTCTGTGTTCGGAGAGGTTGTAGAGCTGGTACATGGGGCCGATCGGGTGGTCGCGGCGGATCGCCAGCACCCTGTGGTCGCCGACGTCGAGGATGCGCGACTCGTAACCAGCGTGCAGCTGCGGGGTGGCGCGACGCACCTCGAGCACGTGCCGCAGCCACGCGTTGACGCGGGCCTGGGCGGAGTCGGGTTTCTCGGCCAGCGCTGCCACGGCATCCCAGTCCATGACGGGGCGGTGCACCCAGCGGTTGTCCTCGGCGTGCGCGGGATCGTCGCCGTAGTGGTAGTCGTTGAGCATCGCCAGTTCATCGCCCATGTAGATCAGCGGCACCCCGCCGAAACCGCAGATCACGGCGTGCAGCATGTTGATGCGACCCACCGCCAGGTCGATGGCTTCCCGGTCCTTCGACTCGAGGGCCGTCTCGAGTCCGGCCAGGGACGCCAGGGTGCCGGAAATACGCCGGTCGCCGGTGGCGGGGTTGGCCTGGAACACCAGGCCGCGGGCGAACGACTTCGGGAACTCGCCGGAGTAGAAGTCAGACAGGAATCTGCGGTGCTCGGCCCCGTTGATGCCGACTGCAGCGGCGTCGCGGTCGTCGACGGCCCAGCCGATGTCGTCGTGGCAGCGCACGTAGGTGCCCCAGGTGGCCGTCGGGGGTTTCGCGGGGAACCGTTCGAGGGCGTAGCGCAGCAGCGTCACGTCGCGACTGGCCAGCGCTGACCACAGCTGGGCCATCAGCGAGTTGTGGTAGGCCAGATCGGAGAGTTTCCCGTAGTGACGCCCCTGACCGAAGTAGGCGATCAGGTCGCGCGGACCGACGATGGCCTCGGCCTTGAACACCACCGCCGGGGCCGCGATCCGCACCGCGGCCCGCAGCGCCTCCGCGAGTTCGTGGACGGGGGGTTCGTTCTGACAGTCCGTGCCCATTTGTTTCCAGATGAAGGCGATGGCATCCAGCCGCAGCACCTCGACGCCGTGGTTGGCGAGGTTGCAGATGATCTCCAGGTATTCGCAGAAGACGTCTGGGTTCGCCCAGTTCACGTCCCACTGGTAGTCGTTGAAGGTGGTCCACACCCATCCGGAGAGTTCCTCGTCCCAGGTGAAGTTCCCGGGAGCGAAGTCCGGGAACACCTCGGGCAGGGTCTGTTCGTACTGGTCCGGGATGGTGCGATCGGGGTAGATCATGAAGTAGTCGCGGTACTTCTGTTCGCCCGCCCGGGCGCGCCGGGCCCATTCGTGTTCCTTGGCGACATGGTTGAGCACCAGGTCGACCACCAGCGAGATGCCGCGTTCCCGCAGTCCCTTCGCCACATTCGCGAGATCGTCCATGGTTCCGAGGTCGCTGCGGATGGAACGGTAGTCGGCCACCGCGTAGCCGCCGTCGTTGGCGCCCTCACGGGGTTGCAGCAACGGCATCAGGTGCAGGTAGGTGACCCCGAGGTCACGCAGGTAGTCGAGATGTCCGAGGATTCCGTTCAGGGTGCCCGCGAACCGGTCCGTGTAACAGACATAGCCCGTCATACCGGGTTGCTGCAGCCAGTCGGGACGCAGCAGGCGTGCCTCGTCGAGTCTGCGCAGATCGGCGGGACGATTCTCAAGCGTCTTCGTCACGATGGCACGTACCCGCTCCACCAGAGCGTCGGTCTTGTCTCCGTAGATGTTGCGCAGCGCCGTTGTCAGCTCATCCGCGTAGCGGTTCCACCGCAGTTCCAGGACGTCGTCAATGTCACCCATGGCGGTCAGCATAGCCGGACGGTTGGGCGATGTTACGTGGCAAAAATAATTCCTCCCAGAAAAGATCACCCCTCAACCCATCGCGGCTCGACACCGGGATCCCTCGGGTGTTCCTCGAACCGGGCCCAACACTGATCCACCCCCTCGGGCAGCAGATGTTTCTGACAGCGGGCCATGGCGTCGCGCAACTCCAGTTTCGCGCTCTGGAGCTCCAGCAGAGCACGTCGATTGGCGAGGTCATCCAACCAGGCTTCCTCTCGTCGCAGGCAACGAATCCGCAGCGAGGTGACCCGGCTCAGCCGTTGCTGCTCCACCTCATCGACCCCCTGCACGACCGCAGCTGCGCGGGACCAACCGTGGTCGCGGTGGATGCGAATCAGGCCGGGATGAACTGTCATGGCCTCGTGCACCTCGACGTCCGGAGCGATGACGACCGCACCGGTCGACAACGCATAAGCGGTTTCATCCCGTCCGGATTCGTCCATGAGGATCTCGGTGGCTCGCATCACGACCTGGAAGACGTCAGCCTGGGCCATCGACTGCCGTCGCGGCACCCCGTCGGTCTGCGACGAGACCACATACGTTCGACCAGCCTGCAGGTGCCCGATCGCCATCTCCGCGGGCAGGTTCTCCCGGGCTCCACCGTCGACGTAGGTCTCCGCCCCGACCGGAACCGGCTTGAACACCCCGGGAATAGCACAGGACGCGAGCACCCCGCGGGTCAGATTGTGCGGGCCCGTGTCGATCTCTCGGTCCTCGCGGTTGACCAAGGCGCCGTCCTCGCGCATGAAGTGCAGCTCCCCCGTTTCCAGGGCCACCATCGCCATCCGCAGCTGCATTCCGGAGGTGGACACCCGGGCGGGGTCGAAAACGTCCGGGTGAAGCAGCTTCGCCAGCACAGGCCCCGGGCGGTACAGCGATCGCGACTGCTCCAGTCCCGCTTTGACCGCCATCAGGTCGCTCCCCAGCTTCGGGAGCCGCCCCAGGGCGCCCGCCAGCTGCGCCATGAACCCCAGGGAGAAGTCCGATTGCAATTCCTCGTCAGGGGTGAGCGCCTCCTCCACGGGGTCCTCCGGGGTGTCGGTCCCAGGCGGTTCGGGACGGCGACGCCGCAACGACAGCCAGGAGGAGCGCGACGGGGCATCCGCCGATTTGCTCCCCGGGCCCACGAGTTCGAGCCAGGCCGGGGCCTCCTCCAGCAACCGGGATAACCAGGGGCGAGGAATGAACATGTCCTCAGGGCCCGTCATAGAACACCAGAGTTCATCGATGCTCTCCAGGAAACCGATCTGTTCCTGACGGGTGGGGTACTGGGCCAGCCCCGCAGCCAGAATGGCCCCAGCCGACGCACCGACGAAGATCGTGGGGGTGAAGCTGGGATCATTCGCATACAGGTAGTCGAGGGCGCCGATTTGAAAACTGGCCCGCGATCCGCCGCCCGAGAGCACGCAGGCAGTGGTACTCGGCTCGGCGCGGGAATCGAAGAGCGGGAGTCCCAACCAACCTCTACGAGCCATGGATGAAGTGTAAAGGCCACCTCAACGGAAACTGCCCGGAAAAGGATTCCCCCACAGCTCACCGACCTGTTCAGAAGGAGCGCATCACAGGATTCGTGAACGCCTCCCGCTCCCGATGACGTTGTCACTTTCAACCTCAACCTCAACCACCTGAACCTGAACTGGCAGTTGAGGTGAATTCTCAGCCTAGGCTTCAGACTTCTCTCAGAAATCGCACAGAATATCTATTGATAGATAAACCAAAGTCACAACGCCTAGTCACAGCCACTTTGTCCCTCCGTCTTCCATGTGAAAACACACCGATGTCATTTTCAGAAACCCGACGCAAAGACAGCTCACACGCCTTTCGCACGTCACCATCCGAGCTTGTGGGAAGCCTTCCTTTCTCCTTACTGTCCGATCGGCCGACACGGCTGGGACCAAGGTCCCGGGGAAGAGTCGTGTCGGCCCGAGACCTTGAGAAATTCCGGAGGAAACGTGAACCGAAAGATGCGAACCGTGCGGGGAGGGCTGGCCGCTCTGGTGGTGGCCGGGCTCGTTCAGTCGGTCGGCTCACTCGCTCTGGTGACCAGCGCCGATGCAGCGGGCACCTCGATGCGGGCAACCACAGCCGTCAACGTGCGTTCGGGACCGGGAACCGGCCACTCCCGAATCGGCCTGCTCTACCCCGGGGACAACGTGCAGGCCCTGAGCACCAGCAACGGCTGGACAAAGGTGTCCTACAAGGGTCGCACCGGCTATGTCGCATCCGCCTACCTGACCTCATCGTCGAGCGGCGGAGGCGGTGGGTCGTCCTCGGGTGCTTCCGGGGATGCCTACACGACCACGGCACTGAATCTGCGCACCGGGCCCAGTCTGAGTTCCTCGGTGAAAACGGTCGCGTCGAAGGGCACGAAGGTGACGCTCACCGGCACCGTGAAGGGCGAGTTCTCGCAGGTGACCTGGAGCGGTCAGACGCTCTGGGCCGCGACACGCTACCTGTCGCAGTCTGCGGGTTCCCCCAGCCAGGACCTTCCCACCGCCACGAAGAAACTGCGGGCCACCACCGAACTGATGATCCGCACTACGCCGGGAAGCGGCTACCGTTCCCTGGGTGATGTGCCACGCGGCACAATCCTCGACTGCACGGACGTGGTGACCAGCGGAATGGCGCAGTGCATCTGGCAGGGCAACGTCCGCTGGTTCAACAACAAGTACCTGAAGGCGGCAGGTGATTCCGCCAGCCCGGGCGGAGGCAGCCTGCCCTCCTCCACCACCCAGTACGCGACGGCCAACCTGAACATCTGGCACTCGGCCACCGGGTCCTCCCACACCGGCGAGATCCCGAAGGGCAGCGAGGTGGCCGTGACCGGCACCGTCCAGTCGGGACGCGCGCAGATCGTCCACAACGGCGCAATCCGCTGGGTGACGGCCCGCTACCTGAGCTCGTCAACCCCCACCGGGGACGGTGATCGCAGCGGAGACGGCAGCAGCCTGAACCGGGGTTGGTCGAAGGGCCTCGACCAGGCCAACGAGAACGTCAAACGGATCGTCCGTTACATCTGGGACAACGTCCCGGAGATCAAGACCATGTACGGCGTGCGCCCGGATCCGCTGCCGGATCACCCCTCGGGCCGGGCCGTGGACATCATGATCCCCAACTACAGGTCGAACAAGGAGTTGGGCAATCGGTTGGCCGCCTACTTCAAGGAGAATCATTCCCAGTTCCGCGTCCACTACATCATCTGGGACCAGAAGATCTGGAACATCACCCGCGACCGCGAGGGGTGGCGTTCGATGTCGGGACGCGGCAGCGACACCGCCAACCACAAGGACCACATCCACATCACCGTCTACGACAACTGATCCCCGAGACGCTTCCCCTCGGGCAGGGGCGTCACTCGGTCACCTCGATGGTGCCGAGGGCGCCCCTTTCGGCGTCCAGAAAGGCATGATCGACGACGGTGTAGTGACCGGGCTCCGGGAAGGTGAGTTCCACGAAACCAGCTTGGGCGGCTTCAAGCCCGAGGGCCTGGGAACCGCCGCCGCTGTTGCCGAATGCGTCCTTCCCGTCCTTGAGCAGGTAGCCGCCCTCGAAGTAGACGGTGTCGAACTGGCCGCCGATGATGTGGAAGCTCGTGGACAGGTTCGGTCCTGCGGAAAGCACCCAGAACCGCACCTTCTCCCCCACCTTCGCGGTGAACGGGCGCTGCGCGTACTGGAAGGCGATGCCGTTGAAGGTCGAGTAGTCGGGGGTGTCGGTCTGCGCCTTGGCGGCGTCGATCTCGGCGGCGGTCTCCGGGCTGGTTCCCGTGCCACCAGCCAGGTAGATCTCAGAGGCCACCAGGGCGTACTCACGGTCCACCGCGGGCAGCCCCTCGGGGTCGATGATCACCGCGCCGTGCATGCCGGCGGCGATGTGCGCGGACACCGGGGCGGTGCCACAGTGGTACAGCCACATCCCGGCGCGGTGCGCGGTGAACCGGTAGACGAGGCTCTCTCCCGGGGCGATGGTGCGCATGGGCCCGTCAGGCGCGAGATTGCTGGCGTGGAAGTCGATGGAGTGACCGATGGTGCCGTCGTTGATGAGGGTCACCTCGAACACGTCCCCGACTTTGCCGCGCAGGGTCGGTCCTACCGGCCCGCCGTTGAAGGTCCAGCGTTTCTGCCACACCCCGGGCGCCACCTCAAGGGGAAGTTCCGTGACGCGCATCTCCACGCGGTGGATGGTTTCCTCCGTGGGCGCCGGGGCGACGGGATCCACCACGGTGTTCAGCGGGGCCGAGTTGGCCTGCGCAGGGGCGTGGTCGTGTCCACTACCCGTAGTTCCGTCCTGCGAACCGGAGGCGTCTTGCCCTGAGACCTTGAGGGTGAAAACCATCCCGGCCTGGCGGTGCCCGACGACGGTGCACCAGCCCTCGATGGACTCCCCGACCACTCCGAGATCCAGCTCCGCGGTTTCTCCCACGCTCAGCCGGGGCGTGGCGGCGTCGCCAAGCTTCAGGTCGTGGATCATGGTGGCATCGGCGTTGCTCAGCTCGATGATCACCCGGTCACCGCGGCTGACCTCCGCCGAGGCGGGTTCGAAACGCAGCCCCTCCTTGGCAGTGACCTGGATTCTCTGGGTTCTGCCCGTCGCGTTCACCCCCGTCGACGACGAACCACCGCCCAGGCCGACCGCCGACGGGTCGATGCCAACCCCCACCGTGACGGCGAGGGTCAGGGCAAGTACACCCGCCAGCATCCCGTTGGCGGTCAGCGCAGATTCCCGCTCGGGCAGTTTCTGGGGCGGCCCGGTGCGGGGACCTGCCTTGGCGATCGCCCTGCGTTCCGCGACACTCGCTTTTATCCCGAGGATCATCAGGGGCAGGAAGGCCGCCGCCGATGCCACCCCGAGCACACCGGAGACAATTTTCACCCAGGGCGGTGTGGGGGCGAGGAACAGTATCAGGGCACCGTTGATGACGACGATCCGGAACGTGGTGAAACGGTCGAACCACGCCGCGCCCGCCCGCACGACGCGGGGCCCACCGCCGAGGACGGAGGGCAGCAGATAGCTGAGCGCACCGGTGAGCAGCTGCGCGGCGAAACCGCCGACC
>ERZ773014.1512-NODE-1512-length-14683-cov-5.865463_pt1 | contig 14683 bp, 13 predicted proteins | sample MGYA00580841_ERZ773014 | MGnify/ENA primary metagenome ERZ773014 (study PRJEB29015, sample SAMEA2737989) | human oral metagenome | biome: human oral; feature: human-associated habitat; material: dental | place: China | collected 2067 ...
ACCCTGGTGTGTCCTATGGTTTAACCGCAGGATGGAGTGGGAGACAGCTCAATTTCGACAAGGCACGCATGGGCATTGAAGATGCAACCGGTTTAGGCTATAGCAGCAACGAGCTTGAAGGAAAATTCATTGCCGGCAACGATTTCTCGGCTGTGCGCAGCCATGTGGAAGCCCTTGCTGCCATAGGCACTTATAATATGGCCAGTTGCATGCTCAGCTGTGTAGAGAAGAGACTGGAGCCACTCACCCGCTATCAGGGCATAGACCTTCTTTTGGGCTTGCAGAAAACCGATCGCTACGGCCAGACCTTCTCAAAGCCGTTGCAACAACTGTTGCGCGATTATGTTGCGCAGCACGGACAACTATTGGTGAGCGGCAGTTATGCGGCCTCCGACCTGCGCAGCGAGCCTGACCGACAGTTTCTGTCCGATGTATTCAAGGTTGAGTCGGTCAGCTGCGATTCGTGCCATACAGGCGAAACCATTTACGCTGTGCGAGACAGCTTCGACATCTTCCGCACCCCCAACGCTGACCATTATGCCGCAACCTCGGTCGACGCGCTGCAACCTTTGGATGGCGCGGCCACGGTGCTGCAATATAGCGACGGGCAGTCGGCTGCGACATGCTACCGCAGTCCAAACTATCGGGTGTGGTTCATGGGCTTTCCCTTTGAATGTATTCGGCAGCGTTCGCAACGCACCATGCTGATGCGCACCATCATGCAGCAACTTTTTCAATAAACGAAATCATCATTTACAATATAAAAAATGTATAAAATACAAGCAAATCAGTCGGGTACGCGTTCGATAGAACTCACCGAGGAACATCTGCAAACTATTGACCGTTATCATCTGACGCGCAATTTGGTAGATAGTAATGGCATTATTGACGAAAACGTGTTGGACAAGTTGAAATTCAATGTGCGCTCACTGCTCGAGAGCGAAGAAGGCAACAATAAACCGCTGCTGGATCTTTGTCTTGATGTGATTTATCATCCCAATATGAAGGCTTTTGGCTTGCATCAGTTAATGCTACTATTTGCCGATTGGAAAAGCAAGCAGGCAGGAGAAGAAGGGCGCGAAGCATAAAAGGATGCTTCCAGCGCACACTCTGCATGGTTTTAAAAACGAAACATCGTTTCGCGCGTTGTTTTTGGGAGGCTTTTCCCAAAACACCCTTTCGCGCGTTGTTTTTGGGAGGCTTTTAGCACAAGGAGCATTTCCGATGTATCAAGAAGATAGTTTAAATACGGATATAAAAAAGAGATAAGAAGATTGGATTCACCGCATTATCAACTCACCGATTTTCTTCCAACAACAAAGAAAGAGTGTATGCTCCGTGGTTGGGACGAGCTTGATGTCATTCTTTTTTCGGGCGATGCTTATATCGATCACCCCTCTTTTGGTGTAGCCGTCATCGGCCGCTCTTTAGAGGCTGCGGGCTATCGCGTGGCCATCGTGCCGCAACCCGATTGGCATGGTGATTATCGTGATTTTAAAAAGTTGGGGCGGCCGAGGCTGTTTTTTGGCATTTCGCCGGGCTGCATGGATTCGATGGTGAACAAATACACGGCTAATCGGCGTTTGCGAGCCGTCGATGAATACAGCCCCGACGGTCGACACGATTGCCGTCCCGAGTATCCGACGATTGTCTATTCGCAGATTTTAAAGCAACTTTATCCCGATGTTCCCGTCGTTTTGGGAGGTATCGAAGCCTCTATGCGCCGCCTTACACACTATGATTATTGGCAAGATCGGTTGCGGCCGAGCATTCTTTGCGACAGCAAGGCCGATTTAATCCTCTATGGTTCGGGGGCAAAGTCCATTCTTCAGCTTTGCCGGGACATTGAGGCTGGCCGTTACATAGCCGACATTCACGACATCCCGCAGACAGTTTATCTGACGCCTGTTGCCCAACTTGTCAATGAGATAAAGGCCGACGATATCGTGTTGCATGCTCACGAAACTTGCTTGCACGACAAACGTGCCGAGGCCGAGAACTATCGGCATATTGAGGAAGAATCAAACAAGATTCATGCGCAGCGGCTTTTGCAGCAGGTGGGTAAACAATATGTGGTAGTCAACCCGCCTTATCCCACGATGACAACCGATGAGGTGGATGCGCTTTTCGACCTTCCTTATACCCGTTTACCCCATCCGAAATATAAAAATAAGCGCTTGCAGGCCTACGACATGATTAAATTTTCCATCAACATGCACCAAGGCTGTTTTGGTGGCTGCGCGTTTTGCACCATTTCGGCTCATCAAGGCAAGTTTGTGGCCTGTCGCAGCCAGCGTAGCATTGTGGAAGAAGCACGAAAGGTGACGCAAATGCCCGATTTTAAAGGTTACATCTCTGATCTTGGCGGGCCGTCGGCTAACATGTATGGCATGCGTGGCCGCAACCTCAAAGCATGCGAACATTGCAAGCGTCCATCGTGCATCCATCCGCAGATTTGTCCCAATTTGAATGTGGACCACAGTCAGCTGTTAGAAATCTATCGTGCCGTAGATGCACTTCCTGGCGTAAAAAAGAGCTTCATTGGGAGCGGTGTGCGTTATGATTTGTTGCTACACAAGAGCAAGGACGAGACACTTAATGCTGCTGCAAAGCAATATACACGCGAACTGATTGTTAACCACGTGAGCGGACGCTTGAAAATTGCCCCCGAGCATACACAGGATGAGGTGCTCCAACTTATGCGGAAGCCCTCGTTTTCGCAGTTTTATGCGTTTAAAGAAATCTTTGACCAAGTGAATAAAGAGGCTGGATTGAAGCAGCAACTCATCCCTTATTTCATCAGTTCGCATCCTGGATGTCGAGAAGAAGACATGGCCGAATTGGCCGTGATTACTAAAAAATTGAACTTCCAGTTAGAGCAGGTGCAGGATTTCACGCCTACGCCCATGACCATTTCAACCGAAGCCTGGTACACGGGCTACAATCCCTACACGTTGGAGCCTGTGTTCAGCGCTAAGACACCGCAAGAAAAGTTGGCACAACGCCAATTCTTCTTTTGGTATAAGGCGGAGGAACGTAAGGGTATTGCGCGCGAATTGCGGCGCATCCACCGCGAAGATCTCATTGCAGCCCTTTTCCCTAAAGGGCAATCAGCAAGCTTTTCAAAGTCGCATACAGCGCATTACGATGACCGTCCTATAGGAAGTACGTACACGCCTCCGACGCATGAAGCGCCGATAGCCAAACGGCACGAGGGGTCGCAAAATACACATCAGAAGGCAACTGCCACACAAGGATCTCCAAAGGCTAAGGCTAAGCCCAAGAGTTTTAATCCCAATTTTAGACGGCGTAGAAAATGAATGGTAGGAAATCTCTTTCACAATCCTTTAAACATAACAGATGATGAATCTAAATTCACTTACAGATGAAGAGTTGGCGTTGCGCTATGTTGCCGGCAATAATCGCGCTTTTGATGAATTGTTGCGACGCAATCAAAGTCAGCTCTTTACATATATTCTCTTCGTGGTTCGCGACCGACATGTGGCTGACGATGTCTTCCAGGAAACTTTTGTGCGAGCCATTAGCAAATTGCAGAATAACGCTTATCGGGCGAATGGAAAATTTGGTGCATGGCTCACGCGCATCGCCCACAACGTGATGATAGATTTATTTCGTTCGCAAAAGCATAAGAACATCATTTCTATTGAAGATGATACGCTCACGCAACTCTCGGCAAGGGCGCTTTTGGCTAACAATATTGAAGCAGAGTGCATCAATGCACAAGTACTAACCGATGTAAAACGCATGGTAGATTTGCTTCCTCCCGTGCAACGTGAAGTTGTTTTCATGCGTTTTTACCAACAAATGCCGTTTAAAGAAATCGCAGAGCGGACCAATGTAAGCATCAACACGAGTTTAGGACGTTTGCACTATGCCATCCGCAATTTGCGAAAGATGGCACGAATATACAACATCTCTTTGCAACTTGCTTGACCTTCGAATCGGCATAATAACCATTTGAGCTAAAACGCCTACTACATATTTCTAACGTGCTTTAAGGCAGCGATGGTTTCAAGTGGGTTCTGGCTTCTAAAAATATAACTCCCACTCACTAAAACGTCAGCACCTGCTTGAACAAGTGCCGGAGCTGTGTTTGCATCAACACCCCCATCTACTTGAATTAGTGTGCTGGTGTGTGCAGTTTCTATCAGCTGTTTTAGCCGCTTAACTTTTTCTACTGTATGTGGAATAAATTGCTGTCCGCCGAAACCTGGGTTAACACTCATGAGCAACACCATGTCAACCACATCAATCACATCTTCCAACATGCTTACAGGAGTCGAAGGATTAAGCGTGACACCCGCTTTCATCCCCGCGGCATGAATTTGCTGAATAGTGCGATGCAGATGCGTACAGGCTTCATAATGCACATTCATCATCATTGCTTGCAGGCGAGCAACTTGCTCAATATAGCGCTCGGGCTGCACAATCATGAGATGCACATCTAAAGGTTTTTTACAAATCTTTTGTACAGCTTCAATCACTGGAAATCCAAATGAGATATTGGGTACAAAGACTCCATCCATGATGTCCAAGTGTAACCAGTCGGCTTCACTCTGGTTAACCATCTCGATATCTTTCTGTAAGTTCAGAAAGTTGGCTGATAAAAGCGAGGGAGAAATGAGTGTTTCCATATTGTTGTGTTTCTTTTAATTCAAATAAGATGAAGTTCCTTCGTGTTTAAACTTTACCAATTGATAGGTATAGGCCACTTGGCGAATAATGTGTAATGTTCGTTCTGAAGGCTGTGGCCCTTCGTTTCTTTGAGGCTTCATACGTTGCTGTTTAATGGATGGTTGTCTATTTCTCTAACGCAGCTTAGCAAGTAATATTGCATTTTCCTAAAATCTTTAATGTTTTATTCATAAACTAATTGTAAATTTGCAGGCAATATGGCGCATTTTTCCCGCGTAAATAGTACACTTTCTGTAAACATTGAAAAATGGTTATGAAAAATCGACGGCTACCTTTGCAAATAAAAGTTTGTGGCTTGTGCAGTGCCCACAATATTAAAGAGGTTTCAAACCTTTCGGTTGATATGATAGGATTTGTTTTTTCTCCGGAGTCTTCGCGTTTTATTCGTTTGCAACCGAGTGGGGCAGGGCTTTTACCTGATTATGCAAAGCCACATCATGATATATTGCTGAAACAGACATCCCAAGCACTTCAACTACCCAAACGCGTTGGTGTATTTACGAATGCCATGCCTCAGCAAATCATCACCTATATTTATAACTATCAGTTGGATTATGTACAGCTTGACGGTTCTGCCTCTCCTGTGCTTATTGATAATCTTCGACGCAGTGTTGATCCTGATATTCGCCCCAATATAAAGTTTATAAAGACTATTTATGTGGCAGATAAGGCAGATCTTTCCTGCTGTCAACAATATGAAGGGCATGCCGCTATGCTTTTGTTTGATGCAAAGCATAATCAAGCAACAGATGCTGATGAGCCTTTCGATTGGAATATTTTATATGCCTATTCTGGCAAACTACCTTTCTTGTTGGGTGGAGGAATTGGACCAAACACGGTGGCTGCTATCCGACAATTTCATCATCCACAATGTGTTGGTATCAATCTGAACAGTAAATTTGAAAAGTCTCCAACCATAAAAGATATACATCTGTTGCAGAAATTCCTGGAAGCAATCCGACAGGATGACATTTAGCGAGGAGTGTCTTAATTCAAAATTGCAGCATAGCAAAGGTGTTGATGTGATTAGAATGGCTGCGAAAGTTTGGTAATATAATGCAAAAAAACTTTAAACACCCGATAGAATCACTTAACTTTAGTACTTTTGTACTCCATATAATACTTTAAAAGAAGGAATTATGAAGAAAGGTTTAATGATAGCCATCCTTATGATAGCATTTGTTTCGATGGCCTTTGCACAGAAGCAAGCAGAAATTAAATTTGATAAGACAACTCAGGATTTAGGTACTTTTACAGAGAAAGAAGCCGTGCAGCAAGCTATCTTTACTTTTACAAATGTAGGTGATGCACCTTTAGTTATCAATCAAGCGATTGCAAGTTGCGGTTGCACGATTCCCTCCTATACTAAGGCTCCTATTCAACCTGGCCAAAAGGGGCAGATTAAAGTAACCTATAATGGAGAAGGAAAGTTCCCTGGACATTTTAAGAAGAGCATCACGGTGCGCACAAATGCAAAAACAGAGATGACACGTCTCTATATTGAAGGTGTGATGAATGAAGCTCAGAAGTAGATGATTTTTTATCTTTCTGGCACAGGAAATAGTAAATGGGCTGCGCAAAAATTAGCACAGTTCACACAAGAAACATTATATGCAATCCCCGAAATTATGGATGGGGATTGCAATTTTGTGTTAAAGACAGATGAACGAATAGGGTTTGTTTTCCCTGTCCATGGCTGGCGTCCTCCGAAAATAGTGCGCACATTCATGCAGAAATTACAGCTCCGTGCAACACATTTAGAACAGCATTTTTGCTATCTTTTGTGCACGGCGGGCAACGATGTAGGGCTAACGATGGATTATGCACAAAAGGACTTAGAAAAAGCGGGACTGCATGTGCAGGCCATGTTTTCGCTCCTTATGCCAAATACCTATGTGGGACTCCCTTTTATGGATGTAGACAGTAGAGCTACGATGCTACGAAAAAAGCATGAGGCAGAAAAGGCATTGAGAGATTATGCGAAAGCTATCTTGGATTGTAAGAGGGGAGAGGTGCATTTACATTTAAGTAAATGGCCTCGCATCAATAGCTATTTCTTGGGGAAAGTATTTACGAATTATTTCATAACCGATTCTCCTTTCCACGTCGATGTGAAAAGGTGTGTAGCATGTGGTATTTGTAAAATGGTCTGTCCTGTAGATGATATCGTGGGCGGATTTCGGCAAAAGCCAGCTTGGAAGCACAATGAAAGATGCTTAGCTTGTTTTGCATGCTATCATCATTGCCCTCAACATGCTATCGATTATGGCTGGATGACACGCAGAAAAGGACAATATTATTTTAAATAAACTCAAAAGAAAACAAATGGATAACTTGAGCCGCATGCAACAATGTTGCAAATTTTTTCTTAAGAAGCAAAGTCTTATCCTGTTCTTTGCACTCATAGCTTATGTGCCAAATCTGTTTGCAACGAACAATGACACCACTTTTGTGCGGTGCAATGATGGAAAAATTATTCCATTGCCAGCATGGGATAGCCCGGAAGCTGCATTTATCACACCCCGCAAGCATCCAGACAACAAGTTGTTACAAGGGCAAGGCACACGTGTTGTAAATCCCATAGTACATTATACACCACACACAGGATCGCCACGAATACTTGTGATTTTAGCCAGCTTTAAAGACAAGAAAATTAGCGTTGACCAACCTAAGGTTGCATTCAATGATTTTTTTAATGCAACTGGGAAGCTACAGAATCGTGGTAATGGAAACCATCGCAATTTTAGCAGTGTCGCACAGTATTTCAAAGCATCAAGCAATGGTGCGTTTACACCCATATTTGATGTTTATGGTCCTGTAGAACTTCCACACAACATGAGCTACTATGGTGGAAACGATCCTGACGATAATAGTGATGAGCGTCCGGAGGAACTTACCCGTGATGCATTTGAATTGGTTAAAGGACAAATCACAAATGTAAATCAATATGACAGCAATCATGATGGCTATTTTGATTGTGTCTATGTGATTTATGCAGGATTGGGGCAAAACAATGGCGGCTTAGGTGAGAATGTGTGGGCTTGTGCTAGCTACATGGCAGGCACTACACCTGAGCTTAATGGTAAAAGGGTCTTCCGATATAGCATTGGTGCAGAGCTTTTTCCACGCGTGGCTGACAAGCATACAGGAAAACCTCAGATTAATAGCATTGGCGTAACGTGCCATGAATTTTCTCACACAATGGGACTTCCTGATATTTATCCCACGGTGAGTTCGGCACATGTTCACAACCAGGAAATGGAGTTGTGGGATTTGATGGATGGTGGCGAATATGCAGGAAACGGAGGTTTTATTCCCATGCCTTATACTGCCTGGGAGCGGAAACAAATGGGCTGGCCTGTAAATATCCAACCTTTATTGACTGATCGGCAGGCTATCACGATGGATAAAACGCTGAATGAGGGTGGAGCAGCCTATCAGATTGTTAATCCCAACGACAGTCGTGAATATTTCTTGATGGAGAATATTAAGAAAGAAAATTGGTATAGTGGATTGCCCGCCGCGGGATTATTGGTTTATCGCATTACAGATGTCGACAATCTTGACTTCTATTATCATCCCAACAATATAGCCAATAAACCCACTATCGCAGTTGTTCCTGCAGACGGTTTGCTGTTTTCATCCTATTTGCAGCCCCCTACGAATGGACAGAAGGTTTATATGAACCAATTGAAGGGCGATCTTTTTGCGGGACCAAATAATGTTGATAAACTCAATGATGATTTAAAATTGCCCAATTTCTGGTGGTATACAGCAGGCAGCACACTTGACCGATCAGAGGCTAATGCAAATTATTACAAAGTAAATCAGGGATTAGGCAATATCCAGCGCGACCATAATGGCACTATCACATTTACCTATTATGCCGATATAAAAAATAATCCACCGTCAGCTATTCATCATGCAACAAGTCACTCGAAATATGAGAACCGAATATACACAATAAATGGACTATATATGGGAACATCTATGGAGCATCTCCCAGCTGGCGTGTATATCATTAATCATAAGAAAGTGGTTGTAAAATAAGCGTTGATCAGTTAAAATAGGGTCTCATGCTCCATATTTCCATCAAAATCGACAATTTTTGAAAATATTTCGAAGAAAATTTTGCTAAAAGTTTTTTTATTCAAAAAAAAGTATTAAATTTGTCAATGTTATCCTGAAAACAATCTTTTTGCCTTAAGAGAGACTAGTACCTATTGAAGATTTGGAGCGATTACCTGTGAAGGTCATCGCTTTTTTATTGTCGTTTAATGGAGTTCTTTACTTATTTCATATAATATGGAATATGATAATTTATTAATGTAAATTAACATTGCAGAGATTTTAGGGCATTTGGACCACTGTCAGTTTTACTATTTATATCAAGGGGTAGGTACGCAGCACGGGGGGCGTGCGCCACTAATGTGGAAACTGATAATCAAAACAAAACTAATAAATTTCGCCTCCGGCGGTCTTGGATGGGGTGTGCTGCGCAAGCTTGCACTTCACTCCGACGCAGTGCGCTACATTACCATTTCGCGCACTACGCTCCGTGGGAGAGCGGTATGCACTGCGAGACCGTTTCGCATCCTGTAATGCGGATGCTACACTATCCGACCTAATTTGTGCGGCAAAGCCGCCTAACGAACAACACACAACAAAAAAGTGTGGTAAATTTACCACACTCTTAATAACCAACAAAACAAGAATTAATAATCATGAGCCTTAACAAAAGCTTCAGCACACTGCATAGCCCATAATCGTGCATCTTCATCTTCTTCACTATCAACATCATCCCAAACAGTGCTATCTGTAAAATGATAGCCATTTAAAACGTATTGACCATAACCACTTGCACGCTTCAATGTGTATTCAACACCATTATAAGTCCAATTCTTTTCCATATCTTTAATAATTAATTATTGTTATTATCTTACTTATTTATATACACAAAGATAGCAAAACAAAGCGAAACTACCAAATCATTTAAATATTATTAACAACTAAATAGTTAACAAATATAAAACAAAAAAGTGTGACCGAAGCCACACTTAATTTAATTCAATTAACAACCAAAAAGGAAACGTAACACATAATAACGAACCAAAGGAGTTAATACGACGATTAAAAACCAAACAAAAATAATAACGACTAAAACTTTTTTTAAATCGAAATTAAACATAGTAATAACAACTAATTAACACCTAAAGAGGTGAGCAACGCAGTTAACGCTGCAATGGCTACCTGAGCCAACACCTGCAAAAAACTTTTCTTTTTCATAACAACGAAAATCAATTAATAATATTGTGAACTAACACTATCTTTTCTGAAACTTTTTACCATACTTACCATACTTGCCCTTCTGCTCAGCATCATTAACATTCTTAATAGTATTGTTAATCTCATGGAACACCTCTGTACCAGCTTGTACCCAGCCTTGTGCAATTTTAGCATCAATAGCATCAGACTGCTTAGACCATAGACGAGGCTGCCAATAGAAATTCTTAGCAGCAAGACGATTACTCCAATGCTGACCATACATTTGGGACTTAGTTAATCCAACTTGATAGGGGCGCATCTGACGATTAGTTTCAGCACTCGAACGAGACAACAGAGCACCAGCATAATTACCTGCTTCCTGCGAACGCATCAAACGTTGCTGAAACGCACGATCACTGTCGAGCCACTTCGCATCTGCATCATTATGCAGCTTCTTACCACGAGTATCCTCGGTTGTGTTTTTTTCCTGCGCATTCTTTACGCCGGTGTCTGCTTCTGTGTTATCATTTTGAACTTTCACTTGACGTACTAATTCGGCATGCTGCTCTTCGAGTATCTTACGTTCCTCTTCGAGCTTCTTACGTTGCTCTTCTGTGAGATTTTTCTCAGCCAACTGTTTCTCAATATCAGCCATGCGCGTTTCTAACTCCGTAGATGCATCAATACGCTTAATCTCTGTATCAGCTTCTTTATTTTCCGCATCGGCATGAGTAGCACGCACTTGTGCTTTAATCAACGGTTGCTGTTGTGCCATTTGAGCAGCAGCACCAATTTGAGCACCAGCATTCGAATAATCCATCGCATTTGTACTTGCAATAGATTGTTGATTACCACTATTCACTTGGCCTAACATCATGTACGGATTTAATCCAGCTTGACGAAATCTATCTACTTGCTGGGCAGGCGTATTATACGCATTTTGATTTTGAACCAACTGTTCTTGACGCTTATTATTGTTATGATTAGAAATTGCACTAACAATCGTAGAACCAAGAGCAGCAGCACCAGCAATAATAGCAGGCCAAATAAACTTGCGATTATCGATTTGAGCGAGGCCGAAGCCTCGTTCAATCAAATTCAAACTATTAATAAACATAACAAATCAATTAAGTAGGTGAAGTACTTCCAGCAGCCGGAGAAGCAGGAGCAGACTCACTCGGAGCAGGCTCTGCAGGTGAAGGCTCATCTGGGAACAAATCCGAAGCGATATCATCCAACGCATGACGTACCTGATCGAGTTCAATTTCACTCTGATAATGACGGCTTACAATGGTAGCTTGTATCTGCTCATCTGTATAGCCTTTATTGCTCTTGTCATGTGGAACTGTCGTAACTAACTGCATAATTACATCAGCTACCTCACGAGGTACGTTTTTATCCATCAATCGCGTAATGATATTATCACGATGACCATTACTTAACACCGGGTTCAGCTTTTCGAACAACTCCGTAGCTTCTTTGTCCACTGTTTGAACAACATTAAAAATCGGCGAAAAAGCCATAGCGTCAGCAATACGACGCTGAGATAAATAACAATTCTTCATAATCACAACAATTATAAACGAGGTAAACCACTAACAGACATGTCAGAAATATATCCTACACTAAAATGAGTAGTAATACGGAATGGATCTGTTTTTTCTGTGCCATCATAAGACACCTCAACTACATCATTAGTGCAAGACGGGTCAACATATAGAAACGATGCAGGAATACCCATAAACTTAGGAATACCAACATTTCCAATATTACCAGCCAACACATTACGACCTAAAAAACCATTCAACGAATAAGGAGACATATAAACATTAAACGGGGTAGGGCGATGAGTAGTTAAAACGGACATAGAACGACCTGTGCGGAACTCTCCATGTATCTTATCATGACTACTCTTATACTCACTATAACGTGGTTGCCAACCATACACAGCACTCACATCAATAGCATCATTCTTACGTCCAAGAGTTTGGCCACGATTAGCACGCAACGCAGCAATAGAAGAGCCAGCAGTGTCAAGAATACTATCAACAACACCGGTATCATCAGGTAATCGGAATGAACCAAACTTAACCCAAGGTGGCAACAGACGTTCATAAGAAATTGGCTGCATACCTAAATCCTCGGCCTCTGGAACAAAGTAATCCTCACGGGCAAACTTCTCATTAAACGCATCAACACCATCGGTATCATACATAGAAACAGGAGAAAACCAAGAAAGGCACATCATTACACCAAAATCATTTGAAGTAAAATCAATATGACCATTCTGCGAATTGTCGATATAACTACCTTGTTGGCCGAAGTTTGTAGAACTATCCTTAGCAGTTCCATCAGCAGTTGCAATAACGGGACTTACTTCGAGAGCCTTATCAAAACCACCAAGATAAAGACTTTCACGCAAATCACTTGAAACATTGACACCATAATGTGCCAACATCTGTGCCTTATAAGTCTTAGGTGCACGACTTGTAATTTGTTGCATTTTGTCGAACGCAAACAAATTTCGCAACTGAGCAGCAGACACAGTAGTATAAACACCGTTACGATCTGACATAACAGCCGTGTCAGCAGAATTCGTAAGATTGTAAGACATCATCGGAGTACCATTCAACAACTCACCTGATGTTCCAACAAAAGTACGTATCGTAGAACTGACATCGTCAACAAACAATGGTGACGGATGAATATTACTCAACTCATCCTTTTCATATTTCACATAACGAGGCGAAAAAATGTCAATAGCGCGATTAGAATTCGCAACCGAATTCATTGTAAACAAAAACTTACCGGTATTTTCATCAAACAAATCATCGACATTATAAGAGCGAGCATTTACACTCTCATAATTCGTGTCCAAAAAATGATCTTGATAAATTTTCTGATAAGCCAAAAACTTAAACAAATTAAGCTCATAATCCAACATTGGAGTAGAAAACGTATCAACATTCACATTCTCACCAATAATTGGCATAGAACCATAACCAAGCATATCACATAAACGAGCGTAACCAGCGAAAAGGGGATAACCTAATTGGTCATGGAAAACACTCGCAGCCAAAACCTTATCAAAAACATAACGACCGTAAGGACGAAAACCACCATCGGCAATAAAATCTGCTTTAGAAATTCTCTTATCAATAGAGGGCTGATACTTTTCAGCCGTAGAATTCAACGAAGAAGCAAAAGAACTCTTTTCCAACAAAACTACCGGATTAACAGCATCCAAAACAGAACCAAACGGACTAATAGGAGCTTTACCATCTTGGCCGGGAAGATAACAGAAATTACGAAAAACCTCATAAGGTTTAAAAGACGGAGCACGCAACTTCTTCTTAAAATCCTTAGCAATAACGGAACTCGTATGCGCATTCCTTGGATTTAAACCACTGAAAAACGCATCAGAGTAGGAACACATAAGCCGGGCAGGAACAAAATAAAACGCAAAATTTTGTTTCATACCGAGGAACGGTCGACCTTGCAACGTCTGTGCCTGAACAATACTCGTCACATCAATATTGACATGATCATGAGGCTGCAACCACTTCGACCATACAGGTAACAACATTCCAGCAGGCTGGGAATAAATGTGACTTTCAGAACAGTCAAAACCATTACGAGGACGCTGCGCTGGTCCTACATTAATTTTAGGAACATTTGACATAATAAAAAACTTTAATAAAACATATTGAACTAATCAATTAAACTATCCAACACATGAGCATTTGCACGCTTACTCTTAGAAAACATCTTCAAATCATCCTGGATGCGCTGCGCATAGGCTTTAAAATGCGGCTGATTGCATTCCAACAACTGTGCAATCATTTCATCACGACGAAAACCAAAACGATCATAAAAGTAGAAGATAGGAATATTATAGCTATTAGCTATTCTATGATACTCGGGCATCTTCTCATCTACCATGCTAATATGCCGTGGCAATCGACGCAAGAAAGCGTCATCAATACAACACTGTACATCATACAATGTTACATCCACAGCATGATAATATTGATCGGCAGGCCATACGACAGTACGACATAACTTATCCATGTACTGGTATTGCTGGTATAACTGAAACTGCGCATACTGATAATGGAACCAATCTAACATCGTCATATAGTGGAGTGGGTGAGTGTCAAAGTGTATACACCATCTTAAGCAGGCGCGAGCAGCAGCGACATCGGCAGCGTGAAACCAGGAGTCTTCCTCATTATAACTATCGCCTAACTCATTAATAGCACGGGTAGGGTATAACTTGGTATTCTTTTTATACCATTCCAGGCAAGCAAGAGAAGCAGCAGCATCTACTTTTTCGACGCCATCGACTTTTTTATACTTGATAAATCGCGTATATACACGTAATTTATCCATATCAGATAACGTGCTATACTCGAAGCATTTTGGGAAATATCGACATACAACACTCGGGGGAACTGGGTAAACAACAGTCTGTTTTCCTTGCTTTGTAACAGTTTCATCACTTCGAAATATAGTTCGTTCAAAGTATAGTCTTTGTACTTTCTCAGGACTATACGACTTATAGCCGATTGCTGGGCCTTTAGAAGCCAAACAGAACGGGCGGGCAAATTTACTTTGTAGAACTTTTGGCAAATCAGTAAAGCTTGTAACATACGTTGTAACATAGCTGGCAGTTCCGCTATCAGCAGGTTGGACATTGATA
>ERZ773014.1514-NODE-1514-length-14676-cov-12.662198_pt1 | contig 14676 bp, 10 predicted proteins | sample MGYA00580841_ERZ773014 | MGnify/ENA primary metagenome ERZ773014 (study PRJEB29015, sample SAMEA2737989) | human oral metagenome | biome: human oral; feature: human-associated habitat; material: dental | place: China | collected 2067 ...
GTATGAAGAGACGAGTTTGAAATCCATAAGGGGAAAGGGGGAGGGAAAATGAAAGTAGGGGCGAAATGGCATTCGTCCCTACCCAGATAGGCGGCTGCGGCCGCCAGTAAAATTTGTCGGGTACCTTATTCCTCGGGCAGCGTAATGTCAGGATTGCCGTCGCCGCCCGGCTTCGGTTTCTCACCGCCCGGTTTGGGCGGCTGAGGCGTCTCCGGCTGCTTCGGATCCTTCGGCTGCTCAGGTTGCTTCGGTTCCTTGGGTTGTTTCGGCTCCTTAGGCTCCTTCGGAGTCTTGGGCTGCTTAGGGTCAGACGGCTTCTTGGTCTCCGGGCGCTCGGCCAGGACGGCTTTCTTCATCTCGGTATTGATCATGTCAATGATCGACTTGTATGCCGCCTCGCCACCGAGCGTTGCCAGCGCGTTGATGACGTTCGTGAGCTTCTTGAACTCGTCGTACACCGCGTCGCGTTTCTCTTTCACGGCGCCCGGATCAAGCATGGACTCGTGCTTAACCTGCCGGCCATACATGACGCTGAATGCGTCGTTTGCCTCCTTGAGCACGCTGACCCACTTATCGGCGCCGATCAGGGCGAGCTTCGCTTTGATGTCAGCCGGCTCAAAGTCTTGCAGGAGGTTTTTGATGAGGGCCGTCTCTTCACGATTCGGCTTGTTCTGCGGCTTGTCGCCGTATTTGCGATAGATCTGAAGCAGCTCCTTAGCCGCCTTGGCCTTGTCCGCTTCGGGATGATCGGAGAAAAGGCGCAAGTGCGTCGATAGATGTCCCAGCGCCTTGTCACGCTGATGGTCGAGATCGATTAGATCTTTCGACAGCCCACTGCTACGCATCGGCTGGATGAGCTTGTCGAAATCGTTGAACTTGTCAGTGAAGGCCTTAACCGGATCCTTTAACTTCAAGGTTTCCAGGTCTTCCTGATTCAAATAGGTGATTACGTTGTCCATTATCTGATAGAAATTCAGCATGCGGACTCTTGTCAAACTGGTGTTTTCGATCATATGAATAGTGAATTAGAAATGTGTGCGAGATTTTTTTGGGTATGCGAACGGTGCAACCTGCCTCAAAACCCGGTTTTGGGCCATTGCAGTCCTTGCAATTCGTCTAAAACCCGGTTTTGGGTCATTGCAGACCTTGCAATTCCTGTAAAACCCGGTTTTGGGCCATTGCAGCCCTTGCAATTCGTCTAAAACCCGGTTTTGGGCCATTGCAGCCCCTGCAATTCGTCTAAAACCCGGTTTTGGATCATTGCAGCCCTTGCAATTCGTCTAAAACCTGGTTTTGGGTCCTTGCAGTCCTTGCAACGCGTCTAAAACCCGGTTTTGGAGAAAAATCATGTCAAACAACGTGTGCTTAGAGACTTCTTTTCTCGCCCCGCAGCGGCCGGCGAGGTAGAAAGATTCGAGTGCCTACAAATGCACCCAATCATATTAAGAATAGGAGTCAGGCAATCCCCGCCTGACTCCTCTCTGCGGTGTCACTTGCTCTCTTCGAGCATTTCCTTGATCGTGTCCTTGTCGAAGCCCAGATCGTGGGCGATCTTGAAGAGGTAGATCTTCTCAGCGGGGCGGACGATGTTGTCGACCTTCACGACAGCAATCAGGCTCTCAAGCAGCGCGGTGGCGTAGAGTATGTTCCCGCGGAGGCGGTTGAAGTCAATGTCCACGAGCTTTTCGTCGTTCAGCTGCTCGAGGAGCTCTTTCTTTTCTCTATTCCTCAGCTCATCAGAATTATCGATCATCTCTGTGATGAAATCCTTCTCTTCTTGGCTGAAATCGAAGTCGATCTTGGCAATGTTGATGCAGGCTTGAATCTTGATTTTCTCCAGATTCTCGGGCGTCTCCTGCAGATCTTGCTCTTCAAAGGCGACGTCTTCGATGTTGTTTTCGTCGAAGAAGACGTTCTCGTTCAGCGACCGCATCATGGGCATTTCTTCGCGCAAATGCTTTTGCAACTTCTCGGCCATCGGTTTGAAGGAGAAGGCCGTGATGGCGCCTGAAAGCACACCGCCCAAGATGGGGATAGCCTTACCGACACCTCTTCCAAACGTATCCTTGGTCATCTTAACGCCGATCCACTTGGCCACTTGCTTGATGACGGGGTAATACACCGTCTTGGTGAGTGCTTGTTGCGGCAGTCGCTTGGCGGCTTGCAGGGAGATGCGTTTGGCGATTTCTCCAACCAGCTTATTGGCGGCCTGAGCGCCAAACATGACGCCCACGAAGAGCGTCAGCACGTTGCGCGTGCCTTCGGTGATCTGCCCCTTGTCGTCCAGCAGGTCGGGCCATCCGTAGAGGTAGCCTAACTTCTGGGCTACCACCAACACATGCCAGTAATACTGCGCAATGTCGGCCGGCATGGTGGCTGCCATAGCCAGTCCGCCGGGGATACCAGCGGCGGTGGAGGTGACCGTAGCCGTGGTCAGATGCGAATTGATGACGCCCCGTGCGGCGCGCTCGATGGCCTCGGCGTCGAAGAGGTCAATCGGCCGCTTGTCGCGTAGCTGATCGGCGTTGTCATACATGGAAAACTCTTTGGTAAGGAAAGCGGTCCGATCCACTTTCACCATCGGCATAGACAAGGCTGTATTCATCACCTTGTCCCAAGAAACTAACTCACTCATATTGTTCGATTTTTATTCTGGGGGTTATGTATGTTGCTTTATGGGGGATTCTATTTTTCGTTAGAAGAGACGACTCGTTTTTCTCTTGCGGCCACAAATATAGACGTGCCTTTTTGTAGTGAAAATAAAGCGCCTCTCAGGGGCAACCAAACAGGAAAGCCGGGTACACGACGGGGGGGGAAGATCCCGACGGTGCACTCGGCTTGCCCGCCTTTCCGCTTATGGTCAGACGTCGTCGTCGAGTGAGGAGAGGTATTTCTCGATGAACTCATTGGAGATGCTGGTCAGCTTCTCTTCGCGGTCGGCCAGCTCGCGCATCTCGTTAAGGCGGAGCAGGTGCTCACAGCCGGCCTCGCGGAAGAGACTGGCCAGACGTGAACGCTGGTCGATCTTGGAGGCAAAGAAGGTGCTGAGGCGGTCGATGCAGAGGTAACGCTTGTCGAGGGCCTTGAGGCCGGCGTAGCTGGAGAGGATCTCACCCTCGGGCGTGTGGTCGTAGGTGATGAAGTAGAAGGTGCGGATGACGATCTTACGGTCGCGCGTGAAGTCGGCAAAGAAATACCCCACCCGGAAGCTGAAGACACTGAAGGAGATCAGCAGCGAGCCCTTGTACCAATCCACGTCGAAGGAGGTGAAGCAGAAGTTCATGTACGTATTGACCACGTTGGGCGAGAGGCCGTCGACGCGCTCGAACATGCGCTTGATGGCGTGCTCCTGGATGTAGACGTCGTAGGGGCGGTCGGGGTCCAGCTCGGGGATGTAGGGGTTGTGGGGGATGCAGGCCGAGAGCCAGCGGAGGCCGTCGTTGAGGATGTCCGGAAAGCCGACGCGGAAGAGTAGCCGTCGCTCGCCCTTGCGGTCGGTGCCCCAGATGGATTGCGGCTTGCAGGAGGAGAAGTCGACCGTCCGCCCGACGCGGTTGCGAAACATCTCGAAGTTGCGCTTCTTGAACCACAAGAGGTGCATGCAGGGGTTGGAGAGCTGGAAGATGTAGGTCATCAAGGTGCTGGTGTACTGATACTCCATGCGCGCCAGTACGCGGTCGAACTCGGCCGAGAACTCGTAGGGGTTGTTGATGCCGCGCATGGAGAATCCGCCCGCCTCGATGATGTCTACAATGCGGGCGTAGATCTTGTCCTCCGGATACTTGGGCTCGCGCAGGAGGTAGAGCGAGAGGGGCATCCAAATGTCGTAGAAGTCGAGGGCCGAGATGGTGCGTTTCTCGCCCTCGCGCAGGGTGAAGGGCATCTTGTCGAAGTCCATGTAGTAGTAGAACTCGCTCTTGATGATGTCCAAGTCTTCTTTATTGAAGATGGTCATATCCGAGGCGTTGATGCGGAGCAGCGTCGGACGGGCGGAGTAGAGGACGCGCAGCATGGAACGGTCGATGTACTGTATGGCTTCACTATACCCCAGCTCGCGGAGCAGGTTGAAGACGCGTTTCTTGTAGACGTTGTATCGTCGTGCCTCTTCTTCTTTTCGGGCTTGGGTAGCAGCCGCTTTTTTCTTTTTCGCCATGACTATATATCTGTTTTCTGAATAGGTGAAACTTGCGCTTTTGGGTGAACCCCCGGAAGGCGCTTTTTGTGGGCCTCCGGTGGCTGCCCACGCTCGCTGTGGGGGCATCGTGGCTACGTTTGCCACCTGTAAAACCTTGCCCCCTGTTTATGAATTACGTTTATCTCTTATCCCTTTTGCTTCTGGCCCTGCCGACGGCCACGCATGCGCAACAAGACGTGTCGGCCTTCAAGCGCGGCCGCATGCGTGGCGACAGCCTCCGCACGGAGCTCCTGCGCCGCATCGAGGATGCACGCCCGGACTACAACGCCGACAGCGTGCGGGCGGTCATCGAGAGCGGGCCATACTTCGGCATCTTCCGCGACAACTACTTCATCGGCGGCATTCCGATTGGCGGGCCTGTCCGCCGCGACAACGCCAACGTGAAGTTTCAGATCAGCATCATCCATCGCCTGACCAAGAGCCGCCTGCCTTTCGACACGTATCTCTTCCTGCAATTCACGCAGAAGACGATCTGGAACGTCTTAGAGGAGTCGCTTCCGATGCGAGATCTAAACTTCAATCCCGGCGTAGGCTTGGGCCACCTCATTGTCTACCACAACAAGTACATCGGTCACGCACTCTTCATGTTGGAGCATGAGTCGAACGGCAAGGACGGCCCCGCGTCACGCAGTTGGAACAAAGTCTCGCTCAGCAGCACCCTCCTCCTCAATCGCCATATGGAAATGCAGCTCAAGGCCTGGATCCCCATCGTGGACGGCGAGAACAATCGCAACATCCTCCGCTACTCGGGTCTGGCACAGATGGGGCTGCTCTATCGCACGGACAATCGGCGTGTGCAGGCGGGCATGCTGGCCACTTGGCGGGCGCACTCCTTCAGCTTCAACACCCAATGGGAGCTTAGCCTCAAGATCAGCCGTCACGCCAATCAGTACCTCTTCTTTCAGTACTACAACGGCTACGGCGAAAACCTCCTCGACTACGACCGTTTCAAGAGTGTCCTCCGCCTAGGGATGGTGATCAAGCCCGAAGGCTTCTCCATTTACTGAGGTCGGAGGATGACGCTTAGGGCCGGGCGAAGAGTGATCCACCTCTCAACGCGCCGCTCTCCACGCGCTACTCCCGATCGACTACGGACGTCAGTTCGCGGACGAAAGTCTCTTCGGCCGAGAGCAGCCAGCGGCGGAAGGTGTCGTGATCGAACGTGCGCGGAGTCTGCATAAAGTCCAGCAGGTGCGAGAGGTCGAACGAGTCACCCGTCGTGGCGGCGCCGGGGATCGACGAGGCGTCGGCGGCATTGATCTCTTGTTCCAGGTGCGCGGGGATGAGCATCACGGGCTTATTCAGGTAGAGCGCTTCGCAGACCGACTCGAATCCGGCCGTGGTGATGTAACCGCGGCAGCCAGCCATGTAATGGAGGAATTGCTCATCGTCGATGCGGTGAAGCGTCAGCGTGTCGTCCACCCGGAGTTCCGCCGGGGCGTCACGCTTGTCCCAGAAGAAATGCAGACGGACGTCCGGGTGGGCGTCGTGCCAGCGGCGCACTTCGTTCTCAAAGCCCTGATTGAGCATATAGCCGAGGATGTAATCCCCTTCCGTGGCTTGCAGGTCGAGCACCTCGCGCCTGAGGAGCGGCGGCACGACCACAATGCGTTCCCGGGCGCAGGCCTTCATCGGATAGAAGGATAGGGCCAGGAGCTTCGTGGCGCCGATGCCCGTCAGCAGGGTGTGCAGACGAAGGATCAGGAGGCTCTGTGCGTCGCCCGTGCCATGCCGATAATCGGGGTGGCGCAGCAGGTACTGATGGGCGATGTTGACAAAGGGGATGTCCGTGCGGAAGCGCAGCTGCGCCAAGGCGGGAAGCATCTCGTAAAAGTTCACCACCACGTCCGGCTGCTGCTTCTTGATCCGTCGGTGAATCATTTCAATGCTTTGGCCGTACTGCCGCAGCTTTCGCGGATTGCCGTTGTAAAAGGCCGTGCGGAGCTTGTCGAGACGCTTATGATCCTTCTTATAGATCAGCGACGGGGCTTCGTAGGCGCGCACCGGCGCTTTGATCTTGGCGCGAAAGAAGGGAGGCACCTCGCGCCCGTGACTCTTACCGATCAGCACCTCCACGACCTCGTGGCCGTGGCGCCGCAACATATCGGCGAGTGAGAGCGCTTGCGTCAGGTGGCCGCGCCCCTCACCTTGGACAATAAACAGGAACCGCAGTGGGCGGGTTGCTTCATTCATTGGAGTAGGGAGTCAGAAGTAGTTCGGAGGTAGTTGAAGTAGTGAGGCGTAGACCTGTTTGGGCGTCTGATAGACGATCCCGCCTAATTCTCTACGGCTGCGAATTCCATAAGGTACGCCTTGATAAATCCATCAATCTTACCGTCCATCACGCCGCCGACGTCGGAGGTTTGGAAGTTCGTCCGGTGATCCTTCACGCGGCGGTCGTCAAAGACGTAGCTGCGGATTTGCGATCCCCATTCGATCTTCTTTTTTCCGGCCTCCACCTTGTTTTGCTCCTCCATCCGATGCTGCATTTCGCGATCGTAAAGGATGGATCGGAGTTGACGCAGGGCGTTCTCGCGGTTCTTCGGTTGATCGCGCGTCTCGGTGTTTTCGATGAGGATCTCCTCCTCGGCACCCGTGTACGGGTCTTTGTACTGATAGCGCAGGCGGACGCCCGACTCCACCTTGTTGACGTTCTGACCTCCCGCGCCGCCGGAGCGGAACGTGTCCCACGAAATGCGCGCCTGCTCCACGTTGACCTCGATCGTGTCGTCCACGAGCGGTGTGACAAACACGGAGGCGAACGACGTCATGCGTTTTCCTTGCGCGTTGTAGGGTGAGACGCGCACCAAGCGGTGGACGCCATTCTCGCCCTTGAGATAGCCGTACGCATAGTCGCCTTCGATATTCATCGTCACGGTTTTAATGCCCGCCTCGTCGCCTTCTTGTAGGTTGCTGATGGTCACCTTGTATCCATTGGCCTCGCCCCAACGCATATACATGCGCATAAGCATCGAAGCCCAGTCTTGGCTTTCGGTACCACCGGCGCCGGAGTTAATCTTGAGCACGCAGTTCATCGCGTCGGCCTCGCCGCGCAACATGTTGCGAAATTCGAGGTTCTCCACCAGCTCCTTCGTGCGCGCATAGGCGGCGTCCACCTCGTCTTCGGTCGTCACGCCCTCCTTGACGTATTCGAAAGCCAGACTCAGCTCCTCCGTCGCATCGTGGACAGCGCGGTATAGCTCAATCCATTTCTTCAGATCCTTGACCACTTTCATCTGCGCCTCCGCCCGTTGAGCGTCTTCCCAGAAGGCCGGGTCGCGCGTGCGCAGCTCTTCTTCCTCTAATTGAACGGTTTTCGCATCGACGTCAAAGAAACCTCCTCAACGCCTGCTCGCGTTCCAACATATCCTTCAGTTGGTCTATCGTAATCATGTTCGTAAATCTTGTTCGTTCATTCTGTGAATAAAAAGCCTCGTTCGAAGCGGTCGCAAATGTAGAATCTCCGTCCAAAACGCCACGGCGTCGATTGTGAGTAATGGTTGAGGTTCGATCTTTAGTGATTATTTGGGATATGTGTTTGGCATCCTACCCGATCCTGACTGGTTTTGTTGTAGGATCATTGATTCCAAACTATTCTCAGACGGTTTTACAATAGGATCTGGATTTTTAGGAGCACTTCTGGCTTCGTTTCGCAGTGAGAACAACGAAGGGCATGCTTGCACCCGCTGGGGGATGAAGCATGCCCTTCTAATAATAGAATTACAATAGTCGAACCTTATTTCGTAGCGATGGTGAAGCCTTTGATGACGTTGTCAGACTTGAGAGTCATAAAGACCGTAGCGCGAGCCGTAGCGGCATCGATAGCGTAAACTGTCGGTGTGACACCTTTGGCCGCTTCTTTCAAGAGACCAGTGCCAGAGCTGACGGGCAAGTAGAATTTGCCGTTGTAACTATCGCCCCAACCGATATAGCAGCCGGAGATGTCAGCCGGCAAACCGGTCACCCATGTCAGTGACTTGTCGCTCATATCGACTACAGCGAAGCGTCCCGTAGCACCCATGTTTTCGGCCTTGCCTTTCTCTGCGAAAAATTCCAGGAGGAATTTATCGCTCGTGATGTGAAATGCCTTGCGTACACGGTAGCCGTCGGAGGCTTTCAAGAGGTCGAAGTAATAGTCCGTGTCAAATTCCTTTGCGCCCTTCTTGATTCGGACGGCACCCACCTTGGCGTCGCTTGTGGCCGTTCCACCGAAGGCGTACAGGTTGCCGTCAGCATCTTTGACAAGTGGATTATAGCGTGTAGCCTTGCGTCCGGCAGCTCCGTGTCCGGCGCGAGTGGAAGTAATGACGGAAGAGACATTCAAGTCATAGTCAGCAAAGGCAACACCGAAGCTGTCACGATCGGCATAGCTGACGGCGATGGCCACTTGATTGTTTCCGAGATCGGTAATTCCGTAGATGTCCGGATTGGCCCCGTTGATCTGCCACTTTGAGAAGTCGACAGCAATTTTCTGTCCGTTGCCTTTAGCATCCACACGCATGACAAACGGGTTGCCCAGCTCTGTAGCGTAAGAATAGGAGCCGTAGGCACCCACGTTGCCGAACTTATCAATCTTCAGGGGCTGAAGGACCGTGAGCTTGCCGTCGGAATAGGTATAAGTGCGCAGGCCATTTTGACGCTTTCCGATGCCTTGCTCTGATCCGCCCTTTGCGTAAATCGATGCTGTGAAGATGTTCGTCGTATGGTTGAATGCGAATTGTGTGTAGCCGTCGAAGCTCTTCACAGCGTCAGCTTCGCCATAGACGCTTACGTTCGTTCGAGACGTGTTAGTGAGGTCATCAAAGACCTTCATGTAGGCGCCACCAAAGAGATCTTTCTCGAGATCGGAGGCGGTGACAATGAATTTCACCTTCGCAGGTTCTACTTGCCCGCCGTTGTTAGGCGTGGGGTTGTCTTTGTCGCAGGCGGTGAGTGAAAGGGCTGCAACCGCCAGCATCATCAGGGAAATTCCCTTTACATACTTACTTGTAGTCATATCTGATTAGTTTATGGATTGAATAATAGATACAGAAAAAGGGTTGCATACGTGGCGCACCCTCTTTTCTTGTTATTTCAAATAACCGATAGAGCGCACCTCCTCAGCGCCCTTGATGGTGGTGATCTTGGTGGCCACGGCGGTGCGAATGTCTACCTTGTAGATGGCCGCATCCTCTTTAATCTTGGTGATCGGCAGGTAGATGTAGCCATTATGAAACATAGGCACGCCGCCGCTTTCGGTGCCTGAGATGATGTCTCCCTTAGCCGGTAGGCCTTGCAACCAAGTGAGTGACTGCTCACTCATATCAATGATAGCGAACTGATGTCCGGGGGTAAGCGTTTCGACCTTAATCGTATTATAGAGCTCAAGGAGAAATTTGTCGTCCGTCAAATACCACACACGGCGGAATTTGTAGCCGTTCGCTTTGTCCTGGATATTGAAGTAATAATTGGGATCAAAGGCATCCGCGCCCTTATTGATACGTAGAGCACCGGCTTTACGCGTCGTTTTAGCATTAAAGGCATTGGAAAAAACATAGACTGTACCGTCGTCTGTCTTGAGCACCGAGCGAAGCATTTGTGCGCGATACTGTCCAGCAGCGTAGCTGATACGATCGTCACGATAGATATGCTTTACGTTGAGAGCGGTGTCGAGGCGTGCTACCCAGACACTATCGGGATATTTTACGTCTCCCACGCTGGAGCCTCCGTCTGCCCCGCGCTGTTTGAAGCTAGACTGTACGATAGCTGTGAGGAACGTCCCGTCGCCCATATCGACGATGCTCGAGAATGTGATTTGCTCCCCGTTGCCCGTAATATCCTCCGTCCAGATGGTCTTTTGATGGTTAAGTACCATAGCGTTGCTGCGGATGTCCCAAAATTCGAACGTGGCGCCGTCGTTGCGCAGCGTACCGTCTGGACGCTTCATATGGGATGAGACCTGTCCGCCTACACTGGTGATAAACGTATGGTCGTTCAGGAACTGATAATTGGTGAAGCGGTTACGCACGACAAATTCGCCAATCTTCTCCAACGTGCTGTCAGCCTTTAGCCGGAGTACGTATCCGACACCGGGATCGCTCTGCTGATAGCTCATTCCGATAGCCACCTTTCCGCGGAAAAGCCAAGTGTAGTGCACCTTGGGCATCTCCATGATGTTGTCCTTGATGTTGAACGTCTTTCCCTCTATTTCGTCAGCTTGAATGACGTACTCGGTACCATTTGGAGCCCTGACGGCTAAGATAAAGGGGCCCTTCCCTTTGTTGAAGGCCTCGCCGTTGTTGGGTTCTTCTTTCTCGCAAGAGGGGGTGAGGGCAATGAGTGCGCCCCCGAAAATCAGGCTGATAGCGAGTCGTACAGCTGATCTGCTCAATGGATTGGTAAAATTCATTCTTTGTAGTGTGTATGAGTCGTTTTAATCGTTGAAGTGCTTATTGAATACGTAGCGGAACTTGATAGCAAAGCTGCGACCGGGCTTCTGCAAGCTGTAGTTGTCGTAAAGCAGCTCGTTAGTGATGTTGTTCGCTTCGACGGCTATGTTATAGCGTCCGTTGGCGATGGCGAGCACTGCGCCTAGATCGTGTGAGAGCTGTTTGGGAATGTAAATCTTGGCGCCCTCGCCTCGCCAGGAGCGGAAGAAGCGATGCACATATTGCAGGCCGTAACTGAGCGAGAGTGTGTTTCGCGCCCCCAACACGCCTCGGAATTTATACGTCGCGTCGAGGTTGCCGAACGAATAGGGTAGGTTAGGCACCCGGTCGCCGTATGTGACTGACGTTGCGCCCTTGCTCGTGTAGCGTTCGCGATTGCGCATGTCTTGCAGGGCATAAGAAGCGTTGAGCGTGAGAGCGTCTCGGTAGATGTATCGCGCACTTAGGTCCAGTCCGAAGCCCGTCACTTTGCCGTGGTTCGTGCTGATCGCTGTGCCGCGTGGGCTGATGGTACGAATCAGATAATCGCGGATGTTGCGATTGTTCAGTCCGACCTCCAGGCTGAGGTGATGCATGGGGGAGAAGGTCCGTTCGTAGAGCAGGTTCAAGTTTACATTATAGCTCTGCTCCGGGCGGAGGGCTGCGTCGCCCTGCTCATAATCGCCATCGCCGAAAAGCTCGCGCACGTTAGGCAGGCGAAAGGTCTTTTCGAACGACGCCTTGAGCTGAAAATCGGGGTTGATGTAGTATGTCCCCGCCAGTCCATAGCCCAACGCATGACTGTTTCGTTCCTGCTCCTCGTAAACGTTGCGTCCCGCCACTTGAGAGACATTCACCGGGCCGCGTACGTGCGTATCGTAGTGCTTCAGCATCAGCAGCGCATTCCAGTGTTCGTTCGGCATGAATTTATACTGTGCGCCGAAGATGTGCTTTACGTTTTTGCGTCGCATGAAGGTGGCGGCCGTCTGTTGCACAGCATTCGCGGCGTTGTCCGTAGTCTGGCGCATGTAGTTGGAGTAGGTATGGTTAAGAGAGACGAAGTGATGTCCGCCCCAGCGATACTTCAGCCCCGTGACGACTACGCCCGTTCGTCCGCGATACTCGGCGATGGTGGCAATGCCTTCCCCCTGTGTGGGTTTGCTGATAAAATGGCCCTCCCAATTATAGGTACGTGCGGCCGTATCCACATTGTTCGTGGTTACGACGTCATACTTAGCGGAGAGGTTCAAATCGAGGTTGCGCACGAACAGGTTCCGCTTGGCGTAGGTCAGACGTGGCGTCCAGCCTTCAGCGCGGCGATGTTTGGCCCCGAAAACGATCTTCATCAGATTCGCGTTTTGCACGTCCGCATATTCCCGGCTATAAGTCAGACCCAGCATCAGGCGGTCAGCCCAAACGCGATCCACGAAGCCCGCCTGCACCATGACGGCTTCATTATGATAGCGGTCGTGGAATCGGCGGAACCACTGCTCGTCGGACGAGATGGCCATCGTTTGCAAATCCGTGTTTTGCGTCTTTACGCGATAATCATTGTCCGAGTAATTTTGATACGCATTGATTGTAGCCGTAAATCCGTTTGCTTCCGTCAGTCCAGCGCTCACTGAGGTGCGATGCGTATTGAACGAACCGTAGGAATACGAAGCGTCGAGAAAAGTACGGCGACTCTTATCGGTGACTATATTAATTGCCCCGCCGAGCGCATCGGCACCGTATTCTACGGGCACTACACCCTTGTAGACCTCTATGCTGCGGGCTAGGCCGGCGGGAATGTTGTTGATGTTAAACGACGAAGCGGAGCCATCCATCGGCACCCCATCGAGAAAGATCTTTACATGCTTGCCCGTGAAACCGTTTAAGTTGATCGTTGTAGCCGATCCCACGCCTCCATCTTGCCGCACTTTGACCCCTGAGATGCGATTCAGGATACCTGCGATGTCGAGGTTTGTATTGTGTAGTCGGCGTACATCGACCGCAATGGCGTTGAGCGAAGAGTTGCGCACGTGGCGCATGTCCGTGCCGGTAACTTCTACGTTCTGAAGTGCGACTGATTTCCAAATCGAGTCATTTTTTTGAGCAAATCCCGAGGCTGAGAGCAGTCCAGCGAGAGCTCCCATAAGGAGACGTAAACCACTGTTCATTTTCATCATTTGATTACGGCCGCAAAAGTATGGGGGAGCATTTCCGCCCACAATCCCGAATTATGGGGACTATAGGGCTGAAAAAGTGGATAAGCATGCCAATCGCACTGCGTGCCCTTCCTTTTGCATTGGGCAAAGCCGCCTTATCTTTGCCCCCGAAATCCATATCTTTAGGTGGGGGCGTCCGGGACCATATCTTTTTTCATTTACGCAATGAATCTCCAAAACCCCGGATGCCCTACCTTCTTTTTTTTGCCCTTTCCGAGAGGATGGCGGGCAGATCGATCGCTTTCCCCATCGAATTTTAGACCCAATGAATAGAAGAAAATGGATGCAGCTCCTTTGTTTGGTGACCTGCTTTTTGATGATGATGTCCATCGCCCTATTGCGCGGTGGCAAACTTTTCGGGCACGATTTTATGGCCCCAAAATCCACCTCGACGGAGGCACCGAAGGACACCGTGCCCACGATACGCACCTCGTCCGACGGCACGACAGTGATCAACACCACGTCGCTGGGTGCGGACCTTGTCGGCTACGCCGGCCCGGTGCCGATCGAACTCTACCTGCGGGACGGGCGCATTGAGCGCCTCGAGGTGCTACCGAACAGCGAGACGCCCTCGTTCCTCGAGGCGGTGACCGATGAGCTGCCCGCGCGCTGGGTCGGGCGCACCGCGGAGGAGGCGGCGACGATGGAGGTGGATGCCGTTTCCGGCGCCACGTTCACCTCGCGCGCACTGATCGGAAACGTCCGCCGCGCCGCCGCCTATGCGACAGACCATCCTGCCGCGCCCTCACTCTGGGATGCGGTCGACCTCTCGCCCGGGTCGATCGCCGCGCTCTTGGTCGTGCTCCTGGCCGCCATCCTGCCCCTTTTCGTGCACAATCGCACGTATCAGACCGTGCAGCAGGTGCTTAACGTGGCCGTGCTCGGCTTCTGGAGCGGCTCCTTTCTCTCCTACACGCTCTTTTTGGGATACCTCACCAACGGCGCCCAGCTGCTCCTGTCGATCGTCCCGATCGTGATGCTCGTCACCGCCTTCATCTACCCCCTTTTTGGTCGGCCGCAGTACTACTGCACCCACATCTGCCCCCTCGGATCGCTGCAACAATTAGCCGGGCGCGTCAACCGGCGCAAGTGGCACCTCAGCAGCCGTACCGTCCGCCTATTGGAGCGTTTCCGCAAAGGGCTTTGGGTGGCGCTGATGATTTGCCTCTGGACCGGTGTACTGGCCGACTGGATCGACTGGGAACTCTTCCCCGCCTTCCTTGTCCGCACCGCACCCGTGGCCCTGATCGTCCTCACCGGCGTAGTGACCCTTCTTTCTGCGTTTATTCCCCGTCCTTACTGCCGATTTGTCTGTCCGACAGGTACTCTTTTCAAGATGTCCGAGGGAATGAAGCCGAAGCGCGCCTTTCGATAAGAGGCAAGGATTTGAGTCCGACAGTTATCGGGGATCCAAAAACAGATAGCGCGCGTCCGGGTAGGGGCGTATGGCATACGGCCCCTTGGATGGCCCCGCAAGGGGACAAATGACCCAATGGTCAAATTTATTTGGAGATGATTCAGGCAATCGTTTCCGGCCGAAAACGCCCAAGGGGCGTATGCAATACGCCCCTACCGCCTGATACCTGATAGGTTTCGCATTCGTTTTGCCACAAGTTTGAGTAAAACCCGGCGGGTTTCACTCCGACACGTGGCAAAGTCCAAAACCCGCCGGGTTTTGCTCTATGTCGTGTGGCAGAGTCCAAAACCCGCCGGGTTTTACGCTATGTCATGTGGCAAAGTCCAAAACCCGCCGGGTTTTGCTCTATGTCGTGTGGCAGAGTCCAAAACCCGCCGGGTTTTACGCTATGTCATGTGGCAAAGTCCAAAACCCGCCGGGTTTTGCTCTATGTCGTGTGGCAGAGTCCAA
>ERZ773014.1515-NODE-1515-length-14669-cov-15.680991_pt1 | contig 14669 bp, 10 predicted proteins | sample MGYA00580841_ERZ773014 | MGnify/ENA primary metagenome ERZ773014 (study PRJEB29015, sample SAMEA2737989) | human oral metagenome | biome: human oral; feature: human-associated habitat; material: dental | place: China | collected 2067 ...
GCTTTTGGGCTGCTCGGCGTCTTATCGCAAACGCGCTCCCTCCCCATCGTCGGTATTGTCGGCGCACCGCTCCGCGTCGGCGATTGCATACGTGAGGCTGCGGTCGTCTTCCAGTCCGGGCGGATCCTCGGTGCGGTGGTTAACGGCGGGCCGGGCGAGCGCTTCCCCACCACGAATGTGCAGATCGCTGGCGTCTCTTTCAACGTCGGTTCCGAGCTGCGTTTTCGTTGCGAGACCTTCACGTTTGCCGTCACGCTGGGCGACGACCTCTTCCGTCCGGTGTCCACCAGTGCCCAGTGTGCCGCGGAGGGGGCCAGCGTGCTCTTCCATCTCGACGCCATGCCTACGCAGGTCGGCCGACACGATGCGTTGCGCGACGTCGTGCGGGAGCACTCCCGCCGCTGCATAGCCGGCCTCGTCTACGTATCGGCCGGGCATGGCGAATCGTCGACGGATCACTTCTTCGACGGCGAGGCCTTCATCGCTGACCGCGGTCGGATCGTGGCCGAGTCGGAGCCTTTCTCTGCCGACGAGCAACTCCTCATCAGCGAGGTGGATCTCGCCGCCTTGAGCCATGACCGCTTCTGCAACCCCTACTTTACGGGGCGTAACCCCTTCGCACCGCAGGCCCAGCGCAGCCTGCAGGACACCCTCCCCTTCGAGCTGCACACGGACGACAGTCCGCTCAGGCGCACCATTCCCCCGCATCCGTTCGTCCCCGAAGATGCTACTGCACGCGATCGGCGTTGCCGTGAGACGTTCCGCATCCAGTCGCACGCACTGGCCGAGCGACTCCGCCACATCGGCCTGCGGCGCGCCGTGATCGGCATCTCCGGCGGACTCGATTCGACGCTCGCGCTCATGGTCACCATCGCCGCCTTCGACCTCTTGGAGCTGCCCCGCGAAGGCATCATCGGCGTCACCATGCCCGGCTTTGGCACCTCCGACCGCACGCGCGACAACGCCCTGGCCCTGATGGCGTCCGAGGGTATCACCCTACGCGAGATCTCCATCCGCGCCGCCTGCGAACAGCACTTCCGCGACATCGGCCACGACGGATCGCCCGACACGACTTACGAGAACGTCCAGGCGCGCGAACGCACGCAGATCCTCATGGACCTGGCCAACATGGAGGGCGCCTTGGTGGTCGGCACGGGCGACCTCTCGGAGCTGGCCCTCGGCTGGTGCACCTTCAACGGCGACCACATGTCGATGTACGGCGTCAACGCGGGCGTGCCCAAGACGCTCGTCGGCGCCGTCGTGCGTTGGTTGGCCCGTCGCACCAAGCACCCCGAGACGCGTCGCGCCCTGACGGACATCGCTGATACGCCCATCAGCCCCGAGCTGCTCCCGCCCTCCCCCGACGGCGCGCACACGCAGCAGACGGAGCGCACGCTGGGCCCCTACGAGCTGCACGACTTCTTCCTCTACCGCTTCATGCGCTTTGGCGACAGCCCCCGGCGGCTGCTCTTTCTGGCCGAACAGGCCTTCGGCGGTCGCTACACCCGCGAGGAGTTGCTCGGCGTACTCCGCACCTTCCTCCGCCGCTTCTTCGCCCAGCAATTCAAGCGCAACTGCATGCCCGACGGTCCCGCCATTGGCTCCATCAGCCTCTCTCCACGCGGCGCCTGGACGATGCCCTCCGATGCCTCCTCCGCCCTCTGGCTGTGCGCGGTGGAGGAGATGGAGAAAGCGATGAAGGAGGGCGAAAAATGAAGGTGGCCATCACCATCACCCGCAACGGTACGCAGAGCTACGTCTGCACCTGCGATTATCCCTTTGTCCATTTTGACCTCGGGGGCTGCGGCGCCACCGTGGACGAGGCCAAACAGGATTGCTTCACCTTTTACGACGAGATGCGACGCGAATACCCCGCCGATCGCCTCCCCGACCTCGAGGTGGAGTGGGTCTATGATCTGGCCCGCACCCATAGCGATGCGGATCTTGTGGATGCGGCAGTGATGGCCTGACGGGCGTTCCCTTTATGGGCTCCCTTTGTGGTTGCGAAAAAGATTGCCCCTACATGTACCCGGCCAAATTCGCAGGCGTCCGCAGACGCCAGTCCCCTGATCCCTTGATCTCGGTCGGACGAAAACGGTTTCTGAACATCTTCCCGAGATGCTGGTTTGTTACCATTTGGTTTCAGATCCGTGTCTCGGGATTCTTTTTTGATGCAAAATGGAAATGGGAAATATGGCGTGCAATATGATGCAATACAAAATTGTTTCGGATCATATTGCATGCAATATAATGGGATACAAATTTGATTGGAGTCATATTTCACGGCATATATCTTTAATCAAATATGAATCACGTCGCATTTCATGCAATATATTGTAATTCAAAACGGATTGAGTCAATATCGCAAAGCATAAGACTTCATTCAAGATTGAAACAGCTCATAGGTCGTGCGATATGAATTGAGTCAAAACTGTTTCAGCTTATATGGCACGCCATTCGATGGATTACGAAATTGTTCCTCTATACATTTCATGTAACTTTGCCTGAAACAAAACAGAGATCTATCGCTGCGTGTAACCCATCTTATGATACAGAAAATGAAACAGATCGAAAGCATCTACATGGCCCGCATTCCGGGCGGGGCGCACTTCCTGTTCGTCAACAATGTGTGCGAACGGGCCGAGGCCGACGCCAAGGTCAAGGTCGGCGCTAAGACGGAGCTCGAGACGCTGCGTGCGACGTGCGATGAGGAAGGCGCCGCACTGGCGCTGTCGCGAAAAAGCCTCCTCTCGGACACCATCCGCGAGGCGGACAAGCGTCGGGAGCAGCTCTACGTCACGCTCCGCAACATCGTCAAAGCCTATCGCACCTTCCCCGTCGAGGCCGAAGCTGCGGCGGCGCGGCGGCTCGTGCAACTGCTCAAGGATTACGCCATCAACCCCCGCATGCAGCGCGACGCCGAGACGGGACTCATGGTGCACCTCCTGGACGACCTCGCCGGGCAGTACGCCGCGGACGTCGCCACGCTCCGCATCGGGCCACTCGTCGAGGCCCTCAAGGCGGTCAATGAGCAGCTGCGTAGCACCACAGACCGACGGTCTGACGAGCGGTCGGCGCACGTGGTGGGTCGGCTGCAGAAGGCCCGAAAGGAGGCCGACAGGGCTTACAGCGCGTTCGTACGCAAGGTCAACGCCCTGGCCGTCGTCGGCGGTGCGGAGGATTACGTCGCGTTCATCGATTACGTCAACACCGAGGTGGCCCATTACCACCGAGAGGTCATCCCGCCGCGCAAGAAGAAGAACGCCCCGCCCGAGTCCGACCCTACATCCGCCCCCGCCGATAGCGAGGCGTGACGGCCCCTTCCCTCTCCGCCGTGAACAAAACGCCCCCCAAACGCCTTATACCCCTACTTCAAACTACGTAAACATCTCCTCCATCCACCTATTATGAATGCAAACCAACCCATGGCCGCGCTCTTCGACTTGGACGGCGTGGTCTTCGACACCGAGCGGCAATACACCGTCTACTGGCAGCAGGTCGGGCGACGTTATCACCCGGCCATCACGGACTTTGCGCAGCGCATCAAAGGGCGCACGCTCGTGGAGATCTTCCAGGCATATTTCGACGGACAGGCGGAGGCACAGGCCGAAATCAGTCGTGGGCTCGTCGATTTTGAATCCCGTATGCACTACGACTACCTCCCCGGCGTGGAAGCGTTTCTCGACGAGCTGCGTCGGCACGGTGTGCCGCGGGCCGTCGTGACCAGCTCGAACCGCGCCAAGATGGCGTGCGTCTACCGCGTGCGGCCGGAGCTGACGGCGCGCTTCGATGCCATCCTCGTGGCGGAAGATCTGGGGCGGTCTAAGCCCCATCCCGACGGTTATCTGCGGGCGGCCGAGCGCCTCGGCGTGGCGCCCACGCGTTGCGTGGTGTTCGAGGATTCGTTCACCGGATTGGAGGCCGGCCGACGGGCCGGAGGGGCCGTGGTGGGTTTGGCGACAACGAATCCGGCCGAGGCCATCGCCGATCGCTGCGATCGGGTGATCGACGACTTCCGCACCTTCACCGTCGACGACATGGTGTCACTCCTTCAAACAATAAACAGACGATGAATACATCCCCCTTCTTCACACCTGAGGAGAAACGCGAGTTCTTCTCAGCTTACCGCCGACTGCTTTCGGGCCTTTCGTCCTGCCTCAAGCCGGAGGACGCGCCCAAGATGAAAGCGCTGATCCGTCGCGTGGTCGCACTCGATTGTTACGGCCGCGATCGCAACGGCATCAACGGCCTCCTGCGCAACATCAACACGGCCGTCATCGCTACGCACGACATCGGCCTCAAACGCACCCCCGTCATCGCCCTCTTGCTCTATCGTCCGGTGATGAAGGAGGCCATCACGCTCGATGAGGTGGAGCAGACGTTCGACGCCGACGTGGCCCTCATGATCCGCCGCCTGCTGAAGACCTCCGACCTCTACGCCCGCAACACGGCGGTCAACTCGGAGAACTTCCACCACCTGCTCTTCTCCTTTGCCGAAGATGTGCGCGTCATCCTCGTCATGATTGCCGACCGCCTCTGCATGATGCGCATGGGCAAACAGATCCGCGACGACAACGACCGCATCCGCCTGGCCACCGAGGTCTCCTACCTCTACGCCCCGCTGGCGCATCGCCTCGGCCTCTACACGATCAAGAGCGAGCTGGAAGATTTGTCGCTGAAATACATCGACCCCGACCGCTATCAATACATCAAGCAGAAGCTCAACGAGACGAAGCGCTCGCGCGACCGCTACATCGCTGAGTTCATCCGTCCCGTGCGCGAAAAACTCGAGCAAGCGGGCCTGCATTTCGACATCAAGGGGCGCACGAAGTCGATCCATTCGATCAACAATAAGCTCAAGAAGCAGCACGTGGAGTTCGAGGGCATCTACGACCTCTTCGCCATTCGCATCATCCTCGACACGCCGCCCGAAGCCGAACGCTCGGAGTGCTGGCGGGCGTATTCGATCGTTACGGATATGTACCAACCGAACCCGAAGCGGATGCGCGACTGGCTCTCGGTGCCGAAGAGTAACGGTTACGAGAGCCTCCACATCACCGTGCTGGGGCCGGACAAACGTTGGGTAGAGGTGCAGATCCGCACGCGGCGCATGGACGAGATCGCCGAACGCGGTCTGGCTGCGCATTGGAAGTATAAAGGGGTGAAGGAGGAGCGTGGGCTGGACGAGTTCCTGAGCGACGTCCGCGCCATGCTCGAGACGCAGTCGGCCGACCCGATGGACTTGATGAAGGAGTTCCGCACGGATCTCTATCAGGACGAGATCTACGTCTTCACGCCCACCGGCGAGGTGATCAAGCTGGCCAAGGGCGCCACCGTGCTCGACTTTGCCTTCGCCATCCACTCCAAGATCGGCTGTGGGTGCATTTCGGGTAAAGTGAACGGCAAGAATGTGCCCATCCGACACACGCTCCAAAACGGCGACTCGGTGGAGGTCGTCACCTCGCCCACGCAATCGCCCAAGCGTGACTGGCTGACGTTCGTCAAGACCTCCAAGGCGCGATCGAAGATCAAGCAAGCGCTGCGCGAAGAGTCGGCCAAGGCGGCCGAGTATGCCAAGGAGCTGCTGCAACGGCGCTTCAAGAACCGTAAGATCGAGGTCGAGGAAGCGCTGCTGATGCGTTACATCAAGAAGTGTGGCTATAAGACGGTGACGGATTTCTATGTCGACATGGCCGAGGGCCGTCGCGACGCGAACACGGTGATCGAGGAGTACCTCGAGCTGGAGCGCCGCGAGCACGGCGAGACGTCGGAACACGCGGAGATCCGCAGCGCCGAGGAGTTTGTGGCGCCGTCGGAACCGGTCGAGTCGCGCAGCGATGTGCTCGTGATCGACAAGAACCTGACCGGCGTAGAGTACCACCTGGCCAAATGCTGCAACCCCATCTTCGGCGACCCCATCTTCGGCTTCGTCTCCACACGCGGCATCAAGATCCACCGCACGAACTGCCCCAACGCGCAAGACATGCTCAGCCGCTTCGGCTATCGCACCATCCAGGCGCGCTGGAGCGGCAAGGGCACGGACGGTTACGCCGTCACGCTCCACATCGTCGGCAACGATGATCTCGGCATCGTCACCAACATCACGTCCGTGATCAGCAAAGAGTCGGGCGTCATGCTCCGCTCCATCAATATCGATTCCGTGGATGGGCTTTTCCAAGGTAACTTCACCGTCACGGTGAAGGACACGGCCTCGCTCAGTGTCCTGACGAAGAAGCTCCAGGCCGTCCGGGGCGTGAAGAATATCGAGCGACTAAACACGTGAGGCTCGCTGCGTTTGCCTGTTGAGTCGTTGAGTTGTTTGGGTCATTTATCCGTTGAGATGTTGGATTGTTGAGAGCTTGAGTAGTCGTTTGTCTTCGCGCAGGCTGGAGTAGCACCAAACAGGCGCCTGTTTAGCTTCGCGCAGATTGCAGGACATCAAACAGGCGCCTGTTTGCCTTCGCGCAAATTGCGTAGTCCCAAACAGGCGCCTGTTTGCCTTCGCGCAAATTGCATAGCCCCAAACAGGCGCCTGTTTACCCTCGCGCAGATTGCAGGACACCAAACAGGCGCCTGTTTACTCTCGCGCAAATTGCGTAGCGCCAAACAGGTGCCTGTTTACCCTTACACAACTCAACACCTCAACCGGCGAACGCCAGCGAGCCTCAACACCTTAACGACTCAACAATTGAACGACTCAACCCGCTTGAGGCCCATCCGTGCGGCGCGGTCGTACATGAACTGGAGGGCGGCGTCGCGTTCGTTGGGGATCACGCCGTCGAGGATGGCGTTCTTGATCGCCTCCTTGAGCACACCTACGGGGCGCGACGGCGCGAGTCCGAACGCCGCCATGATCTCCTCGCCCGTGACGGGCGGCTGGAAGTTGCGCACGCGGTCCTTCTCCTCGATCACGGCCATCTTCTCGCGCACCAGGCGGAAGTTGTTCAGGAAGCGGCGCACCTTCTCCGGGTTCTTGCTCGTGATGTCCGCTTCGCAGAGCTTCATCAGGTTGTCCACATCGTCGCCCGCCTCGAAGAGCAGGCGCCGCACGGCCGAATCCGTCACCTCGTCGTCCGCCAGGCTGATCGGCCGCATGTGGAGCAGCACCATCTTTTGCACAAACTTCATCTTCTCGTTCATCGGCAACTTCATCCGCCGGAAGATGCGCGGCACCATGCGCTCGCCCACCAGCTCGTGGTTGTGAAACGTCCACCCGAGCTTGTAATCGAACCGCTTCGTGGCCGGCTTACCGATGTCGTGCAGCAGCGCGGCCCAGCGCAGCCAGAGGTCGTCCGAGGTGCGGCTCAGCCGGTCGACGACCGTCAGCGTGTGTGCGAAGTTGTCCTTATGGCCGATCCCTTCGCGCGTCTCCGCCCCTTTCAGTGCACATAGCTCGGGGAAGATCAGCTCCAGCAGGCCACACTTGTCGAGCAGGTCGAAGCCGATCGAGGGCTTGGGCGAGAGCATGATCTTGTTCAGCTCGTCGGCGATGCGCTCCTTGGATATGATGGCGATGCGTTCGCGGTTGCGGGCGATGGCGTCGAAGGTCTCCGGATCGAGGTCGAAGCCCAGTTGCGAGGCGAATCGCACGGCGCGCATCATGCGCAGCGGGTCGTCGCTGAAGGTCACGTCCGGGTCGCGCGGAGTGACGATGCGCAACGCCTCCAGGTCGTCCAGCCCCCCGAAGGGGTCGACCAATTCGCCGTATCGCCCATCGTTCAGGCAGAGCGCAAGGGCATTGATCGTGAAGTCGCGTCGGTTCTGATCGTCCTCCAGCGTGCCGTCCTCGACGATCGGTTTGCGGCTGTCGCGGCGGTACGACTCGCGCCGTGCCCCGACGAATTCGATCTCGCTGTCGCCCAGTTTCACCTGTGCCGTGCCGAAGTTCTTGAACACGGAGAGGTGTGCCCCCCGTCCCAGCCTCCGCGCCACGGCCCGTGCCAGCTCGATGCCACTACCGACGGTCACCACGTCGATATCCTTCGACGGTCGCCTAAGGATCAAGTCGCGCACATAGCCACCGATCACATACGTCTCCAGCCCCAGCCTGTCGGCCTCCTCCCCGATCATCGGGAAGGGTTGCCCGGCCAGCGCCTCCGCAATATCTTCTTCGTAATACATCATCTGTCTGTCATTTTCAAAGGGCGGCAAAGATAGATGCCACCCTTGCCACGGATGAAAGCCCAGTCATGAGTTACCGCAGCGTGACGCCAGCCTCGGCGCAACGGGCCACCATCACTTCGGGCCACAGCGCAGCCTGTACCTCGCCGATGTGGGCGCAGCGCAGCAAATACATACAGAGGCGTGACTGACCGATGCCACCGCCCACTGCGGGAGGCATCTCGCCGGCTGCTAGGGCGCGGTGGAAGGGCAACGCAAGGCGATCCATGCAGCCGGTCATCTCCAATTGGCGAAGCAGCGCCGCAGGATCGACACGGATACCCATCGAGGATAGCTCCAGCGGCGCGTCGAGCACAGCGTTCCAAACCAGAATGTCGCCATTGAGACCATTGAGGCCGTCGGGCGTGGGGGCAGACCAATCGTCGTAGTCAGGGGCGCGGCCGTCGTGACGCGATCCGTCGGCCAGGGGGCCGCCGATGCCGCGAATGAAGACTGCACCGTAGCGTCGGGTAGCCTCACACTCGCGCTCCTTGGCGCTAAGGTCGGGGAATTCAGCGCGGAGCTCTTCGGCGTGCACGAATGTGATCTCGCGGGGCAGCGTGGGCGGGATGTGTGGGAAGGCGCGGTGTGTCACGGCCTCGGTGGCCAGCAGGGCGCCGTAGATGCGGCGGACGATGTCGTGAAGGAAGTCCACCGTGCGATCCTCCGGGCGGATAGTTCGCTCCCAGTCCCATTGGTCGACGTAGAGCGAGTGGATGTTATCCAGCTCCTCGTCGGCGCGGATAGCGTTCATGTCCGTGTAGAGCCCTTGGCCGGGAGGGATGCGGTAAGCAGCCAGCTTCATGCGCTTCCACTTGGCCAACGAGTGAACTACCTCGGCGCGTCGGTCGCCCATATCTTTGATGGGGAACGATACGGGGCGCTCCACGCCGTTGAGGTTGTCGTTCAGGCCAGAGTCGGCAAAGACGAAGAGCGGCGCCGTGACGCGTCGGAGGCTGAGGGCCTCGGCGAGTTCGGCTTGGAAGGTCTGCTTGAGCAGTTTGATCGCGTCCTCCATGCCTTCCGTGGGCAGCATGGGACGATAGTCGGGGGGGAGGTAGAGGTTCATTGTCTACAAGTAGTTTGAGGGTAGTTGTAATTAGGGATGAGGAGTTAGGAGTAGGGGCAGCCTCAAGCGCCGCCCGCTATTCGCGCGCAAAGGTAAAAGGGGGATGTGCTACTTTTGGCCCCATCATTTTTTACGCAAACAATACGATTTACGAATGAAAACAAATGCACCTCAAGCCTCCCGTTACGCCGGGTATGTCTACATCCTTGTCGCTTTTCTCTGCCTCACGCCGTGGGTTACGCCACCGGTGGCGCTCTTTGCCGGGCTCGTTTTTGCCTTCTTCCTCGGCTCACCTTTCCCCGCCTTTAACCGTCGAGCATCGCGCTATCTGCTGCAAGTCTCCGTCGTGGGGCTTGGCTTTGGCATGAACCTGAGCGAGTCGCTCCGGGCCGGGGCAGACGGTATCGTCTTCACCATCTTCTCCGTCGTGGGCGTGATGGCCGTTGGCATCCTCATCGGGCGCCTTTTTCGGATCGATCGTCAGATAGCTTACCTCATCTCCAGTGGCACAGCCATCTGCGGAGGCAGCGCCATCGCCGCCACGGGTCCGATCGCCAAGGCGAACGAGGCCCAGATGTCCGTCTCCTTAGCCACCATCTTCGTGCTGAACGCTGTGGCACTTTTCCTCTTCCCTCCGCTGGGCCATTTGCTTGGGCTCACCCAGCAGCAGTTCGGCACCTGGGCCGCCATCGCCATCCACGACACCAGCTCCGTAGTCGGTGCCGGGGCGGCCTATGGCGACGAGGCCCTGCGTATCGCAACCACCGTGAAACTGACTCGCGCCCTGTGGATCATTCCCCTTTCGCTCTACACCGCCTTTCATTTCCACGCCCGCAACGAACGCATCTCGATTCCGTGGTTCATCCTCTGCTTCGTACTGGCCATGACGGCCAATACTTACCTCGGTATCCCGGCGGAGGTGGGCTCGACCATCGTGCGTGTAGCCCGACAGTGCCTCACACTGACGCTTTTCTTCATTGGCGCTGGCCTCTCACGCGCCACACTGCGGACCGTGGGCGTCCGTCCCTTCATGCAGGGCATCGCACTCTGGATCTTCATCGGCGCCATTAGCCTGACGTTCGTATGTCTCTATTATTGATTGGCGTACGGTGTGACGCCACTTGCACCACCCTCCACGGCGCCTCGATTATCAATCTATCTTTGCCCCCGAAACATTTTGACTGACAACAAGGGATTCCGGCTGGTTGAACAACGCCTCGGCCGGGATTCTTTTTTTTACTGAACAAATCATCAACCCAAAAAGAAGGAGACTGTAAGACATGGCTGTTACGTACATGACAGAAGAAGGCTACAATAAGATTTTGGCCGAAATCAACTACCTGGAGAGCGTAAAACGTCCGGAGATCTCAGCGCAGATAGCCGAGGCTCGGGACAAAGGAGACCTCTCCGAGAATGCAGAGTATGACGCCGCCAAGGAGGCGCAAGGAATACTCGAAGGAAAGATCGCCCAGCTCAAAGGGCTTATCGCCAACGCGCGTCTGATCGATGAGAAGCAAATCAAGACAGACGTAGTGCAGATCATGAACAAAGTGAAGCTCAAAAACGTAGCCAACGGCGCCGTGATGACCTACACTCTCGTGTCGGACTCGGAGGCCAACCTCAAGGAAAACAAACTCGCCATCAGTACCCCCATCGCCCAAGGCTTGATGGGAAAAAAGGTCGGCGATGTGGCTGAAATCAAGGTGCCCTCTGGCATCCTCAAATTCGAGATCATGGAGATTTCGATCTGAACCCCTAACTCACCCATTTACGCATCATGGCAACTGTATTCAGCAAAATCGTGGCGGGCGAGATACCCTGCCACAAGATCGCGGAGGACAGCGAGTTCTTCGCCTTTCTCGACATTCATCCCGTAGCTACGGGGCACACGTTGGTCATTCCGAAAGAGGAGGTGGACTACCTCTTCGCCATCGACGACGCGAAGCTCGGCCGCATGATGGCTTTCGCCAAACGGATCGCACGGGCGCAAGAGCAGGCCATCCCCTGCCGGCGCATTGGCGTGACGGTCATCGGGCTCGAGGTGCCGCATGCGCACATTCACCTGGTGCCCATCACGCACGAGTCCGATATGTACTTCGATCGGCCCAAGGGCACACCGACGAATGACGAACTGGCCGCCACCGCGGCTGCGATTCGCGAAAAGCTGGCCTAACCGGTCGCGCCAAGCTGGCTGCACGCGGTGTGGCCTCAAAAAAGAGTCCTGCCGGACGAAAGGGAATTCGTTCCCCTTCATCCGGCAGGACTTTTTGTATGCCACCCCATCGTGTCGGGTGGTTTTCGTGATGATTTTTCGAGTCGTACTGCCCGTCAGGCCTTCTGCCTCGGCGAGGTGCTGGGAGCGTTGGCCGTTGCGCCCCGACGCCCACCGATTGGGCGACCTGATTTTCCGTCAGGCCTTCCGAACCGCCGCGCTGCGGACGGCCATCCCGAGCAGGGCCAGAAAGACGACGCCGACTACAATCGACGCGATGAGCGAAATCCGTGCGCTGCGCAGATAGACATCGTCCACGCAGCGGAACTCAATCTTGTGCGTGCCCGCGGGAATCTCCAGCCCGCGCAGGATGTAATCCACACGGATGGGCTTCACCTCGCGGCCGTCGATGTAGGCGTGCCACGTTTTGTAGAACACCTCCGAGAAGACGGCCAAACGCGGCGAGGCGCTCTGGCTCTCATAGAGCAGGCGGTCGGGCGCCGGGTAATCCGTCAGGCGAATCGTGGCGGCGCTGTCGCTCGAGGCCAGTTGCTGCCACGACGGCAGGTCGGCCTGCCACGCCTTATCGATGACGGCCGTGCGCACGGGGTTGAAGTCGTTCAGGGCCACGATTTCCTCGTCGGGCGAGTTGACCCAGCGAATCTCGTTGACGAACCAAACGCATCCGGGGGCGCCGGGGTTACGCTGCACCTGCGGCCCTTGGTCGGTGGGGACGATCACGTAACGCGTGTTGAGCATGTTCAAAACGTTCGGATTGATCCCTTTAGCCGTAAAATGATAATCGATAATATCCTGATAGCGGCGCAACTTGGCGGGGCTATAACCTCCGACGGACTTGTGAAAGTACGACGTCTCGGATTCGTTAAACGTACTCTTGGTCAGGTTCAAAACCCGGTAATTCGGGTCCTTATCCTGCAGGATTTGCTTGTCCGCCTCCGTGGCCACGATTTCGCGTGCTTGGCGCTGCGGCACAAAGTCCTCATAATTCAAAAAGCGCTTATCCACGGCCCAGAGGTCGGCAAAAACGAGCAGCCCGATCACGGCCACCACGTAATTCGCGTTAAAAGGCTTCTTCAGATAAATGAATAGCAGCGCAGCCACCGCAGCGATGAACCCAAACGAACGCCAGGCATCGGCCGAGAGCATGCCCTGCCGATCGGCCACGAGCGCCATCAGCAAGTCGGGGTATTGCTTAAACTGCTCATCGGCTGGGCCCGAAAAGCTCATCAGTCCGCCCCCAAGCAGGGCGTAGAGTAGGCAGAGGCCCCCGGTGAGGCCAGCGGCGATGTAGAGCGGGCGCAGCAGGGCGCGTTTGTCGTCCGCCTCGAGGATGCGCTTGACGGCCAGGATGGCCAGGGCCGCCATCGAAACTTCGGCTATCACAAGCGCCATGGAAGGCGTTCGGAACTTGTTGTAGAGCGGCAAATGATAGAAGAAGAACTCGTTGATGCCTGCATTTTTGCCCCACGAGAGGAGAATCGAAATGAGCGTCACGGCCAGCAGCCACCAGCGCTCAGGCCCCTTCACGATCAAGAGTCCGAGCACGAAAAGGAAGCAGATGATGGCCCCGACATACACCGGCCCGCTCGTGAAGGGTTGATCGCCCCAGTACATCGGGGCGAAGCGCGTAAACTGGCGCCCCTGATCCGCCTGCCCATGATCGGAAAAGAAGCGGTACGTGTGCGAGTCGGTGCCGATGTTATGATGCGAATCCGAGCCGTAGAAATTGGGGATGAGCAGCGTCATGGTCTCGCCCCGGCCGTAGCTCCACATGTAGGCATAGTCGATCTCGAGCCCCGAGCTTTCTTTTTGACCCTCCGCATTGTTCTTCAGCACCGCCCCCCCGCGCATGGATTCCTTTACATAGTCGGCTGAGCTGATGAGCTGTCCGGCGGCTGGTGCCACGGCCAGCAGGCCCACCACGAGGAGCACGGCGGACGACTTGAGGTAGGCGCCCAACGTGTGGTTGCGAATCGCAAAGATCAGGTAGGTGAGGGCCAAAACGAGCATCATAATCAATAGGTAATAGCTGATCTGCTGATGACTCCACAGGACGTTGAGCCCGGTGAAAAACAGGGTCACTAAGCTGCCCCAGAGCAGCCGCCCGCGATAGCAGAGGATCACGCCGCCCAGGATCGGCGCCATCGTCGACATGACGAGGCACTTATTGACGTGGCCGGCCTCAATGATGATCAGATTGTACGACGCGAAGGCGTAGGCCACAGCTCCCACCGCGGCCAGGCCCGGGCGACACCCCAGCGCGATCATAAACACGTAAAACCCTACCAAATAGAGCAGCACAAGCAGCGCGTTGCCCGGCAGGGTGTACGCCAGGAAGCGGCTCAGATAGTCAAAGATGTTTACTATCGGCGCGCTATTCGTGTAGTTATGCGGCATGCCGCCGAACATGCGCGCCGACCAGTAGGCGTGCTCGCCGGTTTTCAGATAGTGATCCGCGATGTCTTTTCCCCAGCCCTGAGCGCTGTTTACGTCGCCTTGCACCAGCCCCTTACCGTCGAACAGTTCAGGTGCGAAATAGATCGCTGCGAGCGCGAAAAACAGGATCACCACCACCACGTGCGGCCATCCCTTCTTGATTGCCTCATTCATATTTGAAAAACTAATTTGATGTCGTATAAATGTCGTCGGATTCGGTCAGAAAAGCGGCCCGCTGTGGGCGCGATTCAGAGGCGGATTCCCCGGCCTATTTGTTTGGTTTTGGGGCGCAAACGTAGGTAAAAAACCGCGACCCTTTTCGCCCGCCAGCGCCTGTCGGGGTCTATTCGTCGGAGCGTTTTTCGGGTCGGCGCTGTGAGGGAGCGAAAAAAGTAGCCTCGGCCGCCTTTCGATCCTGTGCGGCGCGCGATTCCCGCCTCTGGCTGGAGTCGATTTTGAATTCGAGGTGAGTAAAACCCGCCGGGTTTCACTCAAACGTGTGGCAATGTGAAAAACCCGCCGGGTTTCAGGCTATGTCGTGTGGCAACGTTAAAAACCCGCCGGGTTTCGCGCTATGTCGTGTGGCAAAGTCCAAAACCCGCCGGGTTTCGCGCTATGTCGTGTGGCAAAGTCCAAAACCCGCCGGGTTTCGCGCTATGTCGTGTGGCAAAGTCCAAAACCCGCCGGGTTTCGCGCTATGTCGTGTGGCAAAGTCCAAAACCCGCCGGGTTTCGCGCTATGTCGTGTGGCAAAGTCCAAAACCCGCCGGGT
>ERZ773014.1516-NODE-1516-length-14663-cov-4.579340_pt1 | contig 14663 bp, 17 predicted proteins | sample MGYA00580841_ERZ773014 | MGnify/ENA primary metagenome ERZ773014 (study PRJEB29015, sample SAMEA2737989) | human oral metagenome | biome: human oral; feature: human-associated habitat; material: dental | place: China | collected 2067 ...
GCCACGATGACAAGTCCTGTCCCGACCATCCAATCCACGGGCGGCAAGCGCTCCTGTTTCACGTTGCTCACCTCCCAAGCGCCCACGTCAAGACGCTCGCGAACATGCCGACAATGGTTGTCGATACACCGATTGTCCAGCACACGTCATGCTTGAATTCATCCAGACGATGATGTGCGGATTTGGTGCTCTCCTCGAGGCGGGCGATGCGTTCATTGATCGCATAGAGCTGATCGCGCCCCATCGGCAGACTTTCCGCGAGTGCTCGAATCTGTGCCTTGATTCCCTCGAGTTCGGCGAATAGTTCTCCTCTTGCCATAGGCTCATCCTTTCCGTGCATAGAAAAGGTGCACACCGATTGATGCGCACCTCTTTTGACCACTCCTACTCCTGCACCTGCGGCGGGTTAAGATCTTTCTTCACCTCGATCACAACGTGATCGCCGTAGGTGATTTCATCCGCCTCCGTCTGATCTGTTGTCGCAAGGCTGAACATCTCGCCCGTCTCCACGTTTGTAAACGTGAAATTGGTGAGCGTGCTCTCGCCTTGCGGGTAGGTAATCTTTCCATTGACAATGTACTTTTTACGCATGTGTGTCCTCCATTCGTATCTAAAGAATTTCACCGATTAGCCAGCCGTACGATTTCCCTCCATAGTGGTAGCTTTCACGGAGAGATCCCATTGGGGGGCCAGATTCAGACGAATAAGAATAACTAAGCTGCTGTTCACTTACCGATATACTGTTCCCCATAACAGTAAACTTTGGTGCCTCCGCAACAATATCTCCTCTTATTGACCGCGAATACACATAAATGTTATGAACAAAGTCATCTCCTAGTGTGAATGCCACAGCTCGATCACTTACTGGAATTGTTGCGTTTTCATGACCGCCACACGAGAGAACCCGTAAATAGTTTGCATTTGAAGAATATACAACCCTTCCATGGTCACCATACACTTCAAGTCCAGTCATATGCTGTGCCGCTTCTCGAGAACGATAAGCAAAACTATAGAGTTTCCCAAACCTCATAATATCATCAGCCGGACAAGATACTGTTCCATGCTCTTTATCGCGAAAGTGCAGTTCAATGGTCCTGTTGTCCAAAAAAACAGAGAAAATAATCGACTTTCCGACTAATTCTTTTAACCCGATCCCCCACAAGATATCATCATTAACTGTTTCTGTCGTATAGATATATGATGTTGCTCCGCCCACATATTTTTTGCTGAATGAGGATAAATTGTACACGTTACTCAGTTCTATATTTCTATAGGCATCGTCAATAATAACTACTCCGTCATTCTGGTTTCGTGCTTCGAAATATTTAGCCATATCAATACACTCCATAGGCTATTTGTGCATTGATATCGGACATATCCTTCCAGTAGATTTTTCGTTTCGCTCGATCAATCCATACTGTAGGTACTTTTCCATGGTTATCCACGCTCGATATCAACATCGGTGGCTGGATGAAATACCACGGCTGCATGTTTTCATAAGCGCCTAAGTCTATTTCTCCCGTTCCGGATATGATTTTAGTTCCTAAAATCTTTGTTAGCCGTGTTGTAATGTCAAGCTTCATCGCCCCATTCTCCCCGAACACCTGCAGACCTGCTCCCATATCACCATACCCCCATTCGTACACGCAGTTTATTATTCGCGTCATATACCCGTATCTGATTGTTCTCCATCTCGACACGTGCCCCCGCTGTTTTTGTGCGCAGGAGTCCGATGTTCGCGGAGATCGCTGAGAGACTGCCCACGCTGAGTTTGTCCGCTGTGATTGCCCGCGCCTGTATCATGCGCCCAACTATAACGTTATTGTCAAACTGCGTTGCCCCTGTCACGTGCAGGACTTTCCCATCGATACGCACGCCGCCCGGCGCGACGTTGATCGCTGAGACGACACCGTTCTTGTCCACCTTGAGCTGCAGTCCGCTATAGATCTGTGTGATGGCACTGTATCCCGATGTCTGCGGATTGCCAGAGAGCTTGGCGACGATGGAGGTGACACTGTCCTGCGTCGCCTTGACACGTACGACTACATCATTCGCCGTTTTCTGTGCAGCAGCAGCGGTATTCTTCGCGTCGTTCGCGGATTTAATGGCGTTATCGCCCTTTGTGTTCGCGTTATTCGCCGCCGTCTGTGCAGTACTCGCCGCTTTTGCCGCGTTTCCGGCTGCCGTATTGGCATTGTTCGCGGTCTGCTTTGCCTCTCCCGCTGTTGTATTGGCACTATTCGCCGTCTTGTTGGCAGTATCCGCCGTCTGTTTTGCCCCGTTTGCGGCGGTCTGTGCGGCTCCCGCTGTCTTGACGGCGTTGCCCGCAGCGGTGTTTGCATTGTTTGCCATCGTCTGCGCCGCCCCTGCTGTCTGTTTGGCAGAGGCCGCGTCCGTCTGCATGTCCTGCAGCTGCTTCGCAAGTACCGCATCGAGATCAGCCGAGACGATGGAAAGGTTCTCGATCGCATCTTTATTGATTGTCGCTTTGATGACAACCTGCTCCGTTGCGGACGACACGCCCTCTCCGAATGCGTCGTAAAATGCCGCACGCACGTCATAGATACCAGCTACTCCGCTGTAGGAGATAAACGTGCCCGTCGTATCTACAGTCTCATTCACACCGGCGCAAGAAAGATACACATGAGTGCCGATGACATTCTCCGTCTGTCCAGTAATCGCGACGTTGAATCCTTGCAGCGTCTTTGTCAGCCGAATCGTCGGTGCAGCAGGCGCAGGAAAGTCATAATGAACGCTAAGCGGCGCACCGTAGCCCTTCTGCGGATTGTGCCCGTAAACAAAGATTGCCCCGCTACGAGCCTTGAGTGTGATTGCCGCACGGATATCTGCAGTCTTTGCGAGAAGCCCCGCTTTCTGACCTACCTTATCGTCCGTGCGCACCTCATAAAAGTCTATGTAGGTGTTCGTGACTGCATCCCACGCAGCAAGAAGCTCCCCCTTTTTCATTGTGATCTCGCCGCTATGTGGTGCATCAGGTACGGCAACACTGCCCGCTGCGACGGTCGCCGTAATGGACGCTTCTGCATCCTCAGACACTGCACCCGAACGGCTAATTGCGCAGATCGTAAAGGTATATGTCCCTGAATTCGCGATAAAATAGGTGTAGCTCGTCCCTGCGATCAGCTCGGTGACAGGAAGTCCCATCGGATCATCTTTGTTGTAAACCTGATAACCGAGAAGATCTTTCTCCCTGTTCGCGTCCCATTTCAACCGTAGGACGCTGCTGTTCGCCGCATCCTGCACAATCTCAAAACCCGTGACCTTAGATGGTACTGCTGTGCTTTCCGCAGTAATATTCACTTTCTTCTCGACACTCCCCGCGCCGAGTCCGAGATCGTTGTAGCAGGTGACGCGAACACGATATTCCCCAGACGGTTCAACGCTCGCAATCACCGCGCGTGTTGCCGTCCCATCATAGACGGCATGTACGGTAAATTCTTTCGACTCAACGCGCCGGTACTCTACTTTGATCTGCTTCGCTGCCATACCGCGCGGCAGTTGCCACGATGCAGCGAGGTCATAGAGTTTTGTGCCATCAGGCAGCGTCCGCACATCTGGTGTAACGATAAGATTCTGCACCGTGAGCGCGTCGCTCCCTGTCGTGTAGTCGATGATCGGCACGTCGCTGTCATCGCTCGCGTAAAGCTCTGCATAGTATTCCATGCAGGTGATCTTGCGCGTCTGCTCCGTCATGCCCTTCGTGATCGAGAGCACCCGGAACGGCTTCGCCTCCTTCGTTGCCTCGCCGAAGGTATAGAGATCCCCGGACACAATCTCTGCCGCCTGTGCGAGAGTCACAACTGCGCCGGATACGCTCTGCGCCTCGTAGGTATGGAGCACGTCTGTCTTGCTGTCGCGTACCATGAGGCGGTACTGTTTGCCCTCTGCCATCGTGACGGCACGATCGAGCGTAACGGCAGCACCATCAACACTGACGACGCGCCCGCCGCTGCCCCACTCCGTCACATCATGCTGCAGGAGGATCACATCGCCGATCGTGCAGGCAATCGCGTCGACAAAGGCATCAAATGTGCACGTCCGCAGCTCGTATTTATTGGCGCGGAGGGCGTGCTTGCCGTGCGCGTACGCCTGTTTGAGATCGGTGCAGCCCATCAGCTCGATCTGCGTCGGCGTGGCAAGCGCCTCGCTCGCATCGTAGTCATCGCTGAACACGGGAAGCACATCGCGCTCGTAATTCTTCGCAGCGTTCATAAAAGATATCTCTATGACATTCGCGCGCCCCTGTGTGCCCTGAAACTCCTCCTTGAAGCTGTCCTGCTTGATGTTGCCGACGGTAAAGAGCTGCGACGGCTGCGCCGCATAGTCATAAACGCAGGTGAAGCGCGTTCCCTGCATGATGACCTTGCCGCGCCCGACCAACTCGGGGTAGCGCAGCGCCTCCCACACCTGCATCGCGCTGTCATAGATGTAGTTGAACGTGTAGCCCTTCGCCACACACTGCTCCGCCCATGCCTTGAACATATCGTAGGAGAGGCGTTCTGCGGGCTCGCCGCGCACGATATAGCGGCCGCCGATCTTGCGGCACTGATGCAGGATGTCATAGCACGCCCATGCGGGATTATCCGCGCGCTGCTCCTCGTATGTCTTTGTGTACGGATTCCAGATATAGACCTTCGAGCGTTCCTGCACCCATGTCACCGTCGGGTCGTTGCCGCTGAGCTGCTCCGTCGCAAGTGCACGGATGCCGATGAGCGCTTTGCCCGGATGCACAAAATCATCGTAGACGATCTGCGTCAGCTGGCTCCAATAGACGCGATTGACATAGCGGACGGAGGTGCCGCTCTTTTGGCCACAGCGCATACGCACCTCATACCGTCCCGGCGGCAGATTTTCAAAACGGTAGACGCGATAGATTGCCTTGTTCGTGGCATCGCGAATAGAGCCATCATACCCAGCGTCTACACCCCCATGTCCAAGCGACTTCGCCCATGTGCTGCCCATTCGCTTTAAGAAAGCATCTGTCCCCGTGGTATCGCAGAGAGGCAGCTTCATCCATTCCGCATTACTGCCAACAATGCGACATTCTGCCGCGAGCACAATGCTTGTCGCGTCAAGCCCGCCACTGTCGTTGCTGTAGTAGAGACCATTCGGCAGTGCAACAGTCAACTCGATGCCCGTGCACTCGTTGCCCTGTACTTCATGCGTCGACCAGGCTTCCGTGAGCTCATAGTTGAGCTGCTGATCGGCATAGCTGTCCGCAAAATTCGGGATGACTGTCTGATCGTTTGTCCCGAGGCGGATATCTACCTGCACGTCCTTGTAGTTGCTGATGGGATTCTCGTTGATGCGGATGTTTCGTATGTCCTGCAGCTCGCCCTCTCCCGCGCAGTAGAGGAGATGGAGATACTGCCGCGCACCGTCGCTGATGATATGACGTGAGAGCAGGACGCCGCCCGACTTCATTGCCCCGTAGGTGATGGCGAGCGGATGCCCCTGCCCTGTGAGCGTCGACGTCCCTCCCCAACCGTAGGTCTGCGATTGCTCCGTGTTACTCATGTCAATCCGTGGACGGTTGAGCCTGGAGACAAGAGAACCGCCGATCATGCCGATTGCGATAGCCGTTACCATGCGCCAGCCCAGAGAGAGCCCGCCGAGAATTGCACCGCCTGCGATGCCGGCCGTCAAAAAGGATAGGCCGACAGAAAGAATCATGCCGAATACCTTGCCCTCGACGTGTGGGACAACAACGACGCAGTCTCCGTCTGCGGGGATTGCATCCGCTGCACAAAGGACGCCGTTGATAGAATACTGCCACGCCCCCGGCTCGCTAAAGTACGCACTGAGAGGCATAGCCTCGCGGTATACGACCTCCTGCATCTCCTTCTTTGTCACATCGAAGGGGTTGCGGACGATGACAAGCTGTATCATGCCTTTCCTCCTGTGTACCGATAGATTCCCATAATACGCAGTCTGTAGCGCTCCATCTGTTCGACGCAGACGCCCGCATACTCCGTTGAATGCAGGAACTTCCCGCCGCCGAGGCAGATGCCGACATGATCGGCAGCGCGTCCCGTGAGATTCATCGCGAGAATATCACCCTCGCGCGGCTCATCCACGGGTGCCCATTCGGCGAGTCCCGCATCCGACGGCGCGCCGCACATCCAATAATCGGTATACGGGCGCAGCGTAATCCCCTGTGCCGCGTACCACGCGACAACAAGCTCCCAGCACGGCAGCTCTGCCCATGTCTTACCGACAAAATCACGTATTGTTGGACGCATAGAGACCTCCCTGCGGTATTGTCGCCTCGCCACCAAATCGTTCGCTATTCTTGAGCTCGCGGCAGCGCTTCAGCGTCTTGTTGCATTTGCTCGCAGCCCCCTTGTATCCGCACTCAACGCCTTTGAACTTAAACGGACAATAGTCCTTCATCATGCGTATGGGCGGGAAACGCCGTGTAAAGGAAAAATCCGTGCCGAGTGTGAACGTCACCCACTCCACATCACAGGTGACGCCTGTCACAACAAAGTATTCCTCTACCTCTGCAGCGTCGGGGATGTCCGTATGGAATACGCGGATGATGACCTTGCAGCCGCCGAGCCCGTTGTTCTCTTCGACGTAGCGCTGTATCGTCCCCGTCACGTTGGACACCGTGAGCTTGACGTTCGGCAGCTCCTTGCTGTCCTCGGTGATGTCCTCGAGCGAAAAGGGGAAGGCCGTGTATTTTTGCCCGCCGAGCGTCAAATCCTCCGTGTTGTTGGCGAGGCGGAGCGTACTGCCCGGGATCTGCGCCTCGAGTGCCAAAAGCCAGACGCCGCTCGTTGCGAGTTTGTTTTTCTCGATGATACTTGCCTGTGATAGATTGAGCATATTATGCCTCCGTCAGTTTGATGCCGCCCTCCCAGTACCCGTGATTCGTGCACGAGAAGGAAAAATCCCCGTCAAAACGCACGTTGAACGTCTTGCCGGAGAAAGAGCCGCCCGCGCCCGTCGGGTACGTCCAGCGAAACGGCACCGCCCCGTTCACTTCGCGATAGAAGGCGCGGAGCTTTTCATAGTCGCGCTCAGGGAGTGCCGTCCACGAGAGCTCGAAGGACATGGGCGTGCGCGTGAATCGCTTGCGGGCGATGATGACCTGATTTTCGAGTTTGCCCTTGATCGCTGTGTCGGGGATCGTCTCCTTGATTGGATAGATCGGCGGCTTGATATTCGGAAAATCCATTATACCGCCCCCTTAATCACGTCGCGCATCCCATTGCGGTTCGTCGCAATAGCGTCGATCATGATGCTTGTCACCCACTCCGAGCCGTTAAATTTCGTCTCTGCCGTGCCCGTCATGCGATCGTTGGTGTTGTTGTTGACGATGACGCGGATATTCGGTGCCGCACCCCCGCCGCTCGGGAGCGAATTAAGGATACGCCCCGGCTGTGTCGGTCGGAAAATTTCGGGACCGCGCTCACCGACAAGGTACGTCCTGCCGGATGCGACGGGGCCACCCGTTGCACGATAGCCTGGTACAGCCGCGTTTGCCTGTGCTGCTGGGATTCCTCCGCCGAACCCCGGGAGAATCATCGAGAGCCAGCGTGTAATCATCTGATTCATCACGAATTTCACAATAGCATTCAGCATATTTTTCAGCATATTGGAAAATGCATCTTGAATGCCCTTGAATCCGTCCGTGAGGACGTTTTGAAAGCCTTGTGTAAATCCGTCTGCCATTGACGTAAACAGCGAATCGGTCATCTCCTTCATCTGCGCCCCCGTGTCGCGCAGACGCTCATATTGCTCCTCGAGTGTCGCCCGCAAGGCTTCCTGCGTTGTCTGCGGAGATTTGCGCAGCGCCTCGATGCGCTGCTGATCGAGGCGCGCCATCTCTGCCGCCGCCCACTGTTCCACCGCGACGCGTGCCTCCGCGGAATCCTTCGTCATGGCGACTTCTTTCAGGCGGTTTTCCTTCTCACGGTTGAGCTTTGTCACACCGATCTGATATGTCGCCTCTGCCTCCGCTCGTACGTCCTTGTTCACCTGCGCCCAAGTAAGCGTCGTTTCATTTTGCAGATCTTCGTTTGCCTCACGCCATGCTTTCGTCACCTTTTCTTTGATAACGTTGGCGTATTCGTCGAGCTTTGCGCGCAGAGCCGTCGTATCGATGCCGAGCTCGGACGCCTCCTTGATCTGTGCTTGCATTTGCTCCATCTTTTGACGGAGCGCATCCATGCCCTTCTCATAGGTCGTACCGATTTCGTTAGTGATGTCATTCGCAAGAGACGAGATGCTCTGCTGTACCTTTTCCGTAAGGCTCTTGATCTTTTCGGCGAGACGCTCTGCCTCGCGTGCTGCTTTATCCGTGGATTTATGGGCTTTTGACTTTTTGCCGCCGTCCCACGTTGATGCTCCGGTGCCTTTTTGCACCGCGGTTTTGGTACGCTGCGGAACGATAACATCGCCGTCGGGACCGCTGCCGATTGCTGATGACCTTTCTCCAAAATGTACTGCACGCCACACACGGCCGCGCTGTCGAGTCTCTTCGACGGTCCCGCCTACCCAGTCAGCTATCCCGTTCCCAATGTCTGTCGCTGCCTGCACAAGGGCAAGCTCCTTAACAGACTCAATTCCCCTTTCAACCCACGCAATAAATTCCTGCACATATCCGGCCGCATCCGCCATCTTCTCATAAACCCAGTCAGCTACTTCCTGAAAGGTATCCCTGAACGTATCGACGATAGGTGAGACCACGGCGTCGATCTCTGCCACGATCCCCGCGATGAACTCAATCGCCGCTGTGCAGAAGTCTCCGACAATCTCCTTTGCGGAGTTCCAGAGGTCGGAGGTGATACCGTAAATATAGTCCCACGAGGCCGCGACATGAGTCTGTACCATCAGGAGGACCTCAAGGACGGTGTCGAGGATGCTTGCAATGGCGCCGATTGCCCCATAGACAACGTGCTGGATTGTAGTGACAACGGGGATGATTGGGCGTAGCGCCGTGAGTGCAATATTCCCAACGTCCAGGAAAACATCTGCGAGCTTTCCCATTGCCCAAAGGAATGTATCCGCAACAGGTGCAGCGTCCTTAAATATCTTCTTGATCGTCTCTCCAAAGGCAGATACCTTCTCGATCAGATCATCCGGCAGAATACCCGCGAAAATGCTTTTCCCGTCCTGTGCATTGGAGAGCATCGTGTCCGTGATGTTCTTGATCTCGATGAGCATATTCTTTGCCTCCTCGAAAAGAGGCAGTCCCGTGAGTCCGAATGCCTGCCCGAGATTGTCCTTGATGTTGGAGAGCACGCCCTCAAATGTCTCGGACTGCTTTTTCATCATCTCAGGGAAACGCTCGTTCATGCCATCAATCAACGCTCTAATCGCAACGTTGGCGTCAATACCAAGCTCGCCGATGCGGGAAAGCTCGTCTTTGGTTAGCCCGAGGTTTTTGGCAAGGATATCTTTGACCGGCACACCGAGCTGCGCGAGCTGCATAACATCCTGCCCCATAAGCTGACCGGTTGTCCGAATCTGTCCGAACACAAATGCCAGATGATTAAATCCATCCTGCCCGCGTCCAAGGCCAGAGGCGGCATTTCCGAGTGCTGTGAGCGTTGGGATGATTTCGTTGGCATCATATCCAAACGCAAGGAGCTGCTGCGCGGCGTCACGTACGCCGGGCATTTCAAAGGGCGTTTCCGCTGCAAATTTCTGCAGGTTTGCGATCATAGTATTCGCCTGGTCCGCAGAGCCGAGCATCGACGTAAACGCGACGCGTGTCTGCTCGAGCTGCGCATTATAGTCAATAAACGCCGCTTTACCCGCAGAGAGTGCCTTTTCAACGGCCACGATCGCACCTACGGCAGCAAGAGCTTGCGGGGCAAGTTTGCCAAGGCTCGCAGTTACGCCCTCAACGCTCCCTGCCGCGCCATTTGTGTCTACCCGAACATTGACAACCTTGTCCCGAATGCCCGCCAGCTTATCCCTGACGCTCTGCACGGCCGCCTGTGCTGTTCCTGTGTTCGCCCGCACGTTGATCGTCTGATCTTTGATCGATGCGACCGTCTGACGCACACGCTCAAACGCCGCCGTTGCATAGTCCCGCGCCCGTATCGCGACGGAGATCTCTTTATTTGCCATTTCTCTTGCTCACCTCCTGCAGCATTGCACCCTCAAGCGTCTGCACTTTATGCAGCATGGCAAGGTCTAAGTCAATCCCTAAGACCTCTGCCACCTGCCGCGCAGCGACATAATCGACACCAACAACACCCGCGAATGACGTGCGCACCTGCGTCTGTATGTGCCGCCACAGCGCCCACGCCTCCATATTCTCGTCCATCAGTGCAGGACGTTCGAATTCACATCCACTGCAAGGCGGATGCTTCCCTTCCTGCGCGTATGCCTCACGACACGTTGCGCAGTATTCGGGGCTTTCCGACATCTCCCACCGATAGACGGCCTCTAGTTTTTTACCTCAGCCTCCCGACCATAGGTCATGGCGTAAGTATCCGTCGCGATTCGGAACGCCTCGCTGTAGGGCATATCATCCGTGATCTGATCTCCGTAGACGTGCTCGAGGATCCAGTCCACCATGCCCGTGGTCGCTGCGGCACTGTCGTCCTTATCTGCAAAGGCGGGGTCATACCCCGCCTTGCGCAGCTCCCGCATTTCCTTCACCGTGAGGGAGCGGATTGGGATGTTGCTTGTCGTTTCTTTTGTCATTGTTATTCCTCCTAAAAATGAGTATCAAAAAACCCGCCCAGCGTTGAGCGGGTTCGCTGATGAAGTTGTTGTTTACTGCTGATTGCGCTTGCGGCGGGCACGCTCCATGCGCTTGCCCATGATGACGCCGAGCGTATAACTGCGCATCATCTCCCAAACATCGATCGGACGGCTCTTATCAATCAAGCCGTAAATCTCTGTCATCGCATCATCATTGGGGAGGAACTGATGCCCAAGCAGTTCTGAGGTCGTCATAACTACGCCGCCTCCCGTCCAAAAATCTTCTCAAACACGGGGATGACGCTGTCATAGTAGCGCCATGTCTCGACTTCCTTCACGGAATGCTCGGACTTGCTGTAAAACAGCTTGCCGTACTCAGGCGTCTTGAGCTGGTGCTTGTTCGCCAGTTTGCCGATCTTGTTCGCACTCACACCGAACATCGCACCGATCTCCGTTGCGGAGTAGGTCTTGCGCTCGACTTCCTGCAAAGGCAGGACAGGAACGCCGCCGTTGAGTGCCTCCGCCGACTTCGCCTGCAGGATGTAGCGGTACTCGGGGATGTCGATCTGCGCGGCGATCTTGAGGTACTGGTTCGATTCACGCACACGCGCGTTCAGCATACGGGCTTTGAGTTCCTGCTCCTTGAACTCGCTGCGTTCTTTGGGCAAAGTGTTCATCTTGCTCGGGTTGCGAAGTTCCTCCTCCATCGCATTGAACGCCTGAATGTACTTGATTTTCCATTCGAGTGCTTTCTTGCCCGTGAAACCCATTACAAGGAGTGAAAAGCCGTCGCGGTTCATGAGGTATTCCTTGTACGCCTTGCCCGTTCCTGCTGTGTAGGTCGTTTCACAGAACATAGGGGTCACAGCGGAATTTTCCGTTTTGATATTCTCGATACCTGCAAGAACATCCGCGTGCCGTTTTTCAAAGTGTTCGGCGATATTGCGGCTAGAAACAACAATTTGACCGTCGGCAACTTGAACCAAGCTATTCATTTATATCATCCTTCCAAATTCCCTAGAAGAATGGTATAATGAATTTACCAATCCACTAGGGTTGTGTGAAGAACAAGTTCGTGCTCATTTGACGGTGACAGCGGACTTGTTCTATTTTTTTCGCCCTAAAAGCAACTCAATCCCTCGACGTATAGCTTCGCCTTTTGTAAGGTTTGTTGCCTCGCAATAGGATTGCAACCGCGATTCCGTTTCAGCATCCAGTCTGATACTATAACGAATATCTTTAGGCTTCTCTGCTCTTGGACGACCTATCCGTGGACTCATATCCTCCCTCCTTTTTGCCACACCATTATTATATTTAACGTGTGACAAAAAGTCAAGCATTATTTTACGCTGCCCATACCCGTGCGTTCGTCATACGGGTTTTCAGTTCCTGATCCTTGAACTCGTTGCGTTCTTTCGGGATGGTATTGTACGAGCCGGTCTTGCGGATGGCGGGCAAAACCTCATCAGCAAGCTTTGCTTGGAACGCTTGTGCCCTCTCATTATTCGCCTTAAATCCGAGGCGGTAGACCATGTTCTCAGGAAGGAAATCTCCTTTCCCCACTTGTGGGGAAAACCCAAACCCTTTGAGATATTCATTCACTCGCGCCCAACGCACTACCTCGTTGCCACTTGTGGCAACGGTCGTGAATCCCCATCCGCGCGCCACATCCTCAGCGTTCAGCCAAGCAGTACCATCTTTGGCAACATATCCACTCACGTTGCCAATCGTAATTACTGCTCGCATATCCTCACCCCCGTGCACCAGTCACGAATTTCTTCATAAAATCAAGGAACTGTTCTGCCTTGTGTTCTTTTTCTTCGGTCTCATCCAAGAGTTGAATCTCTTGAGGGATGTCTCGAATAGCCATATCCAACGGCAGAGAAAACAACTCCGTTCCAGCTATTCTAGCCGAATCAAAAATCTTGTGAAGGAGCTTTTCATTCTCTTGATAGTTCGTATGAGGCTCACTCAAGGCATATCGTCCGATGATTTTATCACCGTATTTCTCTTCTTGACGCTTAAACGACATAATCCGTTGATAGGGATTCTTCGTGCAGCCTATCTTAATGTCATCCCCCCATTCGAGAAGATAGAAGAATCCCATGTATTCACTAGATTTATTCTTCTCAATTTCTCGAACTTTGTCATACTCAGCTTTTTCAAAAAGATTCAGCTTAATCACCCTTTCAATTCCCCCCAAAAGGATGATATAATAGATTTATCAATCCTATGGGGTTGATACGTGAGGTTTTGCCTTGTTCCTTTGGTCGGGATTAGGAGGCAAGACCTCTATTCATTTGTCAGAATCCAAAATCTGATTTATCCCTTGACGAATGACTTCTGTCCGCGTAAGGTTTTTCTTTTCCGCATACCTTTTTAGGCGCTCGTTTGTTTCCTCATCAATACGAACTTTGATGTCGATGTTCTTCGGATTATCGGATTTCGGTCTGCCTATTCTCGGACTCATTGTCTAACCTCCTTTTTGCGTTCCGATAAATAGATTATAATATTTGGAACACATAAAGTCAAGAGGTTTTTTCAAATTTCTGCCCGACCACAGAAATTCCATAAGAAAAGCACTTTGCGTTATCTGCAAAGTGCTTTTCTCTTTTAGTTAAGTTTCATCATACGCGCGGCGCGTTCGGGGTCTTTTTTGAGGATGCGGGAAAACTCCTTGATGATTTCCCATTCCTCATCATAGGCGCGTAGCTGCCTTTGTTTGCGGACGCCCTCGGGCTTCGTTGTTCCCTTCGGGCGTCCAGCCCCCTCACGAGTGCCGCCGCGCCCGCCCTCAGTCATGCTTCTTTACGTTCTTGTAGAACGCCGTGACAGCAAGGATGAGGGAAACGACTGAGATAACGAATGTAACTTCTTGCATTTTGTCGATGTGGACGATATAATTAAGTATCTTCCCCCTACGGGGGAGGAGGGGCCGACCTCCCCTCCTAGGCTGATTCTCTCAGCCCTTTACTTAGCCTTGTAGAGCATAATGATCGCTGTAGCCAGATTGATCACCGCTGTTACAAGGCTTATTATTTTTTCCTCGTCCACATCACCACCCCCTTTCTATGCTTTCATTATATCACTCCTTTAATTATTTGTCAATACTTTTTATCAATCTTTTTAGTTTGTTCGCTTGATTTCCACAAACAAAAAAGACAGCATCGCACTGTCTTGTGTGGTATAATCCCCCTAGGTGCTATCTATTCGGTAGGCGGTCAATCTGAGCCCCTGAAAGGGGGCGGTGCCGATGGAACTATACGACTTTTTGGCGTTAGTGTTCATGGTAACGATCTGCATCGTTGCATTAAAGGCATAAGAAAACCCGCCTGACCCTGAGAAAGTTTTGGCGGGATTTCTCACCATTCGTTTTTGGGGCTGACCGTTTACACGATAGCACCTTTTCTACGCCTATTATACAACGCACCGAAAAAAATAGCAAGCTTCTTATCCCGGTGTCCCTCCGTGCTCCTTCCAATACTGTCGGTACCAGTTTGCCTTACCGCGCAGAACATCACCGCCTCTTTTGCCGTCCTCTGCCCACGGGTTATATATTGGGCTCTCGTCGGTGCCGAGATACTCAAGATCCCAACGCTCACATCCGTTTTTCGGACCGTACGGGTCATGCGGGCAGATGCCATCCTCATTGTCTGCCGCTTCCCCATGTGTTAAGACGCGCTGCTTGTCAATCGTCAGCCACAGTCCATTACAGAGGGCGGCAGTCGCCTGCGCCATCCCGTCTATCTGTGCCGGCGTTGGCGGCTCGTCCCCTAGGCTTTCCGTTGTTGCATCAAAACACCCAAGAATGGCAATGCTGACGCTTCCACTATTGCGCCACCATGTTGCGGAAAGCACATCATCCAGCTCGCCATCTCCGATGACATAGATTGCTCCGTCCTTATCTATCTGGATGTGGTAGTCACTCCAAAACTGCCCATAGTGCCCCGCCGTCCAATGCAGGTATACTTTGG
>ERZ773014.1518-NODE-1518-length-14661-cov-11.139326_pt1 | contig 14661 bp, 11 predicted proteins | sample MGYA00580841_ERZ773014 | MGnify/ENA primary metagenome ERZ773014 (study PRJEB29015, sample SAMEA2737989) | human oral metagenome | biome: human oral; feature: human-associated habitat; material: dental | place: China | collected 2067 ...
TGTACTCGATGCGCGTGCAGCGGCGGTAGAGGCTCGCGAGCTTCCACTGCGCCGTGTCCGCCATGCGTCCGCTGCCGTAGTCATTGTCGATCGGCGCACGCCAGAAGCTCGGCTGCGGCATTTCCTCGATCAGCTCCCGTCCGCCATGGCGATAGGAGACGAGATTGCCCTGCGCGCTTGAGAACATGAGGGAAAAGCCCTCCCCCTGCACGCCGAGGTTGATATCTCCCTGCACCACGCGCAGGCTGCCCGACGCTTCCAGCGGCATATGGGCAGGAGCGGCGACGCCAAAGCCAAGGACATCCAAAAGGCGCGTTCCTGCATCCTCAGGCGGCACGACGACCGCTTGCCCGAAGGCGATCTCATGGCCTGCAGGCGCCCATATTTCCTCCTCTTTGACAAGGAGCGATGCCGTCAGCACATACTCGCCTTCGCCTGCGTAAGGCAGCCTATTCTTGATGAAGCGTGTTTCTCCCGGCGGCACATCATGCTCCCCTGCATACGCCTGCCAGATCTCGCGCCCGTCAAGGAGGAGCGAGAGCCACAGATCATAATCGCCCGCATCCGAAAAGAGGCTCTTGTTCTCGATCTCCACACCTTCCCATGAAGGACGGAGCGTGAAATTCTGATAGTTGTACTTCACCTCCTGCAGCTTTGCCGTAGGACGACGATCGGCAAAGAAGATGCCGTTGCCGCTGAAGTTGTAGTCCGACGGGCGGTCGCCGAAGTCGCCGCCGTAAAGGAATGCGTCCTCGCCATAACGCCCGCGCCTGCGGATCGCCTGATCGCCGAAATCCCAGATGAAGCCTCCCTGATAGAGCGGCTCGCGCTCCGTCAGCTCCGTGTACTTGTGCATGCCGCCGCAGCTGTTGCCCATCGCATGCGTATACTCGCAGCAAATGAACGGCTTGTCTCGGTGCTCCTTGAGAAACGCCTCGATGTCCGCCGCCTTCGTATACATCTGGCTCTCCATATCGCTCGTCGCCGGATAGCTGCGATCCCAGAAAATCCCCTCGTAATGCACGAGGCGCGTGGAATCGACGCGGCGGAAGTACTCGCTCATCTCGTAGATGATGCGGCCGCCGCAGGACTCGTTGCCGCACGACCAGATGAGGATGCACGGATGATTCTTGTCGCGCTCGTACATCGACTGCGCGCGGTCGAGCACGGCGGGCAGCCACTCCTCGCAGTCGCCGGGAACGGTATGCGCCTCCTTCGCACACGCCCCGTTCTTCATCCATGAGCCGTGCGTCTCAAGATTCGTCTCATCGATCACATAAAAGCCATAAATATCTGCCAGCTCGTAGAGACGACTGCTGTTCGGATAGTGCGACGTGCGAATCGCATTGACGTTCGCACGCTTCAGCGCGATGAGATCCTGCTCGAAGAGCGCAGGATCCATCGCCCTCCCATGATCGGAGTCAAACTCGTGACGATTAACTCCCTTGAACACGATGCGCTTGCCGTTGATCTGCATGACTCCATCTCGGATGCAGAACTCACGGAAACCGACGCGCACGCGCACGACCTCCTGCAAAGCACCCGTCGCATCACGCACGCGGATCATAAGATGGTAGAGCCATGGGTGCTCCGCGCTCCAGAGACGCACGCAGGCAGCCTCTCCCGAAAACGCATGGCTCTTTGCCGTGATGACCGCCTTTTCTCCCTCTACGCAATCTCCTTCCGGATCGCAGAGCAGAATCTCGACATGCTTTTCTGCCGCATCGCCGAATGTGAGGTGCACATCAAGCTTTCCGTGCGTATAGCCATCCCGCTCAAGCGGCACGGCACGAACGGCAACATCCTCGATGTGATGCTGCGGTTTCGTGTAGAGCAGGACGTCGCGATAAATTCCCGAGAAGCGCCAGAAGTCCTGATCCTCAAGCCAGCTCGCACTCGTATAGCGGAATACCATCGCCGCCAGCTTGTTCTCCCCCGTCACGAGATACGGCGTCAGGTCGAAGTCTGCAGGCGTGCAGCTGTCTTCACTGTAGCCGACGAAATGACCGTTGAGGAAGAGTGCGAGCGCCGCATCCACGCCGCCAAAGGAGATATAGACGCGCTCCCAATCCTCGGGCACGGCAAAATACTTCACATAGCAGCCGACGGGATTATCGCCCACGGGAATCTCACCCGGCACGATGCTCTCATGCCCGTCCCACGGGTACGTCGTATTCGTGTAATGCGGCGCTCCGTGCCCCTCCATCTGGATATGCGCCGGCACACGGATCGTCTCCCAATCGCGGCAGTCGTAATCTGCCGCCTCGAACCCCTGCGGGATGTGCGCGGTGTTCCGCGCATAGGCGAAATGCCAAATGCCGTCGAGCGTGCGGTAAAATGAGGACACGCCGCGCGCAAGCTCCGCTTCGTCGCGATAGAAGACGTGGTCGCTGTGCGCAGGCAGACGGTTCTCTGCGAAGTAGCGCGGATCTTTCAATTTCTCAAAGTCGAATGCAGCCATGTGAAACCTCCCCTTCTGTAAAGGAATCGCGGATAAATGCAGCCACCCGTCTTATCAGCGCTTCCGAAAGAAAGCGGCCGCCGCCGACCGCTTTCCCATCTCCTAAAATAGAATCACTTGTTCATTTCATCCCATTTCTCTTCGAGTTCTTCCACGATGCGCGCGTGCTCCGCCTCCGTGAGCGTCACCTTCGCACGATAGAGAATCGTGCCGAGCAGAATGAGGGCAAACGGCGCAGCGAACATCACGAGCTTGAAGTGAAAGAGATTCTCCGGAGCAATCGTCTCCGCTGTCGCACCGCTCGTCATGCCGACCCAGATTGCGGTAAGGCCGATCATGCCGCTCGCAATCGCACCTGCGAGCTTGTCCACCAGCGGACGCACGCAGAGGACAAGCGCCTCGTCGCGGTGCCCGAGCTTCAGCTGCCCGTACTCGACCGCATCCGTAATCGTCATGAGCACGACGAGGAAAATCAGCGGCTGCGGCAGGGAGAACAGACCTGCGGCAAAGAGCGTCATAATGACGCTCGTGCCCGCCATCGCGTAGAGCACGATGCCGGCGAGCATCACGGCGACCGAACCGAAGAAGAGCTTCCGACGGCTGAACTTCTCCGTCAGCGTCGGGAAAAGCGCCACAGCGAGCAGACCGATGATGACGTTGATCACGCCGAGGAACGAAAACTGCTTTGCATCGCCAAGCACATAGATGAAATAGTAGAGGTTGAAATTGTTGATGATATTTACACCAAGACCGTAGATCAGGTACGCAATCGCAATCCAGAGGAGCTGATCGTTCTTGATGAGCACGGAGAACACATCTTTGAATGAAGTCTCCGTCTTATTCTCGCGCAATGCGGAATCCTCTTCCTTCGTGCCAAGACCGAGGATGATCGCCCCGAGAGTCGCGATGCCGCCGCCGATGACGGCAAACGCAAACCAGCCCGCAGAGTCACCGGCTCCGCCATTCTCGTTCAGCGAGAAATAGAGGACGACGGGCATGACGATCGCCGTCACCAACTGACCGCCGAACACCGAGCCGATACGCGCATAAGTCGCTGTCACCTCACGCTCACGCGAGTCGAACGAGAGAGCGGGAATCATCGACCAGATCGCAACATCTTTTGCCGAGTAGAACACATCCATGATGAGATAGAGCAATGCAAAGAGGACGAGGTAGAGCATTGGATTCGACACCGTCAGCCCGCCCATATCCGTAAAGAGGATCGCCAGCGTGATCGCCGCAACGAACGCGCCCACGATGACCCACGGTTTGAACTTGCCCCAACGCGTCTTGGTCTTGTCGATCGTATTGCCAATAAATGGGTCTAGGAACAGCTCGCCCACGCGCAGGACAAGGATGATCGTCGTCACAATGCCAATCATATAGGCATCGTGCTCATGGTTGTCGGAGTGAAACAGATTGCTCGTGACAAAGATCATAAAGTACGTCGCGAGCATAGCATAGAACACATCATGTCCGAAGGTGCCGCAGGAATAAGCGATACGCGGCCAGAACTTGCTCTTTTTGTCCGACATGGGAAACCCTCCTCAGCCTTTGACCGTGCGGATGTAAGCAATGATGCCGTCCGCAATCTGCGCGAGCGGCGCGCGCCCCGCATTCACAACGAGGTCATAGTGTGCGCCGTCGCCCCACTTGCGCCCCGTATAGTAGTCATAGTAGCGTGCGCGTTTCTCGTCCTCGCGATCCATTTCCTTGAGCGTCTTGCCCTCGTAGACCGTGCGTCCGCGTTCCTCACGGTAGTCGTCGTCCGCACAGACGAAGATGGAAAACACATCGTCACGCTTTCGCAGCGCATAGTCCGCACAGCGCCCGAGAAAGATGCACGGGCCGTCATCGGCAAGTTTCCGCACAACGTTCGATTCCGTCATGAACATCCCCTGACTGGACTCGCCCATCGCCATGCCGAACGAATGGAACGGAATGAAGCGCGAGGACAGCGGCTTCACGGTGTTCTCAAGCTCAAGCAGTTCCTTCTCGTGCAGATCGTTGATGCCGAGCTTTGCCGCCGCGAGATGGACGATCTGGCGATCGTAGAGATGAACGCCCAGCTTCTCGGCGAGAATGTTCGCGAGTTCCCGTCCGCCGCAGCCGTACCGACGGCTGATTGTGAGGATGAATTTCTTCTCCTCCATGTGACTCCCTCCTTCATCATGGGAAACAGATGTGTGTTTCCCACAAACAACTCTTGAAAACGGTAAAATGGAAAAATGGAAAAGGTTCTTGGAAAAGTAAACGTTTTCTTTCTTACGGTTTTTATTATACGCCATTATTTTCCAAAAAGCAAACGTTTTCTTTTAAACTTTTGATGATAATTACGTGAGTACCATTCAAAATCATCCATATGAAAAGATTGCTGCATACGTCCCTTACGAGATCCATGCAGCAATCTTTGATATCTGTGTATGGTATGCGCTCAGCCGACCGCCGTCTCGAGTGCGATGTGGATCATGTCGTTGAATGTGGTCTGACGCTCCTCCGCCGTGCATTCCTCACCCGTGAGAAGGTGATTGCTGACCGTGAAGAGCGCGAGCGCCTGCCGCCCGTATTTTGCTGCAAGCGTATAGAGTGCCGCCGCCTCCATCTCGACGGCAAGCACGCCGTACTGACGCAGCTTCGCGTTGTCGATCTCCTCATCGTAGAAGCGATCGACGGAGATGACATTGCCAACGCGCACGGGGAGGTTCAGCTTCTTTGCATTCTCTACGGCGGCGGAGAGCAGCTCGTAGTCCGCGAGCGGCGCATAGTTGATCGCGCCACCGAAGATATTGCGGAGCATGGACGAGTCCGTCGTCGCGCCCTGCGCGATGAATACGTCGCGCACCTTCACCTTCTCATGCATGGCGCCACACGTGCCGACGCGGATGAGCTTCTGCACGCCGTAGTAGTCCATCAGCTCGTTGACATAGATGGAGATGGACGGCATGCCCATGCCCGTGCCCTGCACGGAGACGGGAACGCCGTGGAATCTCCCCGTATAGCCGAGGATGTTGCGGATGGAGGTGTACTCCTTCGCCCCCTCCAGGAAATTCTCCGCGATGAACTTCGCACGCAGCGGATCCCCCGGCAGCAGGATGCGCTCGGCGATCTCGCCCTTTTCGGCGGCAATGTGCGGTGTACTCATGTAGTTTCCTCCTATTGAAATAGAATTGTTTCCTTATTGTAGCATGGTCACGCCATATCATTGATTTTCCGTATACCTCGCGAGCTGCGCTGCGGTATCCCACCCTCCGTATAAAATGCGGATGACGGTCACAATGCAGCTCTCGTGCTTCGGTATGTAGAAAACGAGATAATGGTCGACAGGCATAATGCGAAGACCGCGCGTGCGCCACGGCTCACCTTCATAGAGCCGATACCGTTCAGGCATTTCTTCAAGTGCATAGATGTGCTCCTCCAAATGTCGAAAGAGTTCCTCTGCACTATCTATGGCTCGGAGTTCAAATGCGATATACTCATAAATCTCACGCATATCCTCCTTTGCTTGCGCAGAGAGTTCAACGCGATACATCATAGCCCGTACTCCCGCCGCAGTTCAGCAAAGACCTCGCGCGCGGGTCGCGTCCGTCCTGCCTCAATATCGGCATAGCCCTTTTCAAGCTCTCTATTAAGCGCCTCCTCCGACAGCCTGCTCACATCAAGAGGGTGTCTGCGCGGTATTTTCACATCGAACGGAAGCCCCTGCTGCAGGATCACCTGACGATAGAACATATTGATTGCATTGGATGCCGGAATGCCGAGCGCCGCAAGTATCTCCTCTGCCCGTTCCTTAACGTCCGGCTCGACTCTCGCATATAGATTGGCGGATTTTGCTGCCATAATAACGCCCCTCCTTCTTCCTTGCGTAAATCATTCTACTGATATTATATCTGTATGTGCGGACAAGTGCAATACATATTACACTTCCTAAAAAAACAGTCCCGCGCATATAAAACACACAGAACTGTCCTTGTATTTAGTTCACATAGCCTACCAAAGTCCGATGACCTTCCACCACGCGCCGCCGAGGATGAGCCAGATGGCGACGTTGACGGTGGTGATGATGAAGCCGAGCCGCCACCAATCATTCTGCGATACATAGCCCGCACCGTAGAGGATGGGAGCTGCGCCACCACCATAGTGTGTGAGCGGTATCATGATGTTCGACATCGCAGCAAATGCGATGGCGGCAAGCATCGGCGGCGTACCAACGGCAATGGCGACCGTCAGAAACGCGGCATACATTGCGCCGATATGCGCCGAGACGCTTGCAAATCCATAGTGCGAGTAAACATAGATCAGAATGAGCAGAATAAAGGCAAGCGTCCAGCTGATGCCTGCGGATTCGATCATGCTGCCCGCGCCCTCCGCCACATATTTGATAAAGCCGCTCTTGGAAAGTGCTGAGGCAAGTGCGATGAGCGAACCCATCCAGAACATCGTGTTCCACGCGCCCTTTTCGTTCAGCACATCATCCCATGTCAGGACATCCGTGAGAATCATAACGACAACGGCAAGCATGCCGACGGTCGTCGCACCGATGTGGTGGATCTCGGAGGTCGCCCAGAGGACGAGTGCCCCACAGAATACAACGGCAACGATCTTCTCAACCGTTGACATTGTGCCCATCTTTGTCAACTCATCCGTCGCCATTTGCTTTGCAAGCGGCATCTCCTCGATCTCGGGCGGGAAGAGCTTGTAGAGCAGATAAGGCATGACGAGGAGAGAGATCAGCCCCGGCACAATGGCAGCGATCGCCCAGCCGCTCCACGTGATCTGCGTCTCTGTCGCCTTTGCCGCAAGTTCGACCGACAGCGGATTCCCCGCCATCGCCGTCATGAACATGGCGCAGGTGATGGCGTTCGCCTGATACTCAATCTGCATAATGTACGCGCCGAACTTGCGTGCCGTTGCCCCCGGCTCCGAGCCGAGCGCACTCGACAGGCTCTTGATGATCGGGAAGACGATGCCGCCGGCGCGTGCCGTACTGGACGGCGTCGCGGGCGAGATGATGAAGTCACTCGCCGTAATCGCATAGCCAAGCGTAAGCGACGAGCGCCCGATCTTCTGTATGATGAGGAAAGCAATGCGCCTGCCAAGTCCACTCTTGATAAATCCGCGCGAGAGAAGAAAGGCGCAGATGATGAGCCAGATCGTAGAGTTCCCATAGCCGGAGATGGCATCTGAGACGGAGATCGTCCCCGTGAGCGCCGCGACCGTGACACCGATGAATCCCATCGCACCGATTGCAATGGGCTGAAGGATAAATCCCAGAATGGTCGCCGCAAAGATGGCAAAGATATGCCACGCCGGCGGCGTCAGTCCCTCCGGAATCGGCAGGAACCAGAGGACGAGCGCAACTGCGAGAACAGCAAGGAGTTTCCTGCGCCGCGTATCCATTTTATTCACCTCTCAAGCAAATCCTTTGAAAAGAACCCGGCTGTGCTTTGGCCGGGTTCCCCATCAACAGAGACAATCAAGCGCCGTATTTCTCCAGAACACGATCGACGAATTCAGGCGCATAGCCGATGTAGCTGTGCGGATCCATCATCTTGTCGATCTCCTCTGCCGAGAACACCGCCGTCACGCGCGGATCCTGCTTCAGAACAGCACCGAGATACGTCTCCTCCTCGTATGCCTTCATCGAGTCCTCATAGACAACCTCGTGCGCCGTGAGGCGCCCCATGCGCGGCGCAAGGTGCATCATGACACACTCGCTCATGATGAGACCGTGCAACTTCTTAATGTTCGCCTCCATATGCGCGGGGTAGACGATGAGATTCTCGAGCACATCCTTCGACTTCTCGAGTGCCTGACCGAGCAGGTGGCACTGACGCGGGATACCCTCCCACTCCGAGAGCAGGCAGCCCCAGTCGCGCTCGTTCTCGCAGAACATTGCCTCGACAATCGACGGCGCAATGCTGCGCACATTGCGGCAGACGGCGATGATTCCCTCGACGACCTGCGGGTTGCGCTTGTGTGGCATCGTGGACGAGCCGATCTTGCCCATGAAGAAGGGCTCCTCGAGCTCCATCGTCTCCGAGCGCTGCAGCGTCAAAATCTCATGTGCAATGCGTGCGAGCGTGCCCGCGCAGATCGCAAGTGTGCTCGAGAACTCCGCCTGAGAGTCGCGTGCAACGTGCCACGAGATGGTCGGTACGCCCAGATGGAGGATCTCCATCATGCGCTTCTGCATCTCCAGCCCCTTGCCCGTCTCCTTGAGCGAGGCGAGCGTGCCGACGGCACCCGAGAGTTGTCCGACAAAGACGCGATCTGCGATCTCCTCGAGCCGCTGAATATCGCGGCCGAGCTCATCCGCCCAGATGGCGATCTTGTAACCGAGCGTGATGGGAACGGCATGGATAACATGCGTGCGTCCGCACATCGCTTGATTGCGCCACTTTTTCGCGAGGTGCAGGCAGTGCTGCTGACAGATCTTCATATCGCGCAGGATGACGTTGTATGCCTTCTTTTGCAGGAGGATGAGCCCCGTGTCCACAATGTCCTGACTCGTCGCGCCCCAGTGGAGGTATTCGCCCGCATCGCTCGGCAGGAGGTACTTCTGATATGCCTTGACGAGCGGCACAATTGTGATGGAACTCTTATACGCCTCGCCGATGGCGGGAATATCGAGCTGCGACGCATCCGTGTGAGAGACGATATAGTCCGCCTTGTCCTTCGGGATGATGCCGAGTTCGCCCTGCGCCTGCGCAAGTGCCGCCTCCGTATCAACCCATGCCTGTGCAAGGGAGAGATCGCTGAAGATCTCGCGCATCTCGTCGGTGCTGAACAGGCACCCGTGAATCTGACTGTCAACCGAAGTGGATGGCATGATAAAGACTCCTTCCGAAGTAAAATGCTTTCCTGACCGGCACCGCTGTGCCCCTCTGTGCCTGTATCATAGCACCGTCCGACAGAAAGAAAAAATATCTGCACGTTATCCAAAAATAACGCAGAAAATGCAATTTACTCACAAAAGCGGGGATTCATGCATATTCCTGCAAGAATCCATAAGAATGGTATATCGGACGCAAGCAATATGCCCACCTTCATTTATGAGATAAGGCAGACGAATCCATCCATATCTTTTTCTTATGCGGCACGGGATTTCAAAGCAGCAATTCTATGGTAAAATGAGGGACAGAATCGAGAACGCGAGGTGAATGAAATGGAATTGCGGCAGCTCGAATACTTCCTCATGGTGAGTGATCTCGCAAGCTTTACGCGCGCGGCAGAACGCCTGTACGTCTCACAGCCTGCCGTCACGAACGCGGTGCGCAGCCTCGAGGAGGAGCTTGGGATACAGCTGCTTGACCGCAGTCAGCGCAACAAGGTGACGCTCACGGCAGAGGGAAAGATATTCTATCGGCACATCCAAAACATCATGCAGGGCATATCAACGACCCTGAATGAAATCAACGATCTGAAATCCCACAATCGCGGACATCTTACGATCGGAGTGACGCCGCTCGCGGGAATCACATCCACGAGCCGTCTGCTGACAGAGTTCCGCGCCGCCTACCGCAATATCAACATCAGCATCGCAGAACACGATGTGGGGCAGCTCCTCGAGCTGCTGCACGCGGACAAGCTTGACTTTGCCTTTGTATTCGATCTGACCAAGCAGGAGCGCACGCGCCTGAACGAGCTTCCGTTGGGGTCGGAGGAGCTCATGGTGTGCTGTGCCCGCAGACACGCGCTGAGTCGGATGAACTCTGTCACGCTCGCGGAACTGACGGAGGAGCCCTTTATCCTCATGGAGACGAGCTGCCTCTTTCGGCAGATGCTCGTCAAGTACTTTGAGGAAGCCGACAGCATGCCTCCCGTGAGTATGGAGACCATGCAGGTGCAGCTGCTCAAATCACTCGTTGCCGAGAATGCGGGGATCTCCATCCTGCCCGAGAGCCTCATCGAGCACGACGGAAGCCTCAGCGCCGTCCCTCTCACACCGTCGATCTACCTGCATCCAAGCGTCGTATACAAGGCAGACAAGCTGCTCTCCCATGCGGCACAGGCGTTTGAGGAGACGGCGAGGAAAGGAGTGCAATCATGAATGTGAGAATTGCAGCCGTCGGGAGCAACCTCCTCATCGCAGAGGAGATCCGCGATATCGCACACGCCCTACTGAGTGAACGAATCCCCATCATTCCCTTCCGTACGGAGGAGATTACGGACGATCGGTCTGCCGACCTTTATCTGTGTGCACGCACCCAGTACGATCATCTTGTCCGCATCATTCCGAAGGAGCGGCTCTTCCTCATGGAACTGCAGCCGGATTCGACCTTTTTCTTTGCCATATCGCGCATCCCTGCGGGGAGCGATGTCTATATCTTCAACAACCACATCGTCTATCCGCAGGAACTCTCAGCGTACTGCCGCACACTCGGGATGGATCGGGTAAACTACATCCCGCTTGCGTTCGAGGAGCTCCCGAAAGAGGAGCTGATGGGGATCCTATCCAAGGCTTCCTATATCATCGGTGTGGATCGCTTTGTGAACTTGCTGAAGCAGCCCCCCTATTGCTCCGTCCTGCCTTCCGACGTCAAGATCATCGCAGGGAAGCGCACCGCATCCCTGCGCTCCGCCTTTGCTGTCCTGCGCAGCCTTGGCAGGATGCTTCTGGACGACCTGCGCGCACGCTGGCGCACCGAAGCGGATTCCCCTGCACAGCTGCGGGAGATCGCCGCCGATATAGACAGTGCTATCGACATCTTGCAGGCGGGTACGATCCGCACGGTCGTCAGTCAGGCGGCAATCGCAGAGGCAGACAGTGTTCCTGCGGCACATGCGCATAGAGATCTGCTGCCCGAAAAACTGCATGACTATATCTCGGAGCGGTTGGAACTTCTGGAATTCCTGCAGCGCAAGATCGACACGCTCAAAAAATAGAAAAGGGGCTGTTGCACGAAGGCAAAGTAACTTCATGCAACAGCCCCTGAACAGTGTTTCCCCGGTATGATATGCCCATGTGCGGACAAACGCAATATATAATGCCAATCAAAAAGCCTCAAGAGCTTCTGCAAACTCTTGAGGCTGCATTGTGTATCAACGGATGTGCATACGCTGTGCCTGTTCGCGCAGACGTGCGATGCGCTCCTGCGTATCGGGATGGGTTGAGAACAGGCTCTTGAACGAGATGTCGCGACCCGTCAGCGGGTTGATGATGCACATGTGTGCGGTCGCGGGCGTCGCCTCGGGGAGGGGCGCGCCGTGCACGGCGTAGTACTCGATCTTCTCGAGCGCCGATGCAAGGTAGTTCGGGTTGCCGCAGATCTCTGCGCCGCCCTCATCCGCACTGTACTCGCGCGAGCGCGAGATCGCCATCTGGATGAGTGCCGCCGCAATCGGCGCGATGATCGCCGTCACAATGAGCCCGATGATGCCGCCACGGTCATCGTCGCTCGAGCGTCCCGCGCCGAAGATCGCCGCCCACTGGGCGATGCTCGCAGCATAGGAGATGACCGTCGCCATCGTCGCCGCGATGGTCGAGATGAGGATGTCACGGTGCTTGACGTGCGCGAGCTCATGTCCGAGCACGCCCGAGATTTCATTGTAGTCGAGCGCACGCATCAGTCCCGTCGTGACGGCAACCGCCGCGTTCGACGGGTTGCGCCCCGTCGCGAACGCGTTCGGCGCATCCTCGTTGATGATGTAGACGCGCGGCATCGGAAGCCCCGCACGTCCCGCGAGCTTCTCCACGAGCCCGTAGAGCTCAGGTGCACTCTGGCGGTCGACCTCCTGCGCGTTATACATGCTGAGCACCATGCGGTCGGAGAACCAGTATGAGAAAAAGTTCATACCAAGTGCGATGATGAGCATGACGGTCATGCCCGTATGTCCGGCGAAGATACCGCCGAGGGCGACCATGAGTGCCATGAGGAGCGCCATGAGCATTGTGGTCTTGAGTGTATTCATAGGCTTCTGCCTCCCTTATCAATCAAGTCTTTGTCCTTTTGACTATATCATACAGATTGATTATGGAAAAAGGATGAAATTCTTACGTTGATTCCAATGTACATTCCTTAATCGTTCGCGTGGGGCTTGCACAGGAATTTCGTTTTATATCGTCTCAAAGTTGACAAATTTTGCATCGAAGATGCCATCGATCGCAAGGATGCGTGCAAGTGTATCATCGGGAATGTCGTGGTCAATCGTAAGTGCCATGATGCTCATGCCCTCGCGCTTCGACTTGCCGACCTGCATCGACGAGATGTTGATGCCCGCCTCGCCCATAATGGAACCAACCGTGCCAATGACACCGGGACGGTTGATATGCGGACAGATGAGGAGGCGTTCGTGCGGGTCGATGTCCACACGGAAGCCATTGATCCGCACAATGCGTCCCTCCGTACCGAAGAGCGTGCCCTGTACCTCTGCTGTGCCCGCTTCTGCCGTCCCCGCCCCCGTCGTGACACGCACGGTGATGAGCGTTGAGTAGTGCGAGGTTTCCTTTTCCTTGATCTCCGTCACCTTGATGCCGCGCGACTTCGCGACGCTCGGCGCGTTGACGTAGTTGATCTCGCTCTCGAGGATGGGGTTGAGCATGCCCTTGAGAATCGCCGTTGTGAGAAAGCTCGTGTTGACCTCCGTGATTTCGCCGTTGTAGACGACCTCCACATGGGAGATGGGTCCTTCGGCGAGCGAGCAAACGGTGCAGCCGAGCTGCTCTGCGAGTGTGATGTAGGGACGAATGATGCGCATGACTTCCTTCGAGACAGGAGCCATGTTGACCGCCGCCGTCACGGGTTCGCCGCGCAGAGCCGCACGAATACCCTCCGCCACATCGACGGACACACCGATCTGTGCCTCCACCGTAGACGCGCCGAGATGCGGCGTGAGCACAATACCCGGAACGCCGCGCAGCGGATGATCCTCCGCGAGCGGCTCGCTCTCGAACACATCGATCGCCGCTCCCGCGACGATCCCATCCTTGACCGCCGCCACCAAATCACTTTCGTTGATAATGCCGCCGCGCGCGCAGTTGACGAGACGCACGCCCTTCTTCATCTTACGCAGCTCCGGCATCGAGATCATGCCGCGCGTCTCCTTCGTCAGCGGCATATGTACCGTGATAAAGTCCGCCGCTGCAAAGATGTCGTCGAGCGTTCCGACGGTCACGCCGAGTGCCTTTGCACGCTCCTCATTGATGTACGGGTCATACGCAATGATGTTCATATCAAAGGCGAGCGCACGCTTTGCAACACCGCTGCCGATACGCCCCATGCCGATCACGCCGAGCGTCTTGCCGCGCAGCTCCACACCCACGAACGACTTGCGATCCCACGCCCCCGCGTGCATCGTCGCATCCGCCGCAGGAATCTTGCGTGCGAGCGAGAGCATCATCGCCATCGTGTGCTCCGTCGCGGCGATTGTATTGCCGCCCGGCGAGTTGATGACAATGATCCCGCGCTCCGTCGCCGCCTTTACGTCGATGTTGTCCACGCCGACACCTGCGCGTCCGATGATCTTGAGCTTATCCGCACGTGCAATCACATCCGCCGATACCTTCGACGCAGAGCGCACCATGAGCGCGTCGTAGTCGCCGATGATCTCCACCAGCTCCTCATGCGCAATCTTATCGCGTACGTCGACCTCATACTCCGCCAGCAGCCCGATCCCCTCGGGCGAAATCCCATCCGCAGCCAAAATCTTCATCCGTAAGCCCTCCCATGCGGCACAGTGCCGCAGTCTATTTGCACAGTGTAAGCTTCATTATAGACAAAAGGGGCGACGTGTGTCAAATACTTGAAAAAACGCCGATAAATTCACGCATATTCATATCTTTACGCTTCGGTTGACAATCTTCTTCCATGGGCGATATACTAAAAATCGTTGTCTGATAGATAAATGATAAAAAACAATCGTCCACTTCAAAAAACCTACAATATAATGGAGTACCTATGACATACAAGACCATCCTCGGGCGATGTCTGCAATTCATCCCCGTCTTTTTCGGCATCACCCTGCTTTCCTTTGGACTCATCTACATCGCCCCCGGCGATCCCGTCGGCATCCGTCTCTCGGCGGGCGGCATCGCCGCCGATCCGCAGCTCGTGGAGCGGATGCGTGCGGAAATGGGTCTCGATCAGCCCTTTCTCGTGCAATACGGACACTGGCTCATCCATTTCCTCCAAGGCGATATGGGTAAATCCTACATCACCGATCTGCCTGTCGCTGCAACGTTTTGGAAGGCACTCCCCTAC
>ERZ773014.1519-NODE-1519-length-14650-cov-2.894210_pt1 | contig 14650 bp, 19 predicted proteins | sample MGYA00580841_ERZ773014 | MGnify/ENA primary metagenome ERZ773014 (study PRJEB29015, sample SAMEA2737989) | human oral metagenome | biome: human oral; feature: human-associated habitat; material: dental | place: China | collected 2067 ...
AAAACGAACCGTAAAAAGCGGGTACGTAAAACCGCAGCATCGTATCGCGCGTTTTTTCGACGGGAAAGATGCGGATGCGGCTGTCTGAAAGCAGAGCGCTGAAGAGGGGAATCCGCTTTAAAAAATCGATGTCCTGCTGCGAGTTTTCTGCGGCGAGGATGATGCAGGTGGGAAAGCGTTTTTTGAGCGCGCGGATAAAATAACCGCCGCCCGCTCCCGCGACGATAAAACAATTCGATTCGTGTACGCGCAAAGCCGCCAGCTCCGCTTCTTTTTCGGGATCGTAGCGCGAGTGCATGCTTTTGCCGTTGTAAAAGAGCGGGACGAGGCTTCCGTTTTTCGCGGCAATAACCGATGAAAAGAGCACTTTCATTCGAATATCCTCGCTATCTTTTTCGACAGCGCGTCGTTTTTTTCGGCGAGCGTTTTCGCTTTGCTTTTTCGCTTTGTAGCGTCGAGTTCCCTCCGCCACGAAACGTATTCCGCAGGAAAAATTTCGTGCAGCCACGCATCGCTTCCTGCGTGCAGCTTTGCAAAATCGAGCGCCGCTTTTTGTACGGCTTCTTTTTTCGGGAGGGTTTCATCTGCGATGTACGGCAAAGTTCGGCGCGGCGAAAGCGATTTTTCAAAAAAATTAACATCGACATCGGCGATTGCACCGAGCGTATTTGAAAAGCGGTAATCGTGCGCGAGCCGGTATACGTTTTTTACCCGCGCTTTCGGAAGCGATTGAAACCATTTTCGATACAGTTCAAGCGAACCCGACGCAAAGCGGGAAGCGCTGTTTTTCGTCTCTTGCGAAAATGTTTTCATGTAAAATTGCGCTGCGTCTTTTTCGAGCGAGTTCGGCAAGGCGTGCTGAAAACCGGAGGTGGGCGCCATATCGAGTCCGCACAAAAACACGGGTCCGTCCGTTATGCTCCGTGCAAAGGAGAGCGCGCTGCCGCTCACCGTACCGTTCCGTTCGATTTTCATTGCGGGGATGCCGCACGCGGCAAAAAGGCTTGCGGCAATTCCGTCGCCGTATGACAGCGGGATGACGGCGCACGTCGATAAAACAGCTCCGCTGCACGAAGCTTCTTCCGCGAGCGCAAGCGCCGTGTGCGGAAAGCGCGTAAGCGGCGACAAGTGCGCTTTTGCGTAAAAGCCGCCGTCAGTCGCGATGCACACGTCGGGGACGATGCCGCGCTCCGTCAAAGCCGAAAGGGCGGATGATGCGGCGACGAGAAAATACGATGTTCGAAATCGGGCGAGGGAGGGGAGCGCGCTTTTGAGACTCGGCCCTGAAGCCGCGACGACGACGGGAGACGCGCCTTTGACGATGCGCCGTGCGCGTTCGATGTGCCTGCACATAAAAAATGCATTCGCTATCCAGCGGGAGGCAAAACAGCTTCGCGTAAAGAGCACGTCGCGTCCCTTATCGACCGCGCACTTTATCTCCCGCCAAACGGCCGCATCTTTTTCGGGAAATGCGCGTGCGGAAGGCTGCCATGAAGCGAAGATCGCGCTGCACAAGCCTTCTTCTCCGAGCGTATCGAAAAGCGCATCCGAGAGCTTTGACTTGCCGTCGGCCGCATCGAAAACGATATCCCACAGTTTATCCGCTTCGGCAAAATCCGGTATATAGCGCACGGCGCACAGGACGGCGGCAGGAAAGCGCTTTCGAAAAAATCGCGCACAGTACGACAGCGCGGGTTCGGTGACGACGATGTACTGCGGATAAAAAGAAGCCGATATCACTTCCGCAAAGCGTTCGGCTTCGCGTTCGGGATCGTAGGATGAATGGAGATTCGTGCCGTTTGCGGCGCATGACGGGAGACCGCTTTTTGCGGTAAAAAAGCGTATGCCCAAGGCATCAACCTTCGGCGGTAAATCGTTCGATGTCTTGTGCCGAGTGCGCCGTACCCGCTTTGATAAGCATGAGCGATTCGACCGCCGCGTCGAGCAGGGGAGTGAGCGCACGGCTTACGTGAAATTGCAAAACGGCTTCGTCGAAGCCCGCATGGCAAAAGAGGACGATGTGCAGTTCGCCGTTTTTACCGCCGCGGCAGATGTTCGGAGCGGCAAAAGAGCGTTCGAGTATGTCGGCAGCATCTCCGTAGATAGCACCGAAAAGCCGATCTCTGATCGCTGCGCTTTTCGGTGCATCGGAAACGAGTATTCTGTTTATCGCGATTTTTGTCGAAAGCAAAAAAAGCGTCGCGTTTTTTTCGTGCAAAATCGATGCGTCGACGGAAAAAGCCCCCTCGCCTGTTTGGCGTTTTTCGTCAACGCTGCCGTTTTTAATAAATTCTTCGAGTGCGCTTTTTATCGCTTCGTCCGGCGGAGCGGAGTTTTCCCCGATAAAATCCGCTTTCATAAAAATCGCATCGGGTGCCGGGCGCAAAAAATGAAGGCATGCGAGGCGCTCCTTTATGCGCGGCGAAAAAAGCTGGTAAAACGCGGTGAGATTACCGGCCTGTTTTGAAAAGCTTTTTACGGTCGCATCTTTGCCGATCGTGCCGTCCCAAAAATCGGAAGACGAAACGGAAAGAGAAGCGCTTTCGGCGTCGAGCCCCGTACAGCCGCTCATCGCAAAGCTGCCGTCGGTTATTTGAAAGACGGCACCGTGCCCGATATGAAACGCCCGGCACAGCTTTGAAAACGAAACGTACGACGTTTTTTGTGTGAGCGGAACGGCCGCGGCTAAAAGACCTGAAGCTTTTTTTGCCTGTCCGCCCGAAACGAGGCTGAGCAAGCCCATATTACGACAATCCCAAATCCGTAAAAAGTTTTTTATACGTTGCGAATTGTTCGGAACGCGCGAATTCGACGATTTTTTCTTCGGGTAAATCTTCGAGCAGCTGATCCATGTAGAGGAGAACCGATTTGATTTCTTCGGTCAAATTTGCAGGCAGTGCGGAAGATGCGGATTTGGAAGCGGATGCAGGCGCCGCTTTTGCCGCAGATTCTTCCGCATCGGTAAAGGCGATTTTTGAGGGATGCGTTTCCGAATCGGTTTTGAAAAAATCATCCGCTCCGGCACCGGGGAGCTCCGCCTGTGCCGGCGAATCCTGCACGTCAGCAATCGGCTCACTCGGTACGGTATCGACTAAAATGTCGTCTACTTTCGGGATCGGCAGTTCTTCCGAATTTTCGGCATCCGTATCGGAAATATCTTCAAGTTCGGCTTCTTCGGGAAGCTCTTCGAACTCTGCTTCGGAAACAGTATCGAGTTCCGTCGGAAGTTCGGGAATCGCATCGGATTCCGGCATAAAAAAATCATCCGGCGAAAATTCTGCTGCGGGCTTTACTGGAGCCGAAGTTTCGGGGACGACGGAGAGATCGGCTGCGCGCCCTTTTTCTTTAGGAGCTTTTGTTTCTTCTGCAAGTACGTCGACTTTACTTTCGTTGTTCAGAAAATCGGCGCTGCTCATGATATTGTCGAGTTCGTCGCCCGAAAGCGAAATCGTTTCGTCTTCGTCCAAATCGTTGAAAAATCCTCCTCCCTGCGTTTCCGCGGCGGGAGTTCCTCCGCGCGATTTTAATTCGGCGAATTCCGTTTTCAATGCCGAGATTTCGTTTTTTAATCCCGAAAGATCTTGGACGATTTGCCGCAGAAGATCGTTGCTTTCCGTCTGCGGTGCGGAAACGCTGTCCATGAGCGATTTCGCTTCTTCGTCGAAGCTGTCGGGAACGGCGTTTGACTGTGCGGAAGGGAGGGCTCCGTCATCGGTCGAAACGGAAAGATCATAGTCGATGTGCGGCGCTTCCACTCTTGCGGGCGCTGCGCTTCCGGTCGACTCGGTATCGGACGGGACTTCGTCGGTACTGAAATCGACTCCGAAATCGGACAGGTCGACATCTTCGGTAACTGCCGCTTCGGCAGACGGTGTCGTATTATCTGAGGCAAAGGACGCATCGAGCTCTTCGGGAAGTTCCGGGAGAATCGACGCTTCACCGCTTTCGGCCGGCACGGATCTTTGCACGGGATCCGTTTTCGGCTCTTCCGCGCCGAAAAAATCGGGTATCACGTCTTCGGTCGGCGCGAGTGTTTCGAGCGTATCGTCGGGAACGGGAGGTTCCGAAAAACCGTTGTCGAGGAAGTCTTCGATGGAAACGTCTTCGACGGCAAGCGTATCGTGCTGCGGGTTTTCGGTCGCACTCGAATCTATATCGGAAAAATCGGGCAAATCGACGTCGAAATTAAAATCATCACCGCTTCCGGATTTTTGGACTTCGGATTCGGGAGCCCGCTTTACCCAGACGCCGTAACTGTCGAGTTCGTTTTTGTTATCAATGGTATTTGTCATATCATTCCCCTCTATGTTCAGCGATACATAGTCTATCCGTTATAGTATCGGCATAAAAGCGCTAAAAAAATAGTACACGGTTTTGATAATTACGCCGGTCATATCGGAATAGTATACCATATATTTCCGTTTCAGAAAATAGGTTATTACACCGATAAAGACAATATGACGCGAACAAAAATGCTTTCGGCTGTTTTTATCGGTACCTTCGTATACGTACTCCTTTCAATTTTTGCAGGCAGAGACGGAATCATCGTATACAATCAGCTGCAAAAACAAAAACGCGCGATAAGCAGGCAAACATCTCTCATCCAAAAAATCCACGATGAACTTTCCCTCGAGCGCACGGCGCTCGAAAAAGATACAGACGTTATCGCCGCCTATGCGCGAAAGCTCGATTACGTGAGCGAAGGCGAAAAGCTCGTGAAAATAACAGGTTTGCGCCCGTATGAAGCCACGCTCTACGATACGGGAACCGTCATGCGCCGTACTCCGATAGCTTTTATGAGCGAGCGGACGTGTAAAGCGTGCGGTATCGCGTTTTTTGCGCTTACCCTTGTACTTTTGGCGCTTACGGGTGAAAGCGGTGAAGCTATGGCACGGAAAAAAAAGAAGCAAAGTTTTGCAGGAAAAAGCGGACTTAAAAGCGCTTCGGCCGTCCGTATGCAAAGCTCGCTTGTCGAAGCGCGCGGCACAAAAGAAACCGGACGCGCTAGAATGCCGGCAGCCGGAGCGAAAGCCGATATGCGAACTGCGTTCTTCAGCGGCGGTGTGCGGTGATTTTGCACAAAACCGACGAAAAAGCCGCTCCGCTGTGCATCGATCTTTTAAAGCGCGGAAAAATCGTTATCCTTCCGACCGATACCGTTTACGGTTTTTCAGGCATCGTCGAACGCGGCAAAAAATCGTTTCGAACCGAAGAGAAAATACGGGCGATCAAAGGCAGGGAAGAGCGAAAACCTTTTATCCGCCTCATCGCGCATCCCGACGAAATCCGCCGCTATGCAAAGGACGCCGTACCCGAAGCGCTCCTTGCGAAGTGGCCGGGCGCGCTTACGATCATCGTAAACGACAGAGACGGCGATACGGCCGCCTACCGCTGTCCGGGGGACGCGTGGCTGAGAAATATCATCTCCGGCTGCGCCTCTCCCGTCTATTCGACGAGCGTCAATAAAAGCGGAAAACCCGTACTCGAAAAAATCGGCGACATCGCCGAAACATTCGAAAGCGCCGTCGATTTAATAATTTCCTCCTGCTATTGATTGCTGAGTAAGTTCTGCTATACACGACCATAAGGCGCCATCATATACATTTTGGTCTAATGGTAAGCCATTCTTCAGGCAGTACACCAAGCGGTAATCCATTACGATGTCCATTGGTTTTTGGTCTGGAAGTAGTGCGCGTAGGTAGACTGTTTCGCGGTAGTAAGGATGTTCGTGTTCCTCTAAATAAGCTGTAATTTCATCAGGGGTAAGCTGTTTTTCCTCTCTATCATCAAAATAAAGCTGAGGGACAGGATATTTCTGTACAAACCCTTTAGTGCCACTGAGCATAAAGATACGCGAGTAAGGACGCGGATTGGTTACATCGTGTTGTAATATTATTGTTTTGCCTTTGGCGGTGCGCAACAGACTTATGTTCATATCGCCAGTGTAGTGTGCTTGGGCTTCTGCCGAATTTTTGCCAAAATGCGCCTCGGCATATTCGCGCATCCCTACGGCTAAAGACGACATCGACACAAGGCTTTCTAAGCGGTCAGTACGGAGTATGCCCATCGCCTGACAAATAGGTGCGATGCCGTGTGTAGGATAAGGATTGCCCTCAAAGGTTTTGCTGTACTGCATTCGCCACTTTCCTCGCTCTATATCGCGGTCTGTCTGCCTAAAGTTTAAGTGTCGTAAGTCGTGTATATAAGCCCCCTCTGCGTGTACTAATTCGCCCAGTTTGCCCTGTTTTACCAGCTCAATGCTCATCAATTCGAAGTGGTCATAACACACATTCTCAAGCATCATACAGTGACGTTGTGTTTCTTCAGCTGTGCGCACGATACGCTTACAGTCGGCTATGGTCATTGCCAGAGGCACTTCTATAGCTACGTGTTTGCCACATTGCATCGCATAGATAGCCATAGGGGCGTGTTGTTGCCAAGGGGTCGAAATATAAAGAAGATCAATATCAGGATGTTCACATAGTTTTCGCCAGTCATCAGGAGCGGTATAATACGCTGGCGGCACAGGTAAATGTGCTGTGAGGGCTTTTGCTTTTTGCATAGCTTCTTCGCCCACCTCAGCTATGGCTACTATTTGCACCTCTAACTGCAAATAGCGTTTCACTGCCTCAATACCGCGCACTCCTACGCCTATAAAGGCAATGCGCAGTTGTGGTATCGGAGCTACAGAAAGGTTAAAAACATCCATTTTATAGTTTTAGTTGAATACAAATTTCTTGCCGTCTTCAGCCAGATATACATTAGGAAATACCTCTTGGGCTTCGGCTTTAAAAAGATTGACATCAGCATAGCGCGAAGAGTAATGCCCTAATATCAGGGCTTCTGCACCGGCATTCTTAGCGGTAAGTCCTGCTTGGTAGGCGGTAGCGTGCATCGTCTTAGCGGCTAACTCTTCGTTGTTTTTTAGGAAAGTAGATTCGTGATATAGCACTCTTGCTCCTTGTATATCAGTAGCTAAGCCTTCAAAATAGAGGGTATCACTACAATAAGCATAGCTTTGCGGACGTTGAGGTGCAAAAGTAAGTACCTCATTGGCAATAACCTCTCCGCTATTCAATACCACATCTTTACCATTTTTGATATTCTGATAGTCGCATACTTCTATTTCGGGGTATTGCTGTATAGCATCCATATTCAGTCGACGTTCGCCTTCTTTTTCCTGAAAGAAAAAACCATTAGTATACACACGATGCTGTAGCGGAATGGTGCGGACTAACACTTTATCATCTTCATAAAGCAACTCAGGCTCTTTGCCCGAAAGTTCGTGAAAGTACAAAGGAAAAGGGGTATAAGCACCGCCCAACTTGAGGATAAGCAGGACAGCCTCTTTGATACCCTTAGGGCCGTAGATATGCATTTCTGCCTCGCGCCCTAAAAGTTGAAAAGTAGAGATAAGCCCAAAAAGTCCATAGAAATGGTCGCCGTGCAAATGCGATATGAAGATATGCTTAATGCGCGCAAACTTAGCATTGGCATTGCGCAATGCTACTTGGGTAGCCTCCCCACAATCTATCAAGAAGAGGTGTCCGCGCATTTCTAGCAACTGAGCCGAAGGGCGCGCATTAGAGCGAGGGGTAGCGCTATGGCAACCCAATATTGTTACTTCCATAAGTCGCGTTCTATTTCGTCTATTTCTATAAGGTCGTAGGCTTCTTGCAGGGTGGGAGCTAAATTTAGTTCTATTTCTGCCCCTTCATATACTAATTCAGCACTTACCACCGCTATTGATTTTTGGTGTTTTTTGCTATGCTGTTTAGCTATGGATACTAAAGGTTTTAGGTCTTTTGCTGTCCACGTTTCATCTTCTGAAAGCAGCAAAATAAGGTGCTGAGTACTAAGGGACTCCTCTTCTTTAAAACGACTCACAAAATCAGCTACCTCCTCCTTTCTCAAAGCTACTTCAAGAGTATTTTCTTTCATTTTCTATTTATCAATGATTTGCTAATCTATTAATTGACACATTGTCTCATCAGAAAATTGTCTTATCGACTCATCAACTAATATAGGGTAATTTGCATCCTCATACCTCTCTACAATATCTGTCAGTACCATTAGTTCTATATAGTTAGGGTCGTTTTCAGAAGTTTCATCAGAGACCAGTTGCAAAAGCTCTCCAATCCGTGCCATTATTGCATTATATTGTATTTCATTCTCTATCATAATATTATATTTTATTTATACTCTCAATTTTATCGTATTCTTTATGCGTACCTAGAAAACGTATGTATATAATTTTAGGCACAAATAAAATATGTACTACTAACCGAAAGTGATTCCCTTTTATATTAAAAACAAATCTACCATTACCTACAGCATCTACACTATTAAAATCTCTTTTAATATCTGCATAACAAGACCACTCTGCAATCATTGCCTTATTATACCAATCTTCAAGAGGTATTTTTGCTTCAGCGTGCTTTGTATAAAAATCAATAATAGTTTTCTTAGCAATAATTCTCATTGGTTATGTTTTTCAAAAATTAGTTAATTAGCTAATTATATCAAAACCAGTGTATTTTCTGAGCACTTCTGGCACTACTATGCCTTCAGGGGTTTGGTAATTTTCTAAAATTCCTGCTAACACACGAGGCAAAGCAAGCGAACTACCATTGAGGGTATGCACTAAGCGGTTTTTGCCTTCGTTATCTTTGAAACGCAATTTAAGTCTGTTGGCTTGGAAAGTTTCGAAGTTAGATACCGAACTTATCTCTAACCATTTTTCTTGAGCTGTAGAATACACCTCAAAATCATAGGTTATTGCCGAAGTAAAACCTAAATCACCACCACACAAACGCAAAATGTGATATGGCAACTTCAACTCATTTAGTATGCCTTTCACGTGCTCTATCATTCCCTCAAGTGCTTTGTACGAATGGTCAGGGTGCTCTATACGCACGATTTCTACCTTGTCGAACTGGTGCAAACGGTTCAGTCCGCGCACGTGCGCTCCATAGCTACCAGCTTCTCGGCGGAAGCAAGGCGTGTAGGCGGTACAGCAAATAGGCAAATCGCTTTCATTGAGCAGCGTATCTCTGAAAATATTGGTTACAGGCACTTCAGCTGTAGGAATAAGGTAAAGGTTATCTATCCCTACATGATACATTTGTCCTTCTTTATCAGGCAACTGCCCAGTACCATAACCTGAGGCTTCATTTACTACGTGAGGTACTTGGTATTCGTTATAACCTGCTTCAGTATTCTTATCGAGGAAGTAGGTGATAAGAGCGCGTTGTAGTTTTGCGCCTTTACCCTTATACACAGGGAATCCTGCCCCAGTGAGTTTCACACCCAATTCAAAGTCGATGAGGTCGTACTTCTTAGCCAACTCCCAGTGAGGCAAAGCGTCCTTGCCTAAATTAGGTATTTCGCCTGCTTCAAACACCACTACGTTATCAGCCTCTGAGGTACCTTCAGGCACTAATTCATTAGGAATATTAGGCACACGGTATAGTAGTTCGTTTAGACTCTCAACAGTACTGTTAAGCGTATCGGTAAGCGTTTTAATAGTATCTTTTAGAGTAGCTGTTTCAGCTTTTAGCGCATTCGCTTTTTCAGTCTCTCCTGATTTGAAGAGGCTACCTATTTCCTTAGAAAGCGTATTCGATTTTGCCAACGACTCATCAAGCGCTAGCTGAGTGCTACGGCGTTTTTCGTCTAAGGCGATAATATCATCTATAAGCCCCAACTCTTTGAAGTTGCGCTTTTTAAGTCCCGCAAGTACGCGGTCTTTCTCTTCTCTAATAGTGTTTAGTTGTAACATAGATATTCGTTTTATATATCGTATAAATCGGCATATAAGCCATTAGCTAATTAGCAAATTCCTCCGTAACATCCTCCCAAGTCTCATATGAGAAAGGAACATCGTTATAAAAAGCCTCAAAAGGAATAAATACATCCTCAGCTCCCGCTACAATAGTGCGATAATGCGTAAAATCCCCTCCCTGACGATATACACGCGCTTCTATCAAATAAGCACTCTCTTCATCAAGCTCTGGGTTCTCCAAAATCGTCTGTACATAGTCGTCTTTGCCGTCATCGTAAAACACTACAAAATCGTGTCCACTAAAAGGCAAATCTTCTATAAGCTCCTTGAGCTCTTTCAGTGATAAAACCTCACCTTTATAATCTTGTGTATCTATTCTTTTCATCTGTTCAATTGTTAAAAGTACAACAATTTGCTAATTATAGCGCTGTTGCAAAAGCAATAAGACCAAAGATAATACCAGGGGCATTTGCTAAGGCTACTGGTATATCGCGTTTTGGTTTTTTAAGCAACCCATACGCCACCCATAGCGAACAGTTGATAGCTGCTACCAAAGGCTGTAGCGGATTCCCTTTATGTCCTGCCAAGTTATCGCTAATTTGTGGAATGTAAGATACATACATACCAATAGCAGTAGCGGTAGCCACCCAGCCTAAAATAGTAAAAAGTTTTCCGTTTTCCATAATATGATTATTTTTTAGTTACTTATTTTATTAGCTAATTGGCAAATTGACTCATTTGTTCATTAGTTCTCCTCTTCTATAGCAAACAGAAATGCTTCTTTATTCACTACTTTTTCAGCAAAGGCAGCAATAGAATTTTCTGTCAGCTTTTTTCTAAAGTTATCGCGGAAAGGCTGTACCGAAGTGTGTAGCGGACAAGGTTTTTCATCAGAACAAGGGCGTAAGCTCATCACGCATTTTATAAATTTATCAGCCTCGCCTATCTGTTCTACTACACGCATTAAGGGTTGCTCTTTCTCGTCATCGGTCAGCCAAAAGCCACCTCCAGGCCCCTTGTTAGAGCTTATTACTTTCTTGCGCACTAAGGCTTGAAGTATTTTTGCTAAAAAAGGGAGTGGTATATGTAGCGCATCGGCTACTTCTTTTACCCCTATACGCTTGCTTTCTGATGAGTTAGCGGCAAGATATATCACTGCATTGATGGCGTATTTGCTTGAATTAGATAACATAATGTTTTCTTCTTTATTTTCTATTTCAATTTATCTATTTGTCTACTGATTACTAATTTTTGTATTTCAGTAGTCCCCTCACCTATGGTACATAGCTTAGAGTCACGGAAGAATTTTTCTACCGGAAAATCTTTTGTATACCCATAGCCCCCGTGTATTTGTATAGCTTCAGTAGCTACGCGTACGCACATTTCAGAACTGTACATCTTAGCCATAGCCCCTGATAGGGTAACACGCTGATGATTGTTCTTTTGGTAAGCCGCCTTGTGTAGCAAGAGCTCTGAGGCTTCTATTTCGGTAGCCATATCAGCCAGCTTAAAGCCCACCCCTTGCAGCTCGATAAGGCGTTTGCCGAACTGTACGCGCTCTTTAGCGTACTTCAGTGCTGCCTCGTAAGCTCCTTTAGCAATACCGAGTGATAGCGCCCCTATAGAGATGCGTCCGCCATCTAATATTTTCATCGCTTGTATAAAGCCCTCGCCTACTTCGCCCAAACGGTTAGCATCGGGTATTCTACAATCCTGAAAAACAAGCTCTGCCGTTTCGCTAGCACGCATACCGAGTTTGTTTTCTTTTTTGCCACTGCTAAAACCAGGGGTACCTCGTTCTACTGCAAAGGCCGTAATAGCGTGCTTATCGCCTTTCTCGCCAGTGCGTGCAATAACGACTGCTATCTGTCCACTTTTGCCGTGAGTAATGAAGTTTTTAGCCCCATTCAGCACCCAGCTATCGCCGTCTTTCACAGCTGTAGTAGCCATACCACCAGAGTCAGAACCTGTGTTATGCTCAGTGATACCCCAAGCGCCTATCCATTCTCCTGAAGCCAACTTAGGCAACCAACGCTGTTTCTGCTCTTCATTGCCAAAACTTAGAATATGATTTGTACAAAGTGAATTATGAGCTGCTATAGAAAGCCCTATCGAAGGGTCTACTTTAGAAATTTCTTCTACTATAGCGATATAATCGTGGTAATCTAAGCCTGAACCACCATATATTTCAGGCACTAAGACCCCCATAAAGCCTAAATCGCCTGCTTTTCTGAATACCTCTATAGGAAATTCCTGACTTTCGTCCCATTCCATCACGTGCGGACGTACATACTTTTCGGCAAACTCCTTAGCAGCTTGAGCTACCATTAGCTGTGTTTCTGAATAGCTAAAATTCATTCGTTAATTTCTTTTCTTTATTAAATTGCAAAAGTACAAAAATAATTACAACTAGCAAATTTGTTTTTTTAGTTGCCCACGTACAAATACAAGGCTAATCTTTTGATGCGCGCCTCATCAAAGCCCTCTATTTGCAAAAGGTCATCAAGGTGTTTGAACATTCCTACCTCTGAGCGCAAGCCTATTATTTTATTGCTTTCGCCGTATTTTATGTAGGGTATCTTGCTCAAATCGTATCTGCTTATCGCATTGAGGTCTTTTTTGACTATCACAGGTGGTGTTTTCACCTCAAAACGCGCTGCCACTCGCTCATATACTTCTTTTTCAAGTCCGTATACCTCTGCCACTTGGTCTATATAAGTAAAACCTTGTAGTTTTTCTTTGTATTTTAGTATCCTGTTAGAAAACCCCTCGCCTATACCGTATATTTTCATCAATTCCTCTTGAGTAGCGGTGTTGATGTCTTGCTTTTCGATGTGCTGAGCGACTGTTTTCTGCTCATTGCCTTTATTTTTGTTTTTCACCCATTCGGGAAAACGAAAGGCAGGAGCTATACGGCGGAGCAGACTATCAGAAATACCCGTAACCCGCTGAAATTCTTCGGCAGAATTAACGTACTTGCCTGCTGCGCGAAATGCCTGTAGCTTATCGAGTTGCGCCGTGGTAAGTCCTAATTTAAAGCCTTTATAATCGCTGATGAAATTAGGATTAAAAGGATAAATAGTATCTTTATGGCGTGCAGCCAGCTGCCGTAGCGAATCTAACTCTGTTTGCAAGCGCGTATCTTCGACCTCAGCAAATGATGACGAGATAGGCCAATAATAAAATACCAGCTGCCCTACAACCATCAATACCAAAAGTGCCAAAATACCTCTATTGCGCTGATAGTCAAAAAACATTTTCTCTCAGGGTTAATTACCTCTCTGCCTAACGACTTCGTACAAAAAGACAGCGCAGGCTACCGACACATTTAGCGAGCCTATTTCGCCTTTCATTGGCAATTTGGCTTTGCTATCTACCACTTTTAGCACTGCAGGCGAGATACCCACATCTTCTGCCCCCATTACGATAGCGGTAGGCACGCTAAAATCTTCAGCATATAGCAATTGGTTAGTTTTTTCAGTAGCGGCTACTACCCTGATGCCACTACCTTGTAGGTAATATACAGCATCAACCAGGTTTTCGACCTTGCAGATAGGCACCCTAAAAACAGCCCCCGCAGAGGTTTTGACAGTATCTGCTGTGATGCTCACACTACCGCGCTTAGGGATAATAATACCCGACACCCCTGCACATTCAGCCGTACGGATGATAGCCCCAAAGTTGCGCACATCCGAAAGGTGATCTAAGAGCAGGAAGAGTGGTGTAGCACCGCTTTCGGTAACCGAAATTACCAAATCCTCAAAATTGTGATAATCGACTGGCGATAGGGTAGCGACCACCCCTTGGTGATTTTTCTTGGTAAGGCGGTTGAGCTTTTCAACAGGCACGTACTGCACCGGCACTTGTGCTTGCTGCAAAAGCGATAGCAGTTCTCTGAAAAGGTTGCCTTGCAAGCCTTTTTGCACAAACACCTTATCGAGGGTTTTACCTGCTTCAAGCGCTTCCATCAGCGCCCTTATGCCATATATTTGATATTCTTGTTCTTGCATTAACTATTAGTATTTTCTTTAAATTCTTCTGTGAAATCAGAATAATCCTCTATTTTGAAAGCGCGTATATCTCTGACTGAAAGACAAAACCAAGAGAGTTTTTTCAAACTTTGTATCGCTCTGAAGAGGGTTCTTAAATCACCTTCTGTGGCATAAGTACTCCCTTGTATCCAATAAAAACCATTTTCTTCTAACACTTTCTTTATCTCGGCATAAGCATTGTTATAAGGGTCTTTATAGTGCTTTTTAAGCTCAGAGATAATTAAATCAAAAGCTATAGCGTGCATAATTCTAAGGCTTCTAAAGGTTTAAACATATCTTCTTTTTCAAAAAAGAGCTCTCCTATATCAGTTTTCACATTGATAACTACTCCTACAAAAGGATTGTTATCTATCTGCGTAACCGTAGCCTCTACCCAATCGGGTTTGCCTGTAAGTTGTGGGGATACCCATACGCGTTCCCCTACTCTAAATATACTTTTCATCGTGTTATTTTTATTACTATTTCACCTTTACTTCTGTCTTTCCTTTTAATTTCTTAGTTTTAGCCTCTACATTTATGATGCCTGCTTTATCGCCTGCTTGTACCATCATCACTAATTTGCCATTGAAAAGGTGCATCTTAGGCAAGTGGAATTGGTCAGTGCAGGTAGCATCGCCATTGGCAGCGGCACGATAAGTACCCGCACCTTTTACGGTAAAGGTTACTAAATCATTCACTGTAGGGCATAGATTGCCGTCTTTGTCTACCGCCTCTACGGTAATGAAAGCCAAGTCATCGCTATTAGGGCTAAGTTCTGTTTTGTACTCGGTGCTGAGGCGCAAAGCGTAAGGCTTGCCAGCGGTATGTATTTCTT
>ERZ773014.1520-NODE-1520-length-14645-cov-3.949075_pt1 | contig 14645 bp, 11 predicted proteins | sample MGYA00580841_ERZ773014 | MGnify/ENA primary metagenome ERZ773014 (study PRJEB29015, sample SAMEA2737989) | human oral metagenome | biome: human oral; feature: human-associated habitat; material: dental | place: China | collected 2067 ...
ACCGGAAACTCAAATAATACTATCGAGACTTCCGTGGAAACCGGGCAGTCTGTTGATTTGCAAAGTTCATCAGCTTTACAGGAAGAAAAAAATAATCAAAATAACCCGGAAACAGATTCCAGCAAGATGCCGGAATCCTCTAAGAATAATAAGGAACAGTCAGCTTCGCAGACAGAAAAAAACACAGGAAGGGAGCAGGAGATAGAATCTCAAAATAAAAGTAAGTCAAATGATAAAGCTCCTAAAAATTCTAAAGACAAAAGTCTTGAAGGAGGACAAAGTACACAAAGTAATGAGTCACAGCAAAGCAGCCCGATACAAAGCAGTGTGCCGCAAAAAAGTACTAGCCCTATAAAAGGCGGTGAGTCACAGCAAAGCAACAGCCCTATAAAAGGCGGTGAATCACAGCAAAGTACCAGCCAGGTAAAAGGTAGTGAATCACAACAAAGTAACAGCCTGATGCAAAGCAGTGAGCCACAACAAAATAACAGTTCAATACAGGGTAATGAGCCTAAACAAAATGACAGTTTGCCACAAAGCAATGACTCAAATAATACTTCACCGCAGAGTAATGACTCGCCACAAAATAATGATTCAATGCAGGATAATACTCCGGGAAGTATGAGATAAATACCCGAAATGATCAGGCTGACAACAGAGCCATTTAATCTGTTTTATTAAATATAATACCTCATAATATGATTGTTAAAATAATGCAAAAATCGCCGGAGTGTAAGAAGCCGGCGATTTTACTCTATTAGCAATTTTTTCTATATTTCCTATATAAAATGATTACCACTGAAAAAATAGCAACTGTGCCTCCAGCCAAAAATAAAAGTAAAATTCCTAGGCCGGTTGTATGGGTATTCTTACCGCCTGTATAACCGAAAGCATTACTTGGTGATGCACTGTTGTTAGACCGGTATAAAGCTATAAAATGCTTGATTTCATCAAAGGTATACCAGCCCTTGTGTATGGAAACCGTATCTCTCTCAATATCGACTAAAACCCCTATTTTTAATGAATTATCATCAAAAACTTTCACCAATAAGTAAGAACCAAATGGCGTTGTTCTGTCCTGACCAAGTAACAGTATATTTTTTATGCCACTGTTATATTGTTCGCCCAGAAGGTCAGACATTAGAGCGGTTGTTGTATAATTTTTGTCTTCATAAATGAAATTCATGGATTCAAAAAGCTTACCACTATCATCATAAGAAAGCACTCTCTCAAAATATTTATCTGAAGGTTGCCATTCTGTTACAACCCAGTTTGAATATTTCATATCAATAGTATTTGCATTTGACTCAAGAACAAGTTCTCGAAGTTCATCTTCTGATTTTATCTTGCTGACAGGTACCGCATTGTAAACAAAGAATATCTCTGTATTATCTACAATACTTTGAGTAGACTCCCCGTTTTTTGAAAGAGCATTTATCAAAACATCATTTGAGGGGGGAGTGAGAGCAAATGAATTGATGCATATATTTAAAGAAAAAATACAAAAAAATATAAATGCCAATATTTTTGCGGCTTTATTATTCACCTTAACCTCCATTTCTTTGCCGGAAGGCAAAACAAACAGTTATGAAAAGCATTTTCACGCCAGGTACTTATCTATATGATAGTTTATCGAAGAATTATAATCAAGATTTAAACATTACTGTATTCGTAAAAAGTATAATTATTCTCTAATATTTCCATAATCAAAGATTTAAAATGAAATATACCAATGTAGATATATTTTACATATATAAAAATGGTGTATTTTCTTATTCTAAAAGGTGTTATACTAAAAGGGTTGTAAAATAAAAAAGGAGATTTCTATGTCAAAAACTTATACCAATTCATATTTGTTTAAGAGGTTTTTGCCTTATTACAGCAGATATTATCCTACACTTATACTTGATTTGATATGTGCCGGATTTTCTACAATGTGTGATTTGGTACTGCCGATAATACTGAGATATCTGACAAATACCGCAAGACAAAATATAGAGCTTTTGACTCTAAAACTTATAATAACGCTTGGAGCAATATTTATATTGCTTCGTATAATAGATACCATAGCCAATTACTATATGCAAAATATCGGCCATGTAATGGGTGCACAGATAGAGACGGATATGAGATATGATATTTTTTCACATATTCAACAGCTGCCGTATTCATATTATAACACAAATAAATCCGGTCAGATTTTATCCCGTATAACTACTGATTTGTTTGAAGTTACGGAGTTTTCACATCATTGCCCGGAAGAGTTTTTTATTGCATTTGTAAAATTTGTTATTTCATTTGTGATACTTATAAATATAAATATTCCTCTGACTTTGATTACATTTATGATGATACCGATTATGGTGATTTTTATGTCTTCTGCCAATAAAAAGATGAGAGCGGCACAAAAAGAGCAAAGAAATCATGTCGGTGATATAAATTCAGGCATTGAGAATAATATACTTGGTGCAAAGGTGGTTAAGTCTTTTGCAAATGAGGATTTGGAAGTGGAAAAGTTTCATAGGGAAAACTTGAAATTTTTGGATATTAAAAAAGTGTTTTACAAGCATATGGCAAATTTGCAGGTGGTCTACAGGATTTTTGACGGTATCATGTATTTGACGGTTATTGTACTTGGCAGTCATTATATGAAAATCGGAGTTATAAATGCGGGCGATATGTTTTTATACACTCTTTATATCAATATGCTTTTAAATACTGTAAAAAGAATTGTTGATTTTATGGAGCAGTTCCAAAGAGGAATGACAGGTATTGAAAGATATATCGAGATAATGGATGTAAAAAACGATATTATTGACAAGGAAGATGCCGTTATACTGGAGGATGTACATGGTGATATTGAGTTTAGGAATGTAAGCTTTTCATATCCTCAAAGTGATGTAAAGATACTTGATAATATAAACTTTAATATAAATAAGGGAGAAAATATTGCTCTTGTAGGTTCATCCGGAGTAGGTAAGACTACAATATCCAATCTTATCCCCAGATTTTATGAGGTCAGCAGCGGTGAGATACTGGTAGACGGCAGGGATATTCGTGATATTAAGCAAAAGTCGCTAAGAGATAATATCGGTATAGTCCAACAGGAAGTATATTTATTCTCCGGTACTGTATATGAAAATATCGTGTACGGAAAAAAGGATGCAAGCTTTGAAGAGGTAAAAATGGCCGCAAAGATGGCGGGTGCCTATGATTTTATTATGGAGCTTGGAGATAAGTTTGATACATATATAGGCGAGCGTGGCACCAAGCTCTCGGGCGGTCAAAAGCAAAGAATCAGTATAGCAAGAGTATTTCTTAAAAATCCACCTATACTGATACTTGATGAAGCGACATCGGCACTTGATAATAATTCCGAGGCTATAGTGCAGCAGTCTCTTGAGACGTTAAGTGAGGGAAGAACTACAATTACCATAGCACACAGACTCTCAACTATAAGAAATGCCGATAAAATCTTGGTACTTACTGAAAACGGCATAGAGGAGTCAGGTACACATGAGGAGTTACTGAGTAAAAAGGGAATATACTTTAATTTTTATAATAAAAATATAGATAAGTTAAAAGAATAAGCTTTTAAGCCATCATTATGGCGGAATGGAGACATTATGCAGGATATTTTTGAATTAATAAATGAAGATGAGTTGGTGGACATATTTTCAAAGGCGGTAGATATAAAAAGCACAAATCCTAAGGGAAATGAAAAACCTATGTGTGAATATGTGGAAAATCTGCTAAAGCAAAACGATATAGAATATGTGTCAGTGCCTGTGGAAGAAGGCAGATATGATATCATAGCAAGGATAAGGGGAAGTCAGGATAAGGATGCCTTGGTATTTACCGGACATATGGATGTTGTTCCGGTATCGGATGATGAGATGAAAAGATGGAATACTCCGCCATTTACCTCGACTATAAAGGACGGTAAATTATTCGGAAGAGGAAGTGCCGATATGAAAAGCGGGCTTATATCTGCGATTTATTCAATGATACTGTTAAAAAGAAATAATATCACTCCCAAAAGAGATATAATACTTGCCGCCACCATTGATGAGGAAAATCTTATGAAGGGCTCCAAGGCATTGCAGGATAATGAGGCGTTTAAAAATGCAAAATATCTTATAGTATGTGAGCCTACAGATATGAAAATATGCAATGAGCAAAAGGGAAGGACATGGGCGGATATTTGTGTGCATGGAATGACTGCTCACGGTTCACAAAAAGGTGTGGGAGAAAATGCGATATATCTTGCAATAAAGCTGATTGAAAAGATAAAGCATACGGAGTTTAAGGAGTATCCGGACACATTTTGGCGTACACTTGCTATAAATGCCAGGGTGGAGCCGCAGGTAGTACCTGACAGATGCGTATTTACTGTAGATGCCAGACTTCAGGTGGGACATGAGCCGGCTAAGATATGGGAAAAACTTGAAGAGCTTATACAGGAAATAAAATCTGAGAATCCGCATTTTGACGCAAACTATGAGATAGAGGATATGAGAATTTCATGGCATACAAAAAAAGAGGATGAATTGATACAGGGTATTATATCATCACTGAAAAAGTTTGATATAAATCCTGTTTTTGATACATTCACAGGCTCTACAGATGCCAGTATGCTTATAAAAAACAATCTGATACCTGTAATCATAGGTCCCGGGGATTTGTCTGTGGTGCATAGGGAAAATGAATATGTGGAGCTTAAGCAACTTTTTGAGTCTTGTAAGTTATATATTGATATAATGACCGGATTATAAGAAAATCTTATAAAGAAAGGACTGTTCAGTATGAATCCCGGCAGCCACAAGGTTTTTTGGCCTTGTAACTGCCGAGATACTTTATTTGTATTAAGGTTGCCTATTTCAGACAGCCTTAAATTATTTTAATAATATGTTCTACCCACACCCCTTACAGGATTAAGTATTGAGTTGACATCTTCCTCCGTGAGATCCATGCCATAGAACTTCTTATAATATTCTTTGATTTTTTCATCCATGTTTATATCCTCAAACTTTTCAGGGTAGGTTGTTTTTGCAATCCACCAAAGAGAAAGAGGGGCATCTGTTGAAGGTGGCCACCAGCGGTGCATACCTAATGGGAATTTATATACCTGCTTATTTATAACAGCGGGTACTCCGCTCCAGTCGGCACCCTCGACGGTAGTATTATTATAAAAATCTTCGGGGAAGAAGTCTGAGAGAGTTGAGATAAATATTATTTCAGGTGCCCAAGAGTAAACCTGTTCCATATTTACATTTCCCTGAGTTCCCTTACCTACATGTATGCTTCCTGTTACAGAGGTCCAGTAGTCGCTGAAACCGCCCAAGGTAAAGTTGGTACTGCTGTAATGACCGATCATCAATACTTTTTTTCTTTGATCCTCAGGAATATCTGCAAGTCTTTTATTGATTTCATCCTGAGCTTCCTTGGCATATTCTGTTATACCGGTAACCTTACTGCCTTCTTCAAAGACCTGTTCCATAAGGCTTATCCATGCATTAAGTGTTTCGATAGTATTGGGGCCGTTAGGGGTAACTGTTGAAAATCCGACAGCGGGTATTCCGGCATTTACAAACTGCTGTCTTTCTTCCTCTCCGCCTGCATAAAATACCACATCGGGCTTAAGTTTTAACAACTCTTCCATATTAAGCTCACCGCCTTTGTAATAATCTATGGAAACATTCAATATATCAGGGGCATATTTTGCCAGAATGGAATTTTTTGCCGCATTTAATGAGTCAGGAGGCATTGAAATAAGTCCGTCCACATTTCCTCCCTTATAAACCGCATATACTGATGGCAGAGGAAGAAGCCTGTGTATAGCAATTCTTTTAATATCTTTTGCCGGAGGCAGCTCCACATCAAAACCAAGCTGATCCTTAATTATACGGGTACCCTTAGTCGCTTCTTTTGAACTGCTTTCGCTTTCACTTGTAGAAGTCATGGAGGATTCGCTTTTTGATGATGCGGTACTGTTACTTGAAGATTGGCATGCAGCTGTGGCAAGCATCACAAATCCCACAGCCAATAAAAGCAGACTTTTTTTCATAAAATCTTTCCTTTCTTTAAAATGTTAAGCTATGTAGATGAATAGATTTTTCAAATACATACTCAGTCTAAAAGATCCAGAGCGGTTACGGTAGTGTAATTCGCAATAGGGTTGGTATTGTTTACAATATCCACATAAACTTTGAAAGTTTTCTCAATATTTTCCTTATTAAGTACATCCTTAATATTACCGAATATACTTGTTTTATCCTTCCCTAACAGTATGCATTTGTCAGCAATAGAAAAAGAGTGGGCAGGATAATGCGTGTTAAAGATACAAATAAGTCCTTTATCTGCAAGTCTTCTTATTGTTTTTAATATTATAAGCTGATTTCTAAAGTCAAGATTACTTTCAGGCTCATCTAAAATAAGTATTGACGGTTCCTGAACGAGGGCTCTTGCAATTAAAAGCATCTGCAATTCACCACCGCTTATTTGATGACAGTATTTGTCGCTAAGATGTGAAATGGAAAGTTCATCCATTACTTTATCAACCATTTCATAATCCTTTTTGCCGGGTTTAGAAAAATTACCGATATGAACGGAACGCCCGAGAATTACAAGCTCTCTGGCTTTAAATGCAAAGGCAGGAGCTTTGGCCTGAGGCACATAGGAGGCTTTTGAGAAAAATTCTTTGGGACTCATGGTTGATATATCCCTGCCGTCTATGCTGCTAAAACCGCCTGTCCAAGGATGAAGTCCTGTAATACATTTAAGAAGAGTAGTTTTACCTACTCCATTAGGGCCAAGGATTGCCAATACTTCATTACTTTGAATGCTGAAATTAATATTTTCAAGGATAGTTTTGGATTTTTTATAAGCAAAACTTCCGTTTTTTGCTTCAAATATCATAAACTGTTTCCTGCCCTTCTAAGTAATGATAAAAATAGAGGAGCACCTATTACAGCAGTAAGTATTGAAACAGGAATCTCCGTTACCGCCACACTTCTGGATAAAGTATCGACCAAAAGCAAGAAGGTTGCTCCGATGGATATGGATGCAGGTATGACTTTTGATGTATCGCTTCCAAAAAGCATTCTGCATATATGTGGAATCAAAAGTCCTACCCAGCCTATCTGCCCACACATGGAAACGACTGAAGAAGTGATCATGGCTGAACAGATAATAACGGTCATACGCATATAGCGTATATTCATACCCAAAGACTTAGCCTCATCTTCGGTAAGACTAAGCACATTCATCTTCCAACGTATTAAAAGAAGTATTGATACTGCAATCAATATAGACGGAGTGCCAAGTATAATACTTTTATAATTGGAAGTGTATAAACTCCCCATCAGCCAATAAGTGATACTTGGGAGAATCTCTTCAGTATCAGCCACATATTTGACCAATGAAACCATAGCCTGGAATAGTGAGCTTATTACCAGACCTGATAAGATGAGCATTATTGTTTTCTTTGCACCTCTTATATCAGCAAGAATATAAGTCAGGAAACATGCTAAAAGACCGAAACATAAGGCACTGAATTGTACAGTAATCATATTGGCTCTAAAAAGCAATGATAATGCGGCACCAAAACTTGCTCCGGATGCCACTCCCAAAGTATCGGGAGAGACCAAGGGATTGGAGAATACAGCCTGTAAGCCGACCCCTGCAACTGCAAGACCGCCACCACATATCATGGCAAGGATAATTCTTGGCAGACGCATATTTATAAGTACACTGTACTCATTTGCCGCAACAGAATCCTTACCCTTTGTGATAATGGAATAAAGAATTTTGATACCGTCAAAAAGACTTAGCGAAAATCTTCCCACTCCTAAACATATTCCTGCTACTATAAGAGGAACTGTAATCAAACCTATAATAAATATAAGTTTTTCACCTATAGTTTTCAAATACATACCTCCCTACATATAATATAGCAGTAAGAAAAACACTGTACATTGAAATTCCTCTAATTAAACTATACTAAATTAGTATGAATAAGTAAAGATATAAAAAAGAGCCTTTTATAATAATATGTAAAAAAATTCAATTATTTACTTAAGTATAGACATAATAAAAAGGTGGGTTGAAAAATCAACCCACCCAAACACTTGACGTAGAATTTATAAAGAGAATATCATTTATCTATATACATATCATTAATTACAGGTGCTCCAAGCGGCAATGAGGTGTCACTTGGCCAATAAGCAACATTTAAATCAAATCCTGCTTTCACATGCTGTCCGTTATATGCTTTGATATCCGGCAAATAATTTAATGAAAGCACCTTAACAGTTCGAGAATAAGAGCCACCGTCAATGGTCTTACATGTAAGCTTCTGTGGTGTATCCAATATAAACAATATAAAATCTTTGTCTCTGTCTATAGAAGAATTCGGATTAGGATCATTAATTCCCTGTACCGCAAGAACTTCATTATATTTCAATACACGTATAGTACCGTTCAGTAAGGTGTATCTTGTATCGGCAACATCTACTTTCTTGGTTTGCACTATATTATTTTCAATCCATGCACCCGAAGCATTAACACGGTAATTATCAGGAGTTATTGTATTTATCATACAGTACCCGAATTTATCAAAATAATAACACTCTGCCGTACCGTCTGAATTACCATCTATCCATTGCCATGAGTTGGAAGGCCACGTTCCGTTGCCTTGGTCATACCACCAACCCTTATTATCCTGTATCCAAGTCCCTGCATAAGCATTTATTGTGAAAAATATTGCAAATACCGGTAATAATAATAACACTTTAATATTTCTCATAAGCACTTCCTTTCTATAGAAATATTGTTCTATATTAATAAACCATATGACTACCTACTAAGATTACCAATTCATATTTCTTAAATCAAGGCTCTTTTTATTATTTATTTCTTACAATTGTACTATATTCAAAGACTTTGTTTATAACATTTAGTATATACTTACCCTTAGCCCTGCCTTGTCTTAATACCGGCTAATTGCTTAAGATCATTGCAAAAACTTTCTGCTTCTTTTTTACTCTTTGAGTAGATTATAGCCTTGGTATTATTCCTTTGATATATTGAAATCTTGCTATGTCTTAAAAATAATAAAATCAATACAGGGCAGACAAAAAACAGCGGATAAAAAAATCCGATTATCGCTGTAACAACCACCCAAAATGTATTGTATCCGTTTAATACAGTTGAAACGGATACAGCACTTATATCTTGCAACAGTATCTCCGGCACTTTATTAAACTTCTTTGGTATAGTTGAAATATAAATCCTATCCTCTCCTATACAAACCTCACTTCTTATTTTTGAATTGGTCAAACTAAGTATGCTGCTTCCACTCGCAGAGTAAAAACGGTAACTTCTCCCAATTAATAAATCTTTATTAAATACAGCCTGTGATTTATCATGCGATAAATTATTATGTGTTTCTAAGTTCGACTGATGATCCTGCTTCATTTTAACTTACCTCTTGTCTCCATAAATATGTCTAAATCAAGTTAATTATTTTCCTAAGTTTAATATTATCGGTGTCTGTATTTTACTTATATAATACATCTTAATTAACTTAATCCTTACAATTACAGTTTATCATAAATCTGATAAAAATACATAGTTTTTGCTGCCGATTTTATAGATTAATATGGTAATACTTACGGAAACTTCAAACCATAAGTAGAATAGGGGTTATATAATATATTTGATAAAGCGAGAGACAAATTCTACAGACCGGTACAGTAGGTAGAATATGTTTATATAATGTGCACTTTATTTATATTGTTCCATGTTCCTGCTGTGGAAAATATGTGTCATGCATAACAGGTACGAACTTTACACCAATCCGGTTTTATTTTAATGGAGTAGGAGTATCTCCAATGCTGATGCCACCGGTCTTTACATTCCAATTTGGTTTTATTCTAATAGGAATTCCGGTGGATGATATTGATGAATCGGTAGACTTTACATTCCAATCTGGTTTTATTCTAATTTTATGCTGAAGAATATAACAGTAAATTTTTTAGTCACTTTACATTCCAATCTGGTTTTATTCTAATAGATATCCGCATACAAATAACTTTGCGGCAGATGGCACTTTACATTCCAATCTGGTTTTATTCTAATCTTGCTTACACAATCGAGATTGACCCTTTAATTAGCTTTACATTCCAATCTGGTTTTATTCTAATTCTTCTCCTATAATACCACATATTTACAGACTTAGAAAGGTACTTTTTGTCGACCTTTATTTTTAAGTTTATTATATTATAATATTTCTTGCGAGTTATTCCTATTATTTCTATTCTTAGCCTTATTATACAGTCTTTGTCTATCCCCTTACATTTTAGGTCTATCTTATGTCGACAATTCTTTTAATACAGTAAATGCTTTATGCCACCTTAAATCAAGTCAAGTCTACAACTTAGTTGCAAAATTAAATCACAAGTAGTTATGAAAGTAGTTTTTACACCGAAGGTCAAAGTCCTTTTACTTGATTATCAGTATACGCAAGCAGTTACAAAATTAGTTTTCACTCTAATCTTTCAAATTGATTGCTCAGTAAATTACATAATATAATTGATTGACAGTATCTTTCTACCAGTCAAAACCGTAAAAAATATCCTTTACATACCAGCGTTTTAAACTTGCTCGTAATCCATTTTTTAGGTCAACTACGCAAAATGTATATCTGTAATCACTTAAGTAAAACACATCCTCTTCTACTATTGTATAAAATAAATACTGTTTATCCTTAGATAATTTTATATCAAGCATATTTTTAACAAAAAGGTTATGTCTTATCAGCTTACTTTTTAAACCTGATTCCAAATTATAGGCGGATATATATGGAGACTTATAATAGAACAACTCTCCTATACCATCCGGTATTTCCATCAAACCGTCAATATTATCCTTTTCATAAGTACCTTTACTTCTCTGTGTTATAACCTCTACACTTTTATCAGCTGTATTCTCTTTCACTATCACTATCTTGGGTTTATTTTTTTCATATTCATATTTTTCAAGATACAATATATTTTCATTATTTTCATCAATATAGTAAGAATATAACTTGGATTCATCTTTTTTTCTTATAATTTCAATATTCTTAACCCCCTGCTTATCGGAAAGCATACAAATGTTACTATCATATATAAATGTATAGGAATCTTTATAGTACTTCGGAGTCCTTATCCTGTCACCTGTGTTCCAATAACCATCTGATGTATCGAAAATATAAAGCTCATTATTTTTACCAAATTCATTAAGCTCTTCTACACTGAGCACTTCCTTAAATGAATTGTCTCTAAGATCAAGCTCGGCTATCCCGTTAAAGCCCTCTTCTTCCTCTATAAATCCCACTATCTTGGTCCTATCCTTGTTGTATGACAGCGCTTTAAATATATGATCGGAAACCTTTATCAAGTCCTCATTACCAAGGTGATAAATAAATGTACCTTTATCACTTCCAGTTAAATTAGCAGAAAATATTATAGGCGGCTCTTTTTCTATATCTTTTACAAGTGTCAGTTTTACATTGTATCTGTATGCAAATATTATAGCTAACGATGACAGTATAAGTGTCAATAAAATTTCTACTTCCTTATATTTACCAATTATTCCTGTGGACTGTTTCACCACATCATCACTTTTATCTATCTGCTCTTTATATTGTTTATTTATATTTACAAAAAAAGCTATATGAATAATTAAAGAAACAAACTCGACTTTTACAATAGTAACGAAGGCGGAGAATACCAAATAGAAGTTCCGATATCCAACTATCCACCATACTGCAGGAACTATCAGTAAATTATAAATCAGGCTGCGTTTTACAAGTCCTCTTATCTTCTCTAAATTGTGAAGAGTCTTGGCATTGCATATAGCTATAATGGATATTAAAAGCGGAAATAAAAAAGGAAAGTATATACAGGAAAATATAAGTATTATATCCTTACCATCTGTAGGTATCCCCCCTATAGCCCAAAACACAATGCATAAAAATATTATATTTACCGCACATATAACCTTATAAGCCCTTCCCATAGTATTACCCCCCTACAATATTATCAAAAGTTAATCCGGAATTTTTCATAAATATTTGCGTGTATATTTTTATATTATATAACAATTTTGTATTTTTTTATGGTATTTTTACTCTTTTTTAGCGCTTTTTACCATGGGTGCTGTATTAATGATTATAATAGCTTTATTTGTAATATTTTTGCTTCTGTATATAATTTGTATTTTTACATATTAGCTTGAGTTTTATTAATAATACTAAAAGCCCACCTATTAACCTTATAATCTTTTTACCACAAAAAAGCCCTTAGACTTTTACTGTCCATGGCTTTTTTTGTGTAAATGATAATTTTAACTTATACTTATTGCTTTTTAGTTTTAATAAAAACTAGCTCTCAAAACCGTCCTTAGTTTTATGGTAGTTTTCTTCGAAGCTTCTAAATCTACTTCCTGAGTCATGCTCAATAATACTGTCTGTAATATTGATTCCGTCAATTGAATTATATACTTAAACCCAATAATCAATTACTATGTACAAACTTTCAGGATAATTATCCTTATTTACTTTAATATTACATTGTAAATACTAAACTTTTTCAGCTTTAAGTATTTCTTTCATTTTTTCTTTGCCAAGTTCTGTATTTAAATCAGAGCTTTTAAATTCCCCTTTATAGACCATCTCTATAAGTTTGATATATGCCTTACCTAAAGCTGTAGTCAATGCACCTGCTGTACCACCGGATATTAGCCCACCGGCAACACTTCCTACACCCGGAACCAGTTTAAGTAAATTTGACACTATTGTTTTACCGGCGATAGTAGCACCACCGGTTCCCAATACAGAAGACACAAAAGTTGCCAACAAAGCCTTATCCACTCCAATTCCATAAACAGCAGTTATACTTGCCATCATAGTTATCTGTATAGGAATAAGAACCATACTGTCGGCAAAAGGTATTGGGGTAACTCCTGCCGCAACAGCAGAAGCAGCAGCAGCTCTCACCGCTTTATCTGCCAATTTTCTTTTATGTTTCAGTGATGCTTTCTGAACATTTTGAAGAGTATTTTGCAATTCATCCGGCAGTACTTGAGCCATCACATTAATAAGTGTATCCAGACCATTAGACTTAAAAACCTTTTCATCTTCAATGTAATCTTGAGCAAGTACAGAAACAACACTCTTTATCGGTAAGTTCTCTTCTACTATTACTTTCTTCATTTCTTCGGCTGTACTTTTCAAAACAGAATTTGTAAGTATAACAATAATAGGAACTTTGTTAATATCAGAGCTGTTTGATAGACTCTTGATCCACTCAATCTCTTCAGGCTCTACCCTATTAGACATAGTATTTATACAATACCAGATACAGTGAATACACTTGTTTACATCAGTAGAGTAAAGCCCCTCCTTAATCAGTTCGGCAACCTCTTCTTTTACTTCATCCTGTGCTTCTTTCCCAAGTTCCAATCCTTTTGTATCATAAATAGTTAAAGGAAATCCTTCTTTTTTAATTTCTCTAATCTTAGGTGTAACAGGACGCCCAATACCTGTATCTGCAAGTTCTTCCCTAAATACAGAGTTTACAAGTGTACTTTTTCCTACCCCTGATTTTCCTAAAATCAATATATTAAGTTTGGTTAAGTTTATAATATTTGATTTTATTGTGTTAATACAAGTGTTGGCAAGCTCTTCTATACTTATGCTGCTTAATTCATTTAACATTTACCTTCACTCTCTCCCTTTTACAAATTAGTGACTATTAATTATCAAAATTCAGGCTGTTAATTTCTCTTTTATATAGCTTTTGTGATATTATATTTAATAGCTTGGCAATCATAATTCCAAGAATAAAGCCTATTATTATTCTTATCATTGCATAACACGACTTTCTTACCATAATTTTTCACCTCTTACTTTTTATTGTATTTTTCCTTTCAATATATTAATCTTTACACATTATATCTTAAGATACATTTTTATTCAATAAGATATATGTAAATTTTTAACATCATTATATAATAATGAAAGTAAAATATTTTTATCTTTTTTTGAAATATGTTTATTGTCTCTGTATATTTTTAATAACAAAATCCTGTGTAACAATCTATCTTAAACTTTTATCTTTTTATTTATCAGTATCACTCTCTTATATAATCACCATCAAAACCACCTGCACTAACAAAATAAATACCACCTATATTGCCGCTATCAGTAATACTAATGGTTCCATCACTATTTAATTTTACTTTTACCCATTGTACATATCCTTCACCTTCATCAGTAGAAATATAATTATTATCACCCATAGTATGTAACTCAGATATAAATTCACCCATACCCGTACCTTCTGCATTAGCACCGTTCAGTTCTATTCTTTCTTTTCCATAATTATCTCTATATATACTTACAATAGCAGTTTTGTACTCTTGGTTTTTCAACCTGTAATTTCCATATATACTGAAATTTTTCTTCTTTTCTCCTCTTGTCTGAACTCTTCCGCTATCTACCCAAGCACCGTTGGCATCTACATAGTAACCGTCAGGACTGTGTGTATTGGTAATCAAATATCCACTTTCATTAAAATAATAACATTCCGATACTCCGT
>ERZ773014.1524-NODE-1524-length-14608-cov-3.492270_pt1 | contig 14608 bp, 13 predicted proteins | sample MGYA00580841_ERZ773014 | MGnify/ENA primary metagenome ERZ773014 (study PRJEB29015, sample SAMEA2737989) | human oral metagenome | biome: human oral; feature: human-associated habitat; material: dental | place: China | collected 2067 ...
TGAGCCAGCTCCAGAGCCAACACCACAACCTGAACCAGCTCCAGAGCCAACACCACAACCTGAACCAGCTCCGGAACCAGCACCACAACCTGAGCCAGCTCCGGAACCAGCACCACAACCTGAGCCAGCTCCAGAGCCAACACCACAACCTGAGCCAACTCCGGAACCAGAAAATAAACCTGAACCTCCAAGAGAAGCAGAAGCACCAAAACCAGAACCTACACCTGAACCTGAAAAGAAAGAACCAAAACCAAAACCAGAACCTATACCTGAGAAAAAACCTAAAGTTCCACGTAATGGAAACACTGCTCCAAAAATAGATGACAATTTAGGAAAACCAGACCCAGCTAAGCCTGCTGAACCAGCTAAACCGGCTGAACCGGCTAAGCCAACTGAACCAGCTAAGCCTGCTGATCCTAAAAAAGATGACAAAAATTTTACAGAACACAAAAGCCATAACACGTGGCATGGAAAAGACTGGCTTAATGCAGGTGCAATTGGATTTGGAACTGGACTTATAGGAGCAGGAACAGCATCTCTCTTCAAAAGAAAACCTAAAGAAGAAGTAAAAACAAGTTCAAAACCTGAAACAACACAAAATAAACCAGTAACAGAAAACAAAGAAGTGATTAATACTGGTGAAACAAGAAATGCTGCTGCACCTTCAGAAAACAAAAATAACTACACAAATAATATGAACTTCGCATTTACTTTTGACAATAATAAAAGAACACTTGATGCAGGAGCTCAAAAAGATTTAGAAATTCTTATGAAAGGATTAAAAGCACAAGGATTAGTTCCTATTGCCGTAAATGGTACTGCATCAAAAAATGGAAATTCTGATTATAATCAAAAAATTTCTGAAGACAGAGCCGCGTTAGGAGTTGCCGCTGCTAAAAGTGCAGGACTTTCTGAAGAAGATATTATTGCAACAACTTCAATTGGAGCAAATGCTTCTAAACTTGAGTCAAGTTCCAAAGACAAACATAAAGCTTCACAAAATGACAGAGCATTGGAAGTTTCAATGCCAGTTATGGACAGAGAAGGATTTAACAAATTTGTTGGAACTTTAAGAACTGAAGGAATGTCTGAAATGAGAATAAATGAACTCAGAACTGTATTTGAAAAACAAAATGCAAGAGTAACTGAAGGAAATATTCCTACTGTTTCAGAACACTTAGAATATGCTGCTGCTCAAAATCAAGGCTTAAAGGCTTATTATGACACTAACAAGGAAATAATTGCTCAAGCTAAGAACTTGACAAATACTGATACAAGAAATGCTGAAAGTCCAAAAGCTGATAAGCAAAATGAAAAACAGAACGAGTTTAAGGATATATTCAATAAACTTTCTGTAACACCAACACCTGTTAAAGAAAATAAAGCAGAAGGATCTCCTTCTCTAGGAAATGCAACTTCTATTAAAGGAACTTTAGATCAATATTACAGCACTAACGTTGACAAACCATTTAACTTAAGCGAAGTTAAAACTAATCAAAATCAGCCAGGTTCTTTATTAAGAGCAACAATGGAAAATGTGAAGAATGAACAGAAAGTTGCTGATGTCAAAGATAAAGGAAATAATAAAGCTGTTTCAAATGAAACTACAAGTAAAGTTAATACAGACTTTGCAAATTTGAAAAAATCTATAAATGAAACAGCAAAAAATAATGCTGGAAAAGAAAAGAAAAAGGCAACAAAAGAAGCAGGAAAAACTAGATAAACTTTAAGAAACGGGACGGGAACATCTTTCCCGTCCCTATTTTAAAAGAAAGGAAAAGATTATGAACGTATTAGATGGATTATGGAACAATGCAACCAAAACAATCAACAATTTTGACTACATCGGTACAGCCGCAAGAACTGTAGGACAGTCTCTTATGCAGGGAGTAACTAATAATAATAATAATACAAATAAGTCCAAATCTTTGGGCAACGCTTTTAAAGATACTGTAAGTAATAATGCAGGATCAAAAAAGTCAAAAGCTGAAGAAAAAGGAGCTTTTTCTGAAACATTTAAGGCTGATACTATAAAAAATGGTAAAAAAGCAGTGAAAAAAGAAGGTGGCTTCTTTAAATCATTTGCAACTTCATTAGGAAAAGGCTTCATTGGAATTGTAAAAACAATTGGTAAAGTTTTAACAAATAATGTAATTAACTTTGGACTCAGCTTCCTTCCGGGAGGTAAAATTGTACAAGGAATTGCAGGTGGATTTATTTCAAGTTTCATGAACAAGCCTAAAGCACCTAAAACACTGTCAGCAGATAAAAAGATAAAAGAAAACAAAATGAATACTAAAAATGCGAACACTGTCAAAGGAAAAGAAGCGGCAGATGAATTTACAAAACAAATCGCACAAAAACTTACTGAACCTGGCAAAACATTAGAAAAAACTAATGGAACAGTAAAAACATTAAATTCTTTAATTACTGCTGATAACAAAGATAAAAATAATTCAAATGTAACAACAACAACAACTAAGAAACCTGAAACAAAAACTCAAACACTTTCTGAATTTTTGGCAGAGTCAAGAAAAAATCTTGCTAACATTCAAAAAGATTTGGGAAAAACGCAGACAACATCAAGAACAATATAAAATTTAAAGCTTCCTTTGAAGGAAGTTTTTTTTATAACTGATTATTGTTTTTTGTTTTAAAAAATGATACAATTACTCTATAAAATCAAAAGGATGTGGAAATTCAAATGGATAATTATGAATTACTTAAGGAAATTAAGGAAAATCCAAAAATTATTGAAAAAATGGACAATAAGCAAAGGCATGACATTGCCTTTAAAACAGCTGCTATCAATGAAAATCCTGCTGCAATCTATTTTGGATTGCTAAATGGTAATCCTGAACAGGACAGTGTTATATTTTCTAAAGCAATGCTGTATAATCCAAATATTGGAAAAAATAATTTTTTTGGGCAGAATAAGGAACATATTGAAAATCTTTGTGCGCAAAATGATGTGTTTGAAAGTTTTTTTGCCAATGTAAAAGCAGAATACAACATGAAAAATAGCGTTCCTTGGAATTACGAAGCAATTTTAAACGACGGAAGATTTCGGGATAAGGAAACAGTTGTCGAACTTATCAAAAAAAATCCAGTAGAATATATACGTCTACCAATCGAAAGAAAAACAGACCGAGATATTGTACTGGCAATGCTTGAAAATATAAATGATATTCCATCATTTTCAAAGCCAAAAGACTTTCTTAAAACTATCCAGCGGATATTCAGAGAACAAAAAGTTATGGCAAAGGCTAAAATTACAGTAGAAGATGTTTTCGAGATTGGCAAAAAAAATATTTTTCTTGGAACATTTTATCAAAAAGGCATTATTGAAAAATTTAACAATGAAATAAAAACTAGAAAAGAAGAAATTCAAATTGCAAAACAGAAAGGAGAAAAACCGCCAAAACTTTCAGGAGTATTAAAAATTTTGAAAGAAAATCCAGGACTTGCCTTAATTTCAGGATGTTATAATCCAGGGAATACTGATAAAATTTTAAATGCTATTATAAGTGAAACAAAAAATATAAGAAGTTTTCTTATACTTACTGAAAATATAAGAAAAAAAATAAACGAAGAGATAATTTTGCCAAAAGATGCAACACCAGAAGAACAAAGATTTTACAATATAAAATCTGAAAGACAGAAAACATTGATAGATTTTTTTAATAATCCTAAAAATTTTGACAACATTGATCTTACAAATATTCCTATTGATTTTTTAAAACTTTGTGGACCTGATGTACTTTCAGATTACGGATTTGTTGAAAATGCTTTGAAATATCAAAAGAATGTTTTTCCAATAATTGACAAGACTTATCATGCAAACGAAAGTGTTGCAATTGATTTTCTTAAAGTGGCCGGAAAGAATTATCGCCTTTTAAATGATATTTTGAAAGAAGAGCCAAAAATAATAAAAACAGCCCTAAATAAATATGCAGGAATGTATTATTATCTTCCAAAATTTCAAAAAGAAAATGTAGAATATGCAAAAATTGCTATTCAAAAAGACAAATGGAGCTATTTTCTTATGCCAGATAAAATGAAAACAAATGAAGAGATTTTAAAAGCTATGAATGATGGCGAAGAAAAAAATCCCTTGCTTGAAGAGTGCTTTGGAATTCATTCAAAACATTTAGGAGATAAAATAACTTCGCTCCAAACAAATGCTGAACTTTTCAAGGAACTCATAAAAGCTGATCCTACAATGATACTGTCAGTTCCAAAAGAAAATGCAACTAAGAATTTATGGAAAGACGCTATTGAATTGAATAGTGAACTTTACAGAGAAGCACCTGGAAATATTAAGAAAGATGCAGAAATTATAAAGACTGTAATTAAAAACAAAAAGCAGGGAAATACAAGATAAACGAGGAGGAATACCTTTTTGAACAAAGATAACATTGTTTTTAAGGAAGTCGAATTAACAGTATATAGAGTAGTCCCAGATTGTGAAATCACAGACTATTTCAGAGTTTGCAGAAATTTTTGTGATGCTATCGGTTTTGTAAGATTTGTAAAAGATAAAAAAGTTTCTAAAAAATATTACATGCGATGCAGAATATTCTTGAACATAAATGGAGAAGAAATAATTGTTGAGCCTGAAGAAAAAAATATCATTTACAGGCTCTCCCAAACATACGATTTCAATAAGTTTTTGGATGAACTTGATAAATTTAATTATGGAAAACTTGGAAATCGTAAGGAAAAAATAATTGAAAGAATAAAAATTTTAGAGGAATATAAATAAGGGGGTAAAATGGAAAATAATATTGAAAACTTAGAAAAAATGAAAAAGGAAATGGCAGAAAAAATTGAAAAATTTTCAAAAAATAATACTGGAAACTGGGCAATCATCGAAGAAACAACTAACGATGAATATCTTAAAAGTTATGAAGAATTTAAAAAAAGAAATTTTTTGTTACTAAAACAGGAACAAGAAAAAAGTGGTATTGCCGCATACAACTTACAAACAGAAATAAAAAAATATATCAGGATTAATATTGAAGATTTAGTTATAACAGAAGGTTTTTATACTGTAAACGGACAATTTTATCGGCCTGATGCAGAAGAAAGAATAAAAGCCAAAAAAGAGGGAAAAGAAGCGCAGGCTCAATTTGCTGTGAGTAACCCCATAAAACCTTTTGAATTAAATATTTTTAATCCTTTTATGAATATAAATACAAATTATGATGTATTTGTTTCGAGTTTATCGGAATATTTGGAAGGCGAAGGGAAAAATATGGTATATGATGACCTGAAAAATAATGAAGGAAAAAAAATAAATATTTTTAAAGACTTTATTGATTTTTCAGAAAAATTTTTATTTGATTTCATTAATAATCAAAGATTTACTAATTTTACAGGAGTTGAAATCAAAAAAAATGGATTTATAATTCAAATTATACCATTCGATAACGATGAAATGAAAGAAGACAACTATACTTTAAAAGGAGAAAAAAATATTTCGAGTAATAAAATTAAGTATAAACTAACAGCTACTGATCTTCTTTCAGAAAATTCAACAATTTTAACTGAAAAAAGTAAAGAAAAACTTAAACAAAGTTTGGAAAATGAATAATAAAGGGGGAAAAAATGAAAGTTTACATAATCCCAACAATCTTTATAATTTTAATAATTGGAAATGTTATATATCACGTAGTTTCAGACTCAAATGCTGTAATTAATAAAAAAATGCTAGATATAAAGAAAAAAATCTATATTTTTTTTAAAATAAAAAAAGAACCTGAAAATAAAAAAATGACAAAAAAACGTTTTTTTTCATTGATGGGATTGCTATTTATCACAATGTTTTTAACAGATAAAATGTCACTTATAATCTTGGCAACATTTTTTATAGTGATGATTTCAAAACTTCTCTTAAATTTTGATAAAATTTCAGAAAAAAATGGAATTTTTCAAGATTTAAGAAAAAGAAATATAATAAAGGGATTTCTATTAATTTTATTAATAGGAACTGCAATATTATTTTCAATTTTAAATTTATAGAAAGGACAAGGAATGGCGGAACTAATTGTTATTGATAAATATGAAGCAAATAATCCGATGCTTATAAATACTTATATCAGACTTGTAGATAAGGTTACGTCTGTAAAAAATGTTGAACTTCAAGATGATATAGTTAGTCAAGTATTAAACAGTTCCTTTAATTTTGGGAACAGCCTGAAAATTTCGGGTAAAATTTTTCTGCACCTTTTAATTTATAGCTATTTTGTAGAAATGGAAAATTCAGAAAATGAAAAAGCTGAAATACAGTTAGTTGCAACATATATTCAAAATCATGAAGAAGAAATGCAAAACGAACTGAAAAAAATGGCAGGCATGACCTTTATTACTCCTGAAGTTGAAAAAGCAAGAAAAATATTAATCAATATTTACAAATATAGCGGAATAGTCTTTGCACAGCTTTTTGAAAGAATGTCAAAAGCTACCAGAAAAAGTATAATGGAAATTACAAGCAAAAATTTTAATAATTTCAATATTCACACTCCACTAGACCCATATATTTACGAAAAAGGTAAAGTCGGAGAAAAAATAAGACTTATTGCTGAAAAAGTTGATATTATTTTTAAGGATATTTCCATGGAACTTAAAAATGTGGACTTCAATGACGAAAATATAGAAAAGCACATGACAAATTTAATAAAAGATGCCATTATGGCAGTTTATATAAATTCGTGCCTTGAAAATACTGAAAGTTCATCAACTTTTAAAATGTATTATAATGACAATGCCTGGTTCATATATTTTTACTCAATCTTAATGGAAAAATATGTATTCGAGAAAACCAATCTTTTAAAATGTAAGGAAGATGCTTCACTTTTAAAATATGGAGCAACTCTTTCTTCAGTAAATAAAATTCTCGCTGAATATCAAAGAGCAAATAAAATAGAACTTTCACCCGATGCAAATGCAAAACTGTTTTATCTTCTTTTAGGCATTGGAATGTTCGAAAAAACCATTTTCAGTGAATATTCGGATAAAACTACAATACCTTTATCATTACACTTGAAATATGATGACAATCAGGAAATAACGATAGATACTCATAGAGTAAATAATAGATTTTCTGTTATTGATTTTGTAAATATGCTTATAACAAGTGACAATTATCAATTACAAAATTATTTGAGTCTTTTTAACAAAAATTTTGAACAGAACATAAAAGAAATACAGTCCAATGATCTGGAAACAATCGCAAGACCTTTGGATGCCACGCTTACAAACCTGTTTCAAAATATTGATCTTGAAATGGTTGAAAAATATTCAATATTAAAAAATGAATATGACAATTCAAATGAAAAAAAGAAAAAGGCAATTATACATGAACTAATAAATACTTTAGCCTATATGACAAATAAAACCATTGAAAACAAAAAAAATAAAGATGAAAATTTAGGAATATTGTTTACAAAATTAAAAGAAGAAAATAATTTTTCAATAAAATTAAACTTTATTGAAAGTTTAGGGAAAAATATTTTCCTGAGTGATAATATTTTTGAGGTTCATAGAAGAGAAGCTGAAGAAAAAATAAAAAAAATAAACAGCAGTATCATAACCAAAATAAAAAAACTTATTGAATTTTTTCCTGAAGAAACTTCTGAATTGAATATTAAAGAAGATTTCAAAATTAGCCCTAAAGGCGATGAACCTGAAAGTGAAGTAGTTGAATATATAAAAAAAGAAATGATAAAAAAATTAAAAATAAAATCCAAAATAATATTCACTATTTATTCAGGAATAGAACTTTCTGAAGTCTATGATAATGAAACATTTATACCAAGAACTACTGTCCTTGAAAAAATATTTTACATGTCAGTATTATGGAAAAAAATTTCAGAAGAAAACTTAATAAAAAAATATGGGAAAAATACTAAGATGTTTTTTGAAATATTAACAGATGTTGTATATTTTATAAACTTGAAAGAAAATAAAAATGTATATAATGTAACATCTATCAGGGACAATGAATACATTGATATTTTCTATGACAGAACATATGAATATTTTCAATCTAATTTTTATAGCAGTTCTGAAAAGGAAAAAGAATATCCTGAAGCAAAGGAAATGCTTGAACTTTTCAAGGATGCACTTCTTACAGGATTTAATTACTACGACTCAACTGCTTCAGCTAAGTCTCAAAAATTATCAAGAAAAGATTTGGAACTGGAAAACAGTAATTATTCAAAATATATTGACAGTATCATTGATACTTTCAATTTAGAACAAATATTTATAGAAATATAATGAAAGGGGAAATCAGTGTTAAATAATATATTTAATGGGAAAAGCAAAAGCAATGATGAAAATGAAAAAGAAAGAACAATAAAATTTATTGAACTTTCAGAAAAGAAAATTAACAAAAGAATGTCTCAGGAAGAACAGGAAGAATATCTTGCTGACGAAGGATTTGAAAACATAGAAAAATTTGTAAAAAACAATCCTTCGGAAACAACTAGATTATTGAAAACATTAATCCTTCAGCCTTACCAAAAAAGGTTTAAGGAAATTTCTTTTGGAAGAAAAGCAGATCCATTGGAACTTTTTATCATTAACAAGCATAAAGAACTTGTTACTAAACTTCCAGAAGAAAGAATTGGAGATTTCCTTGAAGACAGAGGACTTGACAGAATATATGATGACAAATTTTATAATAACAGGGATTTAGTAATCAAGCTCGCCGAACTTCTTCTTTGTCTATACTATTCACAAAGGCTTGATATTGTTTTCTTGAAACAAAATAATGACAGCAAGGACGAAATTATAAAAGAAGCCTTAAAAATTTTAAAAACAAAAGGAGTTAATCTTACAGCAGAAAAAATTTCTGAAAAAATAAAAAAAGATAAGGAAGTGAAATAAAAAAATGCTAGTTCAAGGAATTCTCGAATATGAGGACAGGCAATTTGAATTTTTGTATGTTTTTCAGGAATTTTCTCCAGAATATTGCATGATACAATATGAAGGGAAAAGCTATAACTTAAAATTCCTAGCCTCAAGATTTAAGTTTATTACTGCTTTTAGAGCTTTTGAAGACTACTTTGAGTCTGGCATGATGAGAATGCATGTAAAGAAAGTTCTTGATGGAAATGAAAAGCAATATTATTTCAAATATTTCGATATTTTAGCCAGCATGGAATTAGCCCATATAAATGAAAAAGAAGATTATGTTATAGGAAAAATTACGGAATTGATACCTACGTATGACAGTGAAACTGGACTTTTTCTAATAGATGCACATATTGGAAATAAAATTGTTCATTTTTTAGAGGAAGAGGACTTAACTTTTTTCTTTAAGTATGCTAAAATACGCTTAGGTTATTATTCAGGAGAAAAACTTGATGAACTTATTTCTTGCGTGGGAACTTATCTCGACATTACATTTGGAAGAAAGAATGTACTCGAACATTATCAGATGACTTCTCCAAGCTGTATGAAAGTTTTTCCAGAGAAAACACTTGAAAATTTTACAAATACTGGAGCCTTTGAAATAACAAGCTACGGAATGGTAGATACAGCTGTAAGGGAAAAGATGTATTACAACATAAAAAATATTCTGAATGATATTGTCAGCGAAAATCTTTTAAATGATTTAGCTGAATACTAAAGGAAAGGAATGAGAAAATGAGAAATCATGTTATAGCAACTGCAGCGGCAATCGCAGCTGTCTCTAATATCGGACTTGCTAAAACAAAATTACATCTCCTGCCTGAAAATACTTCTTATGAAAGTGTTCAGTTTCTTCCTAATTACAAGGAAGAAGTGAAGGAAGGAGTAACTACTTATACTGTGAAGGTTCAGAAAGCTAAAGAAAATAACCCGAACGGATATATTGAGTTTGACAAGCCAGTTACTGTTAAAAAGACATTGTACACTTATTCAACTCAAAAATTCCAGAATGAGAAACTTTTATCTTATGAAGATGAAAATTCAATTCTTTTTAATGACACAGTAAGATTTAAAGCTGGTTCAGTTTTAAAACTTAGAACAAATGTTGATGAGAAATTGTCAGACTTTGTAAACTTCAATACTGTTATACTAGATACAGGGGAACTTTTGGTTGAAGTGACAGACGAGTCAATTACTCCAAGATTTGTCAAGCTCCCATTATTTGTTGCACCTAAAGCTATAATGAATGCAAAAGTTTCATTGGCAAAACCACTTGAAATAAGCGGAGTTGTATATGCGCTTAAATCAGAAATAGTGGAAAACGATTACGCTCTTTACTATATTGAACCGATTTATCCCACTGAAAGTATTGCGCAGAAATTTGCGATGTATGAAAACAATTTGCCAAAAGAAACTTATCCGGCAAAACAGCTTCCGAGTTCAGCACTGCTAAGGGAAAAAATAAGTTTATTCAGGGAAGGGAAATTAATCTATACAAGCAATGCTATAGATCTGTTCACTAAATAAGCTGAAAGGAAAGGAAGGTAAAACTATGAAGAAATTTTTTGTTTCATTATTTTTAGTTCTTGCTGTTTCATCTTTTGGAAAAAAGAAACAGGTCGTACCTGGACTGGCTGTAAAAAATAACAGCTGGCATACGACAAAAAAAACTTTAGAAATGAAAGGGAGCAGCAGCGTAAAGGACAACAGAGAAAAATATTTTTCAAGCATTGAATGGGACGGTAAAACTTACAAACTTATTTTTACTGAAGATACATCAGTATTAAAATATGTCATGACAAAACTAAAAGACTATAAAGATACTGGTATTTTAGCTGTCCCCATTGACAGAAAAATATTCTGCCTTGACGATAACGGCTTGACAACAGTTTTCTTTGATGGAGACAGTCAAGTCAGTACAATCGAAAGAAATAAAAAAATGTGCAGTAAAAAGCCAGTTTCAAGAGTATTGGCACTTTCTGAAAAAGTTAATGCAGAAAGCATGGGGAAAATTACTCCTGAAGTTGAAGGCAAAATATTTGTCAACAACTTAAAAAAAGCAAAAGAAATTTTTGAATAAAGGGGGAAGTATAATGAGGAATATTGAAAAACATCGTCCTATATATCTATCTTTAACAGATAAAATGGATATAATGGGCGTTCCAACAGAATATTTTAAATATATTTCTGGAATTGCAGCGTTGTTATGGCTGTTTAGCCGGAATTGGCTATTTGCCTTAATAATGTATGCACTTATGATTTTTGGAGCTAAAATTATGTCGCAACAGGATATGTATAATCTTGATTTATTTGTAAATCACTTTTCTGGAAGCGATAAATATGATGCTTAATTGTTTTATAAATTTTTTATAAATATAAATTTAAAATTAAAAGGAGAAAAAAATGAAAAAATGGATTTTTGGAATGGTAGCAGTGCTATCAGTTAGTGCATTCGCACAAGAAGCTTTTTTAGGAGCAGGATATGACTTCTACAGACACGGAGCCAATAAAAACTTCGGTTCAAAAAAATTCCAAGGAAATGCTAAAATCAGAGGAGAATGGCTTCCAATGGAAGGAACAAACTTCAAAGCAGGGATGGGAATTGCTCAAACATTCAATTTCAGAATGAAAACATCTGGAGGACATGAAACTTTGGGAAGCGGAACACCTTTCTATGCTGTTTTCAAGCCTGAATGGCAAATTAATGGCAACACAAAATTCTACCAAAAATATAGATTAGGATGGAGTTTCAATGCAAATAAACATAATAAAAAATCTGGAACTTATGCATTAGACTCTAAATTCAAATCAGGACCTTATGCAGGAGCTGAAGTAGGTTTTGAATTTGGAAAAGTTGCTGTTGGATTAGTTTATGACGTAAACTACATCCCTTCAAGAGACAAAGCTGCAAAGCAAAACAAAGGGACTCCAATTCATCAGCTTGGATTACAAGTGGGATATGTATTTGGGGGAGAAGGAAAAGTTAAAGCTCAACCTGTAGTTATTAAACCAGCTCCAGTACCTGTAGTTGAAGAAGTGCCAAAAGAAGAACCAGTACCTGTAGTTCAGAAAGTTTATCAGGATGGAAAATCAACTGTGTTATTTCAGTTCGACCATCCAGCTGTAGATCTTCCTGAAGAACAAAAAGTTCTTGATTACACTAAAAATGAACTTAACAAATATGAATACGTTGACGTTGACGTAGTAGGACATACTGATAACAAAGGTTCTGATGCCTATAATGAAAAATTAGGTAAAAAAAGAGCTGAAAATGTAGCAAATGAAATCAGAAATTCTACAGATCCTGCTAAAGTAAAAGTAAATTCAGTAAGAAGTGCTGGAGAAAAAGAACCTGCGTTCCCTAACGACACTGCTGAAGGAAGAAGAAAAAATAGAAGGGTTGAAATCAATTTTAAAGGTTGGTTCGATCAACAAGAAGATATTCATTAAAATAAAGGGAGAATTTTTTTCTCCCTTTAAAAAAATAAAAATTAATAACAGAAAGGGAAAAGTTAATGAAATTAAAAAAACAAATTATAACTATTGCAATGGTAGCCGCTGCGGCAATTCCTGCGCCTGCGGCTGTTAATAAAAGCAAACAAAATATTTTAAGTGAAGAGTCAGCAAGCAAACTTCAGGTAAAAAAAATAATTTCAGGAAAACAGGATGCATTGAAAAGAGTTTCAGCAACATACGATTTCTTTGCAGATAGCATCTATGATATTTATGTAACACCTGACTTTGTTACAATGATTAAATTAGATCCAGAAGAAAATATTATAGATATAAAAGGTGGAGATAATACAAATTTTGAAGTTGAACAGACTTACGGTGGAGAAGACAACGGAATTTATCTTCTTATACAGCCAAAAGATTTAGATGTTTCAACAAATTTTACCGTATTTACTGACAAAAGAATTTATATGTTCAATTTGTTTTCAACATTAGATGTATTCAATCCTCAAGTTAAATTCAATTATCCTGTAAAAGGGAATACTTCGATGTCTTACAACATCAAAAACAGAGCCGCAACTGGAAAAGGATCGTTCACAGTAGATATGAGCAAAATTGACAGCAATTATTCAATTTCTAATAAAAAATTGCCTTTCAGTCCACAACAAGTCTATACTGATGGGACAAAAACTGTTATAACTCTTCCAACTACTATGCAGGAAGCGCCTGTAATCTTAGTCAAAGGTGAAGACAGTAAAAATTATGAAGTTGTAAATTTTGAATATGAGCTTAATAAGATCATAGTTCACAGAAGAATTGATGAAGCAATTCTGAAAGTTGGAAAAAAACAAATTACAATTAAAAGAAACAGCATCAAATAGAAGGGAGGGGGATAATTGATGGCAAATTTTGACGAAAAACTAAATGACAATCAAGCAGACATTTTCAGTTCAGATACTGAAGATTTTGCAACAAATGAACTTGACGATGAAGATCTTCAGGAAATTGAAGAAAAAAAATCTCAATCAGATAATGGAGGAAAACCTCAAAAGAAACCTCTTGATAAAAAAAGCAAAATTATTTTAGCGATTATAGCTGTAGCGATACTTGCAGGGGGGATTTTAGGAACTCTTAACGCAATCGGTTCAAAAAAAGATGCAGATACTACTCAACAGCAGGGGGCTAATTCAGGCGATAAACCAGATGTTGTTAATAACGGTAATCAAAATCCTGATGGAACTTCTAACGGACAAACTGGACAGAATGGAGAAAACACTTTCAATGTTACAAATCCAAATGGAGCAACAGGCCCATTAGCTTCTGTAACTTCCGTTCCTTGTGATACTGCAAACCCGAACAATCCAAGCAACATGAACAATCCTAGCTGTGCCAATGTTAATGCAAACGGACAGCCAATACAGGCGGATGCTAATGGACAACCAATTGCACAAACACAGACAACTGTAGCAGATACCAGCGGGCAACCAGTTCCTCAACAAGAATACAATGGCGGTTATCAGCAGTCATATAGTCATCCAGTAGCTAGAAGTCCAAAAGCTGAAAAGCCTCTTCCAATTAAGCCTGAAGATTTTCAAAGAAGAGAAATTAAAAAGCCTGTATCAAGCGGACTTAATTCATATACCGCAAATAAACAAAATCGTAATGAAAACGGGAACGGAAACACTGCGGCTCCTACAACAAATGGAGTTCAAGGGCAAAGCCAACAGCAGGCTGACGCAATTAATTCAGCAAGCAAGATACGTCCTACAAATGTTGTACAGAAAGCAGATAATGTAAATACTTTCGTACTTCCAACAGGTTCATATATTCCATTGTCTATGACTACAACGTTAAATTCAGATAATCCTAGCTTCTTTATGGGAATTGTAAGCCAAAATGTGTATTCACATAACGGTATGCATAAACTCTTAATTCCAATGGGAAGTAAAATTATTGGAAACTATGCTGCATTAAGAAATAATAATGATACAAGGCTGTTCATGTTTGTTGAGAAAATTATTCTTCCTGACAACAGAACTATAGCTTTTGCAAATGAAAATATAGTTGACCTTAAAGGAGAAATTGGTACAAAAGGAAAACTGAATGGAAAATTCTGGCAAAGGCTAGGAAAAACAACATTAGCTCTTTCATTCTCAGCAGCAGATCTTCTTCTTGACTACAGGAGAACAAAAGCAGCTACAAAAGCGGCAGATAAAGGACAAAATCTTTCATC
>ERZ773014.1525-NODE-1525-length-14601-cov-433.881273_pt1 | contig 14601 bp, 10 predicted proteins | sample MGYA00580841_ERZ773014 | MGnify/ENA primary metagenome ERZ773014 (study PRJEB29015, sample SAMEA2737989) | human oral metagenome | biome: human oral; feature: human-associated habitat; material: dental | place: China | collected 2067 ...
GTAGCTCTAGATCCAGAACAGATTAAATATATCGATAACCTCAATCCAACAGATAGTCCAGATATGAGGTATAGGATAGACACTGAAGCGCAAAAGACTAGCGATACTAAGCAAGACCTAATCAACCGCTCACGTGAGGTTATGGGCGATAGTGCAGTGTTGTTTGCCGACCTAGGCACGTTTAATGGTAGAGATATTGATGGATTCTATCGTGATGTCGAAGGGGTAGTCTATATAGCAGAGGGCAAACCAAGCCTCAATACGCTCAACCACGAATTAGTACACCGTGTGATGGCTAGCGTAGACGATAGAGCCAGAAATAACGCCATAGACTATATTGTCAAGACTAATGGTGCAGAAAGCCTAGTAACCGAATACCAGCGTAAGGGATATGATATAAAACTAGATGAGCAAGGTGTTAAGGTAGCTGCGGAAGAAAAGCTAGCCGATGGCTTTATGGAGTATGCTAAGGCACGTGCGAAAGGCACGGATATAAACATACTCGGCAAAAGACTACACATTCCAGGCGAAATAGTTGCTTACTTTGAGCGTGTTTGGCAATCCGTTCGTTCATTTGCCGGCAAAGCTGATCTAGCTAAACAACTATACGCCCAAATGGAAACAGGGAAATTTAGGGGTATAGCGCCACAAACTAGAGGTGGTGTTGAGGGCAGTCTTGCATATAAAATTGACCCAGAAAGCGCTAAAGACGCAATTGCTCGTTTCAACTCGGTAAAGAACGGCTGGCGGCGCAGGACTATTATGTCTCGTATAACACCAGAGTTGGCGCAGATGTATTCTGAGGCAACTGGTTTCAGAGTCAGTAGTAACGCTAAATTGGTCCTTACTGATAATGCGGTCAGACACATGAAAAATAGCGGACATTTAGACGGTAAAGGGCGCTATGGCATAGAAGATACCAACCCAATAACAGACGCCGACATTGCAGATATTCCTTTAGTGTTTGCAGAACCAGACAACATCAAGGTAAAAAGACAAAAAGGGTACAGAGGTGAAAAGATAGAGTTATCTAAGCAGCTGGATAATATGCACATCTTGGCAGTAGAGCTAGAGCAAAAGCCCAACGGAGACTTTTATATAGTATCGTACTACAACAAAAGCAGAAGCCCACGGCAAGCGCAGGCTTCTGGCTCTCAGGGGCTGGATGCAGACTTCAGCGAAGTCCCGACCAGTTCACGTCCGAAACGGCCCGGAGAGGCTAATGACAACAGTGTAGCAAATCTTACCCAAAATGTCAACACCGACCCCCGCTACCGACTAAACCAACCACAGAATCAGTCTCTTCAAGAGACCATCAACAATATCCAAGATAATCCTAAACCAAGAATGACCAAAGAGCTACGCCAAGCCATAGACGAGGAAATATACAACTACTACCCAGAATTATTCGCAGATGAAGCCGCCGACCTCCAAAGTACCAACGGCGATTGGAATATACCTCGTCTGCATGTAGATGACTTAAAGCACTATTTAGGAGAATTAGCCAACGATATACCATCAAGATATAAGAGACGAGACGGCAAGAGAGATATCGATACCGTAGCTCAAGAGATGGGCTATGACGATATCGACAGCTTCATCAATGAGATACATCGAGTGCTAGAGGCTCGCCGTAATGTACGTGCTGGTAAACAACGACTAGCAGAGCTGCGTCGAGACCCAGATATTATTGCCGATGCGCAACAAGTGCTTGCAGCTAAAAATAGCAGTAATACTCAGCCTACTCAATCCCAACAATCACCCGACGAACAGCTAAAAGAGACTGTTCAAAACCAGCCGCTCGAACAACAGGGCTTTAAAAACATACCACTAGAAGACAATCACTTACTAACCAAAGGCAATCTATACGAACAAACAAAGCCTGGTATACGAGACGACTGGACGAGACCATTCCAAGACGGAGACTACGAATATCGCTTACATACCAAACGCAGCCGCGATGGTAAGAAAAGCTTCAACAGTTTTGAAAGACGCTATGTTGGAGATAATGGAGAATATGGCGACTGGATGCCGACTTCGCGTGCAGCCTATATCTGGAAGAGTCAGACAAAAGATATTGGTAAGGTAAACAGAAACGAAGCAATCCAGAAAGCCTTAGAAGCTGCCGAACAAGATGGTGAAGTCCAAGAGTTTATGGCGTATAAAAACCCTGGTCGAGATGGCGGAGTGATGGTTATGCCGCTAACTGGCGAACATTCAATCGATGGAGGTTTTGTACGTAATCCAAAAACAGGAGAGATTGAGGGCAATTACATCCAAGTAACACCATTTGGCGTAGTGCATCAGACTAACGGCAAATTCGACGTGGTAGAAGTTGATCGCCTGACAAATGCACTAGGCAAAAGTAAGGGTAGTGTTTTTGACAACTTTAATCGATTAATAGAAAAGAATATCAACGACGAAGAGGGCCAAAAAGTACTAAAAGACCTGTACTACCAGAAAACAGAAGCATACGCTAAATATGCTGATACACTCAATAGTCTATTCGCCAAGCATAACGCGGTAGCAGATTTGCTTGATAAATCTCGCGGCAAGTTCACAAGCTCTAAGAGATTTTGGGAGGATGTAGGGCGATATACTGAAGGAATCTTCCCGACAAGCGGTCCTAATGAGACTATGAACGAAGCCTTTGCTAGAAAATACGGGACGCAAGCAGCTGAAAGAGTCAAAACCTACGATGCATTTATGCGCGAGAACTATGATGCGATGATAAAAAACCTGAATGCAATAAGGCGTATGTACGGTAAAGAAGAAATTCCTTACCTAGAAAACTATATGCCGCACATTCAAAAGCGAAGCGGCCTGCTGGGGCGTGCAGCAGACAGGCTGCTAACTGCCTTGCCGACAGGCATCAGAGGCGACATAGAGGGTCAGTCGCGCGGTGAAATACCAGCCTCGATTGCCGGTCTATCTGCTGATTTTAAGCCAGGACATAAATTTAACCCTAACGAGAAGCATCGCCATGGCAGTATGATGGATTACGAAAAAGACCCGCGTAAAGCATTTGAACACTATGCGGATCTAATGCTGTATAACACTCACATGGAGCCAGTGATAGCCCGCGGTAGACAAATTGAATCGTCGATGCGCGCAACCGATATGGCTAAAAAGAGCGGTACGTTTATCGACCCAGACAGTAACCTAGCTCAAGGCGATACAGTATCTAATAAAGCTACTATTGCTGTACAAGATTTTGTTAATGAAATGGCAGGTAAAAGCAGCTCGTTAGATCGTCCATTTATCGACAGAGCCAACAAGCATATCCAGTTTATCCAACGACTAGAAAGCGTCAACGGTGCTAACAAGATTTTAGGTAACTTATCGTCAACCTTAGCGCAAACCCTAAACCTACCAGAGACAGTTCGGGACAACGGAGTAATCAACACAGGGCATGCCTTCTTGACAGCATTCGATAAAACCACAAAACAGGCAATGCGTAAATCACCATTCCTACGTGAGCGCTACACAGACACAGACGGAAAGTTTACTAGGTCTGGATATCAAAAGGTTACAGACAAGATCAGTGTTGTTTCCGGTATGAACTTGGTAGAAAAGAAATTCATACAGCTTAACTGGGCTGCTAACTATTATAGATTCCAGAAACAAGGGCTAACGGGATACCAGCTGATAAAAGCGGCCGACCAAGCAACAGAACGTGCTGTTGGCGGACGCGGTATCGGTGCTATGCCACAAGCATATAAATCAACTTTGGGAAAAATGTTCTTGCAATTTACTTATGAGACAAATGAGAGCTGGAAGAACAATATATCTCATGTTAAGAAAATCGGATCTGACATAAAACAATTACAGTTCAAAGACGCTGGCAGCGGAGCAGTGCGTGCCGCTGAAGCATTTGCAGTTGCCTACGGAATGAATATGCTGATGAAACAAGTAACTGGCGATGAGCCGCTAGCTAATATGGTTGACGCGGTTAAAGACGTACTGAGCAATGATGCAGATGACGACGGCGAAGACGATAAACTAGGGCAGAAAATAGCTCGAATTGGTTCGGAAGCGTCAAAGATGAATCCAGTTGCGTCTGCGGCCTTTAACTTGGTACCTAAATCTGAACGTGAGAAGATATTTGGTAAATCAAGTGACCTAGGAAGGTTTGATGGTGCTACTGGCGTGGCGCAGACCGCTGCCAATGCGCTAGGTGCCGGATTCTATGCTGCACAAGGCGATAGCGAGAATGCTCAGAAAAATTTGCAAGGATTAATTCCAGCAGGCGGACAGCTAAAGAAAACTATGGGTGGGGCAAAAGTCCTGCAAGAAGGCGGAGATGTATATATTGACAAGAATGGTAAAGAGCGTACAAACTTTGAAGTAGATAGCGGAAATACATGGAATCAAGCCAAGGCCTTGTTGTTTGGTAAAAATGCAGTGCGACCAGACGAGAAGTCGGCTGCAGCTTCATCGTCTAATGGTGATGCCAGCAGAACTGTTAGAGATTTTGAGCGCGGTCTGAAAAAAGGGACATACAAGGTCCAGGACGATTTAGTAGTTAATAAAAAAGGCGACGTACAGAGAAGCTACTACAAAGCTTTGGCAGAAGGCCAAGGCGAGAGTGATGAAGCCTACAGTAACTGGATGAAAGCTTACAATATCGACGACGCATCGACTCTCAAAAAAGAGTTCAATTCATCAAACGATATCCTCAATAAGCTAGAGAACGGCGAGAAAAAAGCCAACAAAGCCAAGAGCGCCGTAGATATCCTCATGGGCAAGCACAAAGACCTACCAGACTGGGTAAAAGAGCGATATTACAAAGAATCTGGTTATAGTAAGGATCAGATCGAGTACGGAGCAATGACCACTCACAAGGAGGTCAGTCTAATGGATAACTACTGGCGTCAAAAGGCACAAGAGTCGTCGCACGAGGAGCTGATGCAAGCACTCATCAACGGACGCCGTAAAAGTATCACCGGACAAATGTTTGCCAAGAATGGCGTCATCAATAAGTTACGGGCCGAGGGCTACATAACTAAGTGGGAAGCAAAAGCCCTCAATGCCGCTCAATTTGACGTAGATGGCAATAGGATTACTAAAGAGATGTCTGGCGGAGGTAATGGTCGGAGCGGTTCTGGACGCAGCAGTGGTGGCAGAGCTTCATCATCGCCATTGATATCGGCTGCTGTCAAAAACATCAACAGCCTAACCTCAGCCGCACCAAAAGCAAACCAGACCTCAGTAAAGGGCGTAAATATTAACCAGATAGGACAAAACCTGATTAATAGATCGGTTACTCAGAGGCAAGTAAACGCCACTTTGAAACAATGGAACAGCACTAGTAAGAAGAATTCAAAAATACACATCAAGAAAGCGCGAGCATAATTACTCAATTTATGCTATAATTAAGAGTAAGAAAACAGCGTGACCTAAATAACACGGAGCGTCTGGCAACAATAAGCCGGCTCCGTGTTTTTAATTCAGGAAAACGCTATGAACACTAGACAACTCGTATCAGCAGTCATGCTAAAAGCTACTGGTAAAGTACGAAACTTACCAGAAACCGACAAGAAGTATCAGAAGATACTTGGTATTGCTAATATGTATATTCCTGTATGGCAAAGCGAGCCGAATGTTGATTGGCAATCATTATACGAGCCATCCTATTTTATAGGAACACTATCGACAGAGCAGTCATACGATATCGATACAAGTGAAGTAGCTAAAGTAAGCAATATTCTGGGTGACACCATTAAAGTCCGAAAAAATGGACAAGTAAGAGAGTACACTACAGTACCGCCAGAGCAAGCAGGAATGTATAAAGGACAAGACTGCTGCACAATCGCTGGTAATAAATTGGTGTTTATCGACACCATTAGAAATGATGATCCAATGCTGGGCGGGGAGATTGAAATACCTGTCTACTTAAAAGCGTCATTGCTTACTGGAGCTGGCAGCACTATCCCAGTAGACAATCCAATGTGGCTAGTAACAATGTGTGCAGCTGAGTATGCCCGTAACGACATTCTCCTACAAAACCAATACGGCAACCTCATCGAAGAGGCAAATCAGTTAATGCAAAAGATGATTGAAAACAATGCCGCTCAGGCTAGCTATCGGCCGCTACATATGGTCCCAGGAGTGTCTGATATATGCTAAAGCCTGCCAAAAATATGAAGTCGCCAAAGATACAGCGCTTGGCGGTGCAGGACTGGCAGAACGGTGTAGTAACAGCCTTTGATGACGGTCGTTCGCCATTAAGGGGTTTACGGTCATGCGAAAACATGATTCTGGATCAGGACTCGGTCATCACGTCTAGGTGTGGCACGGCAAAATATGGTCCGCAGCCACTGGGAAAAGTATTGGGCGAGTTAGCAGAGTTTCGTAGTACGACTAATAAAGGCTCGATAAATTGGCTAGCCTGCTTGCAGCGAATTAACGATAAGACAAAATTATGTGTTGCTAAAGGTGAAGATACTACCTGGCAAGTAATTGATGGTAAAGAATACCACGAGTCATCCCGCGGACACTTCAGGCAGATAAGTAACAAACTACTGATTATGAATGGTGAGGATACGCTGAGTTATTTGGATATTTCTACTATGAAAATTGTAGCATTCCAGAAGATAGCCGACCCAACAGTGCCAATACTGGATAAGAATACGGGGTTGACCGGTACTGGGTTCAAGGTGTTTTATGCAGTTACTTTCAATTCTACAGTGGGTGAGACAGCAGGCTCGCCATTACTCTCTACAACAATATCTACCGACCGAGATATGTGGAATAGTGAAAAGCAGAGTTTATCTATCAAACGTCCAGACAGTACAGAGGCCAAATCGTGGAACATCTATTGTGGTGTTGGCGTAGACGGTGGCGGTGACCCAACGTTATATCGACTATCAACAGCACTACCGATGGATCAGGTAACGTTTATTGATAATGGGTCACGTAGTCTGGATATGTCTATACCTTTGCCTAAAGACAACAATACTGCTGGTCCAAAAGCCACGCGTGGCGATGTAATTAACGGGCGCATTTGGTTGACTGGTGACAGAGACAATCCATTTTACGTTTGGCGTGGCGGCGATTATGGACACGAGCTGGACTTCTCGCCAGGGTACGGAGGTGGCTATACGCCTGTTGGTAGCGGCACAAAGGAAGTGCCAATTGCAGTAAGACCGTATCGCGATGGTAAGGGTGATCCAAAAGTTACCGTTCTGTCTAGTGGCACGAACGGTGCTGGTAAGCGATTCTATGTCGCACCAACGAACATATCATATGGTGATGAAAGTATCACCGTATGGCAAGTACAGGAGGACACTGGAGCCGACGGTACAGATAGCCCCGATGCTGCAGTAATTTACAACAACGATCTGCTTTATCCAAGTCGCGATGGATTCAAGACTACGGGTACGCTGCCGCAATTACAAAACGTATTATCCACTAAGAGAATAACTAACACTATTCAAGATGCGATTAGTACTCTGAATACTAAAGCTATTAAGAAAGCTGTTGGATTAGCATTTGAGGGACGTGTGTACTGGGCATTACCAGTCGCAGCTAACTATAATAATCAAATTTGGGTTTATGATGCTGAGCGCAAGGGTGCATGGATGAAGCCGTGGAATATTCGAGCCGATTGGATGACTCTGTATAACGATAACTCTGGCGTAACACATTTTCTAATTACTCAAGGAGATAAGATTGTTGAACTGTCAAAGAGTGTCAAAACGGCAGATGATGGAAGATTATTCAACACGAGCGCGCAAAGCGGACAACTTCGATTTGAGGAGACTGGCCGCGATTGGGCGCGAGTATTAAGAGCTATATTTACCCTGCTGCGCCCACAAGGAAGAATAACGTTAAATGCTACCGTTAAAACTGAAGATGGGCTTCAGAACTTTTCTGAAACACGATATTTTGGCGCAACATCAAGCCGCACCGGTTGGAGTGAGCCGGGAGTGTACTGGAGTACACCAGGCGTGCAATGGAGCGGAATAAAGAATGTTCCAAATGTGTTTAATTCGGCAAGCGAAGATATAGAGTTGGAAATTGATGAGGATGCTCAGTGGGTGCAATATGGCTGGTCATCATCCGAATCTGGAGTAAGCTACGCGATGTCAAGAGTGGTATTTGAGTACGTCAATATTGGTACGAAAGATCTAAGCTAAAGGAGGAAACTATGGCAAGTATAGAAGATAAAATTACACGAGTAATGGACGGCTCTTATCCAAATGTAGCGCACGTGATAAGCCCGCGCGCGGCAGGATCCGACACATTGATGACTGACGGCTTAAGCGGCTGGAGTACAGAAACGGCAATGAATTTCATAACCTATAGAGCCGACTCTGCTGGCAACGTAATTGAGGGGACTGTTCGCGATTGGACAGGAGTGGCCAACAAAGCAAACAGCAGTATCATAAACCTGAAGCTATTAGCAGGTCCTGAAGATGACGGTAGCAATGTCGGTGACATCGTTCAACCATGCGCCTCTGCTTCATGGGCTGATCGTCTGGCGCAAGCTTTACTAGAATCCCTTGATACAGACGGAAAATTAAAAGAGGGTATAGTTGAGACTAAAAACATAAAGGATAAAGCTATCACTCCAGAAAAGGTTGATTTTGCGTCGCTACCAGCATACGACTACAGCTCTGAGGAGGTTGATACAGGCAGGAAATGGATTGACAGAAAGTCAATCTATCAGAAATCTATAACTTTTACTACGAAGGGTTCTGGCACAGAAGAAACTGGAGCAAACAATGAAACGTTCGACTACATAGATAAGCTAATTTCTCTGGATGCTGTTCTGAATATGTCGAACGGCGAGAGATATCCAAACGGCTACACAAATCCAGGCGCGCCATCTTTACAGTATTTTCAGCTTAAATTCGCTAACTGGGAAGGTGCCCCAAAAATACGTTACCAAACAAGAACTGTTGGCGTTGTAGCGATGACTATTTTGTATACGAAGAAATCTAAAGAGGACTAGATGTCTGCGACAAACCTTGTCTGTCTATCGTATAAGTGGTAAAATATAACCATAAGTTAAACAAAGTGTGATCTCAAAAAACGGAAGCACGCGTAATCATGAAAGGCTTCCGTTTTTTATATGCCAAAATCAGATACAGAGCAAAACGAGCGCCTAGCAAGACTAGAGGTATTTAATGAGAAGGTAGTAGAACCGTCTCTTACGCAAATCTTAGAAAAGTTAGACGGCCTGGTGTTAAAACGCGAATTTGAAGAGTATAAAAAATCGACTGACGACTCACTAAAGAAACTAACGGAGTTAAACGACAAACTGAATAGTAATTTTCTAATCAAGGTAATAGTACTGTCTGAAAATAAGGTATTAAACTTTTTCGCCGGCACTATTTTTACTCTGTTTATCGTAGCCACAGGATTGAGTGCGATGCAGATGGCACAGCAATTTTTGCGGCAACCAAACGTGATTAAAGAGGTAATTAATGTCAAGGAGAATAAATAATGGCAATAGATATCAACGTAGATCAGTATGCGCTCAAGCGTCTAAATATATTCTTTCCAGCCGATACTGATAATACTGGTCGAGACGGCAATCTAACCGGTCAATGTGTGTCGCTAGTCAAGTGGTTTCTAGCAGAGATGACAAGCGTACCTAATCCGTTCATAGCACGCGGTCACGCTAAAGATTTTGGCGACCAGTTAGTACGAGAAGGCCACGCTTACGTAGTATCATCACCGAAACGCGGCGATATTGTTGTCTGGAAACAAGATGGCGGTGGATATGGACACATTGGTGTTGTGACGAGCGGCGATGTTTTTGAAGAGAATGTACATATACCGGGTCCCGTCACGCGTGTAGTAGATGGCGACGTAGTCTATGCTTCGCGCCTTGGCAAGATTAACGAGAGTTTTCGCCGCGGAGCACCAACGTTTTATCGAGTACGCACCTATGTCGAAAACCTGCCAAAGCCAGCAGCGCCAAATAACGCGCCAGCTATCCAGCAAGCATACAGAGAAATCCTAGAGCGTGAGGCTGATGCGGGCGGATTAAATCATTATCTATCTCAGATGAGTAAAGGCTGGGGTATCGAACAGGTACGTCAAGATTTGATGGAGTCGGCAGAGCGGCGTACGCTATTGGCTAACAAGACTAGGGCCGAAGCTGAGCGCAAAGCGCGTGAGGAGACCGCCAGAAAGGCGGCCGAGGAGAAAGCTCGCCAGGAAGAGCAAGCACGCAAAGAAGCTGAAGAGAAAGCATTGCGTGAAGCTGAGGAGAAGAAAAAACAGGAGCAGGATAGTAGCGTAGATACTCGACTATCTAAAATCGAAGAGATGTTGCGATTTATTGTAGATTTTATTACATCAGTGTTTAAGTTTAATAAAAAATAAGGAGGATATTATGGAAAAAGTAAAAGCACTATTTAGCGCTAAAACCGCTAAAGGACGTATGGTTCGCAGTTTCCTGCAAACTATCGGCGCTGGCCTAGCATTACTAACAGTAGTAGTCTTAGCGCCGGAGTTTAAAAGATTTCTAGACATGTTAGGGCTTGGCGGCTGGATCGGCGCAATAGCTAGCTTCGTAGCTGCTGCATCTGGTGTTTGGTCGGTCGTAGAAAAATGGTACTACAAGCTAGCTGCTTGGGCGGAATCGTAAAACATGAATCAACAGAAAATCACCATCACCAAATCAAGCTTGTATTTTCGCGAGTGCAAGGCTTGCGGCTGCGTTACACTGCACGTCGGTAAGTCTACGCCGCAGATGACGCCAGGCTCGACATATAATGATTGCTTGCAGTGCTTGGTTGACACACACAGTGTGCCAGGCTTGAGCCGCTGGCATGATCCGAAAACTGGCGCACTATTAAACGCGCCACGCGGTAAGACGCCGCCGAAAGCGAAGGAGTAATCATGGAATTTAAGCGAGGCGATACAGTTACTCACACCCTAGTCATTCCAGAGATGTTTTATAAAGCTGGTCTTAAAGTGTTTTTCATGGCAAAAGAGAAGATGGACGATGATACAGCCGACGCCAAGGCTTTAATAGCACGCGAATTTAGCGACAGCAATATTATTAGCCGCGAAAACAACGAAATTACTTATGCTCTGAAATTTCAGCCAGGCGATACTAACGGCATAAAATTTAATGGTGATGCTAGGATAACATTGCAAGGCGAGTTTGAATTTAGATATGCAGATGGTCAGATTAAGACATTTCCAGAAACCAAACCGCTAAAAGTAATTGTCTATTCAGATGTGAGGAGGGGAAATGGCTAACGTTACGATTACAGCCGATGGCACAGTTCAAGTGATTAAAATTGGCGAGGTGATTACTGGGCCTCCAGGCAAACCAGGAGTTGACGGCAAATCTGCGTATCAACTGGCGCTAGATGAAGGCTTTGTTGGCACGCAGGAGCAATGGATTGCTTCACTCAAAGGCAAGGATGGGAAAACGCCAGTAAAAGGCGTTGATTACTTCGATGGAGAGAAGGGCGAGCCATTCAGGTACAGCGATTTTACGGCAGAACAGTTAGCAGCCTTAAAAGGCGAGAAAGGGGACCCTGGCACCACTGACTACAACCAATTGGACAACAAACCAGACCTAACCTTAAAAGCCGACAAAACCTACGTAGACGACCAAGACAAAGCCTTTACGAAGAAAATAGACACAGGCTTGCAAGATAAAGTTAATAAATCTGGCGATACGATGACCGGCAATCTAGTATTATCGACAAATACTGTAAACCCGCTTGAATTGACGACCACTTCAACATCTGGGTGGCAAGAATTTAACATGTCTCACATGGGCGGCGGCACTCAAAATACCATTATATTTAATGCGCAGAATTCAGCTAATACCAAAACCAGGTATGCGCAGATTCAGGCTATGATGTTTGAGCGCCAGAGAGCCTTAGGCTCTGTTATTATATCCACTAACAGCGCTGTAGGCATGAGAAATGTGGTTACTTTTCTAGCAGGAGAATTAAGGCTCGAAAGTTCTAAATTGACCTTTGGCGCAAGCGACGTCGCGATGATAGCAGGTAATGGTATGCCAAACGGCAAAGTTCTAGCGCCAGTTGGCTCAACTTATATAGATAGAGACGCTACTAATGGCGCTATTCGTTGGATTAAAAAGACTGGCGGAAATTCAGTCAATGGCTGGGCAGTAGACTATGGAGATACTGGTTGGCGAAATATTACACCTAACCCACTACCAGCAAATATTGCATCAACTACAATTAAAATTAAGCGTTGTGGTGATATAGTAGAGTTTTCTATGGATTCTTCAGAATTTGCGTTGGCGACTGAAACGAAAATGTTTGATAGATTACCTGAAGGGTTTCAAATTCCTAGTGGCGTTTATATCAATGCAGGTCTTGGCCCAGGGACATCTCATTCAGGACGTATATCTTTAACGCGCGACCAAGTAAAAACACAAGCTTCTGTTGGTAAATACAAAACAACCTATGTTCGCTATACCACTGATGGCGCGTGGCCAACAACATTACCAGGCACCGCACTGTAAAGCTCAACTATAAAGTAATCATTTATAGTTGAGATAGTAAGGATTTCTTATTGTCTGAACTGTTCGGGATTTCCGAACAGCTAGATTCAGCAGAGATAATACAAGAAAATCTGAATAACTATTGACATTTACTTAAGTATTTGCAACAATGAGACTGATTACATACTAGACACGCCCTCGCAAGAGGGGCCTATAAAATCCCTCGCCCGCGCGAAAGTCGGGAGGGGGATTTTTAATTCCTCGTACAAACAGAAAATCTTGTCAAGCCCTAAAGCACTAAAGGTCTTGCTGGATTTTCTCATAACGCACAACACCCTTGTCTAGCGATGGTGCTAGTTAGATTTGGGTTTAATTTTGGAGGGTTAACAGAGGTGACGACGCATCAATTGCAATCTCAATCTCAATTTAAAAGGTTTCCTAAAAGAAACCCCAATCTCAATACCAATTACAATTGTTTAGTTATGTCGGACGAAAAACAACCGATGGACAAGTGGCAAAAGACGCGGCGAGCTGAATCAATAGCATTTCAACTCTGCGACAAATTTAACAATCACGACTACTTTTCGTTCTATTGCAAAGTAGCATTGAAATTGCCAGAATACAGAATTTGGCAATTAGTCGAGGAAGCTCAACGTGGACATCAGCCAGCGCGACTATTCTCATTTCTGTGTAAGAAAGCAGGTGTATGACGTTTGATGTTAGTAAAGCGAGACATAAGCTTGCTAAGCAAATTACCGAAGTTAGAGCTAAACACAACCAGCAGAGATTATTCTCAAAAAGAAACGGCAACTGTAACCATGAGTGGAGACTATATAAACAGCGCCTTGGAATAGATCGTAACCGACCGACGGGAGATATATACTGCGGTCCACCGGGTCCATATTTAGTGGTTTATGGTTGTACTAAATGTCATAAAAAACATTATGTCGATCTGAAGTATCTGTAGAATAATAATCTGGGGTTTAAGGTAATAGTAAAAATTTTAAGTCATTCTGAGGAGACTACAATGAATGCATCAATATCAACTATTACAACCTCTAAATCTACGGTAATCAATGAATTGTCGCAGATGAGCAATCTGTTTAAAACAGAATGCTATACAGAGAATATCAAAGAGCTAGCGTTTCAGTTCATTCATTACTCAGCCATCATTGAAGATATGTCACCCGACACAATATCAACAAGAGTAACGCGCCTTAGACAGTTTGTAGGATTTTGTGACAGGTTTCATAAAACCAATATAACCGAGTTATCTATTAGATGGCTCGATTTCTATTTCTACGAATATCGAAAGAATCATGCCGCATCAACTACTAATGCAGCTAAACGTGTGCTAAAGGCGTTTTTCAAGTGGTGTAGAGAACGCATGAACTTAGATTGCATTAACCCAAACCTCGTCAAATCACGTAAGAACGTAAAACCACGACCAAGATACATACAACATCGAATTATACAGTCTGTACTACAGAAAACAGCTGAGAGCGGCTATGAAAGGCAAGTAAATATGCTCATAGATTTTGCTTACGATACTGGACTTCGTATATCAGAATTATGTAGGACTAGCTACAATGATATCGACGGATTGAATCTGTATGTAAAGGGGAAAGGATCGAAGGAACGTACTGTTTTTTTAACGGAGCGCTTAAAATGCAAGTTAGAGGAGTTCGTAACTGACTACAATCGTTTTTACGGTCCGTTATTTAGATTGAACGATAAAACAGCTAGAGCTTGGATGCAGCGCACATTCAAGGAGTACGCTAACATACATATGACGCCACATCAACTACGCCACAGTTTCGCTGTTCGCTTGCTTATATCTGGCTGCGACTTGATAACTATTCAGAAATTATTGGGACATAGCGATATCTCAACAGTTCAGATATACCTACAAATTAAAGATGAACTAGCAGAAAGTCAGTTTTACAAAGCTATGAAAAACGCTCAAGGCTATTGACATTTATGTCATTATTTGCTAGTATATAGACAGTCAACAATGACAGAACATTGATAGATTTTCAATTAGTTATTTTGCCTAGTTAACAGCTGGGCAAAAGAACTACTTTTCGGCAGGAATTGTTGTGGTGGACAATCGTAGTTATGGAAATGCTTATCTCACCTCTTTCCGC
>ERZ773014.1526-NODE-1526-length-14594-cov-5.629892_pt1 | contig 14594 bp, 17 predicted proteins | sample MGYA00580841_ERZ773014 | MGnify/ENA primary metagenome ERZ773014 (study PRJEB29015, sample SAMEA2737989) | human oral metagenome | biome: human oral; feature: human-associated habitat; material: dental | place: China | collected 2067 ...
AAAAAGAAAAAGAAATATTAAAACAAGAACTTCCAGAATATGAAATAAATAGAGAAATAGAAAAAACATATATAAATCCGTTAATAACAGATATATTTAATAAATATGATAAAAATACAAAATATTGTATTTCAGATTTTTATATGCCAAAAGAAGATTTAATAAAAATTTTAAATGCACATGGACTAGATAAAAAATTTAAAGAAATATATGTATCTGCAGATATAATGAAAACAAAGAGAGATGAAGGACACCTATTTGAATATTTCTCAGAAAAAGAAAATATAAAATATGAAAATATGATACATGTAGGAGATAATCAACATTCAGATATAGACATGGCAAAAAGATATGGAATAGAAACAATAAAGATTCCAAATCCTAAAAAATATAATTTTGATATAAACAATTTAGGAAATATAGACTTAAAATTAGATAATATAAAGAAAGATACAAGTACAGAAAACTTAGCAAAACTTACTAGAGAAAATCTAAAAGAATATAAGAAAAGCTTATATAATCAAGGAATAGAATTTTCAGCAATAGCATATTACTATATTTATGACATAATAATAGATGCAGTACTTAAAGGATATGATAAAATATATTATCAAACACGTGAAGGTGAAACATTTATAAAATTCCATGAAATTATAGAAAAAAATAATCCATTCCCATTTAAAGTGCCAAAAGCAGAACTAATAGAAGTAAGTAGAGTTGCAACATTTGCAGCATCACTTGATGAATTTAATGTACAAAACTTACTTAGAATATGGTCACAATATAGAGCACAAAGTATGAAAGCATTATTTAAATCTTTAGATATAGATATGGAAAAATATGATGAATACTTTAAAAAATATGATATTGATAAAGAAATGACAATATATGAACCATGGTTTAATTTTAAAGTTACAACATTATTACAAGATAAAGAGTTTAAAAAAGAAATAGAAGAAGAATTAAAAGAAAAAAGAGAAAGACTTTTAGAATATTTAAAAGGAAAAGGAATTGAAAATAAAGAAGGAAATAAAATATATCTAGTAGATATTGGATGGAGAGGAACAATCCAAGATAATCTAGCATTTGTACTTGATAAGGTACATATTGAAGGTGGATATATAGCACTTTTTGATTATTATAATCCACAAAGAGAAAATGTAGAAAAACGTGCACTTATACGTGATAGTAAGGTTACATGGGAATATGTAGCACTTACACTTACAATATATGAAATGATGTTTAGTTCAGATACTAAGAGTGTTGCAGGATATGAAAATGGGAAAGCTATAAGAAAAGGGAAAAAAGAAGAAGTAGACTTTGTAAAAAATATAATCCTACCTATAAGAGAAGGGATGATAGATGGAGCAAAATATATTGCAAAATTTATGAAAGAAAGAGATATTATGGAAGATATGTATTTAGGATATATATATAATCTTGCAAGAGAAATAAAAGAAAATCCATCTAAGATTTTAGTAGAAGCATATTATAGTTTAGTATATAATGAAACATTTGGAACAGGTGAATATCTAAATGGAAGACAAAAAGTTACAGGATTAAAGAGATTTAATATAATATATGTAAGAAATTTAATGAGAAATGAACCTTGGAAAGAAAGTTTAATAGTAGGGAATGACTTAGGATTTTATGTATGGCTTCTTAACCATAAACATATAGTTCCAGATACTTTAAGAAAAGGTAAAAATGGAATTAAGAAAGTATTATCACTAGGTAAAAGAGGTGTTAAAAAAGCTTGTAGAGGAGCAAAAAAAGTAGTTAAATTTACTATAAGAAAAATAAAAGGACAAAAATAGGATATTATTAGGTTATAATATAATAAGATAAAGGCAGAAATATGGGAAATATAGATATATATATTGATGATATTGAAAAAGAATATAATATAGAACAAGAAAAGATTAAAAAGATAATTAAAATAACATTAGAAAAATGTATAGAAATAGAAAACTTAAGAAAAGATATAATTATTAATGTAGAGATAGTAGGAGATGATAGAATAAAAGAAATTAATAATTCTACAAGAAATATTGATAAAGTTACAGATGTATTATCTTTTCCTATGTATGAAAAAAATGATTTTGAAGAGAAATTAGAAGAAATATATGTAGAAAATAATATACCAACTATTTTAGGAGATATTGTTATAGACATATTACAAGTAGAAAGACAAGCAGAAGAATATAATACAGGGATTATAAGGGAACTTTCATATATGACAGTACACTCATTTTATCACTTGATGGGAGAAGACCATATGGAAGAAGAAGATAAAAAAGTGATGAGACAAAAAGAAGAAAATGTATTAAAAGAACTAGGTGAATTATGCAAGTAAAGAAAAATAAGAATGTAGAACAAGCATTAAAAAATGCTACAAATGGTATAATGCTAGCGGCAAAAGGTGAAAAAAGTATACATAGGGAGTTTGGGATAACAATTGTAATACTTATACTAGCAGCAATATTTAAGATATCTAAAATAGAGTTAATCCTTGTAATATTTGCAATTGCACTTGTTATAGTAACAGAAATGATAAATACTGCAATAGAACTTTGCATAGATATGTATACAGATAAATTCAGTATGTATGCAAAAAAAGCTAAAGATATAGCGGCAGGAGCAGTTGTTATAAGTATAGTGTTTGCCGGATTTATAGGAACAATAGTATTTTATGATAAGGTTATGGGAGTTTTAGATAAGATATTATCTGGAGGAGCAGTTAGAGATGATTATATAAAAATGATACTTTTAATAATACCAGTAATATATATGGCATTTGAACTTTTAAGAAAAATGATAAAAGAAGTAAAAATTGCGATACCTGCTCTTACCCTACTTATAATTCCAGTTTTAAATTCATTTAGGATAGGAACAAAGCCATTAATAGTAATAGCAGTAGGACTTCTTGCATTCCTATATATGTATAGTCTTATAATGGAAAGTGGTAACAAAGTAATTGTTGCAAATAAGAAAGAAGATGAGTATAAGGAAAGCTAAGGCAAGTGAATAATAATATATTTAATGATATATATCTAGGAGAAGAATATCCATATTTAAGACCATATATATCAAAAAGGAATCCATATGATTCTAAAGTATTTTTAGTTGGAATAAATCCAGCAACTCCTATAACTCCAATGCAGTTAAATATTGATGAATATATAGGATTATTGAAAAATTATGAAGAATTTATGGAATTTTATTCTAAGAGTAGAGAAAGTCAAAATAAAAGTAAAATATCAAGGACGAGAATGGGGATAAATTCTTTGGTTAATTGGATAGAACAAGAATTTAATACAGGAGTTATTGAAACAGATATATTTACATATCCAACGAGAAATGTAAAAGAATTAAATAATATAGATAAAAATATACTTAATAAAAGTATAGAAAAATTTTGGCAAGTATTATTGGAGTTTGAGCCAGATATTGTAATTTTATATGGTTCATTAGCATTAAATGAATTTAAAAAATTAGTAATATCTAAAAACAAGGAAATTAAATATTATTCGGAAGAAGATAAAATAGAATATATAGAAGAAAAATGCCCATATGCTAAATTGAATATAGGAACAAAGGATGTAAATATTATTGCATGTAGACACTTAATGTATTATGGCAATAATGGTAATAGTTTTAAAAAATTAAGAGAAAATATTAAAAAAATAATAGAAGAACATGTCTAATAAAATGACATGTTTTTTTAAACAAAAGTATTTAAATTTTATTTGATTAGTATATAATAAAAATGAAATATTAGATAAAAAATATTGGACATATTAGTATTAAAAGTATACACTATATGTATTAAAATATAGTATGTATAAGTGGTGTATTTTAACTTATGGAGGAATAATGAGTAGATATAGTGAAGATGATAAAAAAGATGATAACAAAAAGTTTAAATATATAGTAGCAGGAGTTTTGGGTATTACTATAATAGGAGGAGCAAGTTTTGCATATTTAAATAGAGATATGTTAAAAAATATGTTTTTTGGTAAAAAAGAACAACAAGCAGTTACACAAGAAGAAAAGAAGCCTGAAAAGAGAATTAAAATATATGATGAAGATTCAAAAACAAGACCAATAGCAGTAATGCTTGATAATAATAAGTTTGCATGGCCACATTCAGGGATAAATAGTGCATATATGATTTATGAAATGGAAATAGAAGGACGGAGAAAGTAGGCTTATGGCATTATTTAAAGATAAGAAGGATTTAGATAAGGTTCGGACCAATCCGTAGTGCTAGACACTATTTTATAAACTATGTGCTTGAACATAATGCAATATATGCACATATAGGGCAAAGTCCACAAGCTGAAAGTGATTTAAAAACAATGAAAATTGCAGATATTAATGGACAACTTTTTGACTCACAAAGACCAAGAAACAAACAAAATGATCATGAATATTGGAGAGATAAAAAGAAGACTGCACCACATAATTCATATTCATCAATAGAAAATTTAACAAATATAGCTAAAAAATTAGGATATGCAGTAGAACAAAACTTTAAAAAAGTATTAAATTTATCTGTTGATGAAATAAATTTAGAAAATATTCCAGGTAAAAATGATGTAGTAGAAGCAGAAAAAATAACAGCAGGATATCATAGTAAGAATATGAATGAATTTATATATGATAAGACATCAAAAACATATATAAAGAGAGCTAAAGGTATCCAAGCAAAAGAAGAATTAACAGGTGAAGAATATAAGATAAAAAATCTTATAATACTACAAACAACATCAAGAGAATTAAGAGATGGTGAAAATAAGGGAAGAATAGATGTTAAAAATGTTGGTGCTTTAAGTGGATATTATATTACAAATGGTAAAGCTAAAAAAATTATAGCAAGAAAAGAATCAAGATATGATGTTACAAAATATTATGATTTAGAAGGCAATGAACTTAAGTTAAATGATGGAAATACATATGTAATGATAATGCCAGAAAAAGAAAAAATAACAATTACAGGATCTGAAACATCAGCAAGTACAGACAAAACAGAAGAAAAAGAAGTAAATAATAAGAAAGAAACAAGTAAAAAGCCATCAACAACTACTAGAAGAAGATAAAATATTGAAGGAGAAAATTTTTGGGAGAATTTAAGTCAGGATATGTAAGTATTGTAGGAGAAACAAATGCAGGTAAATCAACATTATTAAATGGACTGATGGGAGAAAAACTTGCAATTGTATCACCTAAAGTACAAACAACAAGAAATAATATAAAAGGAATATATACAGACGAAAACAAACAAATCATATTTATAGACACACCAGGGATTCATAAGGTAAATAGTAAGCTTTCAAGTGTAATGATAGATAGTGCAATAACAAGTATAAAAGATGCAAATATAGTACTTTTTGTTGTTGCAGGAAATAAAAAAAGCTTAAGTGTATTTGATTATAATGTTCTAAAAAAACTTAAAGAAGCAAAAGAAAAAAATAAAAACTTCCATATAATAGGTATTATAAACAAGATAGATAGGATAAAAAAAGAAATAATTATAGAAAAGATAAAAGAATTAAATGATGAATTAGAATTTGACTATATAATTCCAGTATCTGCAATGTTAAGAGAAGGTATTTCAGATATATTAAAAAGAATAGAAGAATTATTACCAAATGGTCCTAAATATTATTCAGAAGATGAATATACAGACCAAACAGTAAGAGAAATGTGTGAAGAAATTATAAGAGGAAAAGCATTAAAATTATTGAATCAAGAAATACCACATGGACTATATGTAGAAATAGAAAGTTTTAAAGAAGGGAAAACTAAAAAAGGTGAAGATATAGTTAATATAGAAACAGTAATATATACAAAAAAATCCACACATAAAGGTATAATTGTGGGTAAAAATGGAGAAATGCTTAAAAGGATAGGAAGTTATGCAAGAACAGATATAGAAAGGATGCTAGAAAAAAAGGTTAATCTTCAAATATGGGTTAAAGTAAGAAAAAACTGGCTTGATAATGATCTGTTCTTAAATAGATTTAAAAAGAAATGAGTGAAAAAATAGTTAAAACATTAGGAATAATTATAACAGAGACAAGATTTGGAGATAGGGATAAGATTTTAACAGTACTTACTCCAAATTTAGGTAAAATAACAGTGTTTGCAAAAGGTGCATATAAGGGGAATAATGGCTTTTTAGCAGGAACAGAACTTATGTGTATGTCAAATATGATATTGTATAAGGGAAGTAAAAGTTATCATTTAAATGAGCTATCAGTAAAAGAAAACTTTTATGATATAAGACTTAATTTTAATAAGTTAGAATTAGCAGTAGAAATATTAAAAGATATAAACAAATATGTTGATGAAAAATATACAATAGATCAAAGATATAATCAGACAGAGGAGAAAGAAGTATATAATATATTTAAACTGTTAGTTGCAACATTATACTATATTTTAGAAGTAGATGAAGAAATAGAAGAAAAAGAATTAATAGAACTAAAAAGGATAAAATCTGTATTTTTACTTAAAACATATCAAATATTTGGTAATACAATAAATAGTGAGGAATACAAAAATAATGTTGTAAATGATGATATATTAAATATTATAGAATATATTCAAAAAGAAGATATCCCTAAATGTTTTAAGTTTAAAGCAAGTAAAGAAAAAATATTACATCTAGAAGATGAGATATTAAATTATATTAGTAGAATATAATTATATAAATAATATGAATAATAAAAAAATTGAGATAAAATAATATGAAATTTAAATAATAAGAATACTATAATTTTAAAAGAGTTATAGTATTTTTATTTTGCATTTTTTATGAAAAAGACTATTGACAATTATAATAAAAAGAGTATACTAATATATGAAAATAGTATACTAGTATATTGGAGGAACTATGAAAGAAAAGGAAATTCTTAAAGTAGCGAAAAAATTATTTTCAAAATATGGATTTAAAAAAGTTTCAATGGATGAGATTGCAAAAAATGCAGGTGTTACTAAAAAAACAGTATATGCAAATTTTGCAAGTAAAGAAGAATTATTAAATAGTTTAATTAAACTTGAACTTCAAGATATGAAAGAAAGATTTGAAAAAATGGAAAAAGAATCTGATAATTTTTTTGAAGGAATTAATAAAGGGTTAATTACTTTACTTATTTTTAGAAAAAGGAATAACTTATTTAAAACATTATTTGAAGAAGCAGAGATTTTGAGAAACAAGTCGCTTGTTAATAGTATAAGATATATAGAACAAGATGTTATTGATTATATTAAAAGAAAATTAGGAAAAGCCGAACAAGATGGATATATTGCTTTTGATAATATTGATGTATTAACATTTTTAATATATAAGATGTATATAGCGATGATTATTGATTGGAATGGATTATATAAAAAAATTGATGATAAAGAAATTTCAGATAATATAATGAAAATTTTAAGAAATGGAATTGAAAGAAAGAGAGGGGAAAATGATTAAAAAAATAAAAGAAAATAGATATTTAAAAATTATTATATTTTTAGTTGTATTATTAATACCATTTATATATAGCTTTTTTTATCTAAAATCTTATTGGAATCCATATGGAAATTTATCAGAAATTAAGGTGGGAGTTGTTAATTTAGATAAAACAGAAGGATCTAAAGGAATAGAATTTGTTAAACAATTAAAAGATTCTAAAACTTTTGATTTTACTGAAGTTACAAATATTGATGATGCAATTAAAGGACTTGGAAATGATGATTTTTATGCATTAATTACTATACCATCTAATTTTACAGAAAAATTAAATAGTGTAACAAGTAAAGAAAAGAAAATTTCAACAATTACATATTCACCTAATAAGAGGAAAAACTATTTATCTTCACAGATTATAAATAGTGCATTAAAAAATGTAGAAATGAAATTAGAAGAAAAAGTTAGTAAAGAAGTTACTAAAACATTATCAGATAATTTAAAAAAGGTTCCAGAAAATTTAAAACAAATATCAGAAGGAGCAGATAAGTTAAATAGTGGTGTATCTGAGTTAAGTAATGGACTTAATACACTTAATACAGGTACATCTGAACTAAACAATAAGTATTCTGAATTTAATAATGGAATTTCTAGTGCAGCAAATGGTATAAGTGAAATAAACAAAGGAACAAATACATTAAGTACCGGAATTGCAACATTATCAGATGGTGTTAATAAATATGCAACAGGTGTTGAAACACTTGCAAATAATACAATTACATATATAGATGGTTCTAATAAGGTTATTGGAAGTATTGATAAATATGTAGATGGTGTTAATAATATAAACACAAATAAGAATAAATTGTTAAATAAGATTATAAGTATGTCTGGTTCAAATCCTGGACTGGTTCCACTTGCAAACCAAGCTAAAGCTATTATAAATGCTGAAAATGCAGCAAAATTAACTCAAAATGGTAATGCTTTAAAAGCACGGAGCAAATAAGATAAAAGACTCTTCAGATAAGTTAAAAGCAGGAGCAAGACAATTAGTTATAAAAGATTCTAATGGTCTTACACAAGGTAAAAAAATAGTAAATGGAGTAATTGGATTAAAGACAGGAATATCTAAATTAAAAAATGGAATAGAAAATTTAACAAGCGGATTATATAAGTTAAATGATAATTCTAAGAAGATAAATGATGCTATTAATAAATTAAGTAATGCAGTAAATACTGCATATAATGGAAGTAATAAATTAGCAAATGGAACTAAAGAATTTAAAGAAAAAATTGATACAGGAGTTAAAAATGCAAATGAATCTGTAGAAAAATTAGAAGGAATTGAAGAATTTGTATCAAATCCAGTTGAATTTAAAGAAGACTCATATGGTAAAGTTGACTCATATGGTGTTGCTTTTGCACCATTGTTTATATCTATAGGATTATGGGTTGGAGCTTTGATGTGTTATGTTATATTATATTATGATCAAAGACATAGGTTTGGAATATTTGATAAAGATACTAAGAAAAATAGAATACTTCAAAATCTTGCATATATAGCTATTGGTGCTATAGAAGGGATAGGCACAGGATTATTACTTATCTATATGCTTAAATTTGATGTTTCTAGCTTGCCTATATATTTAGGAGAATGTATGTTAATAGGTATTGCATTTATGAGTATTATTCAATTTTTAATAAGAAATTTAGGAGATATAGGTAAGTTTATAGCATTAATTATATTAGTACTTCAACTTGCAGCATCTGGAGGAACTTTCCCAGTAGAAACTATATCAGAAGGATTTAAAGGATTTACTAATATACTTCCTATGACATATTCTATAAGGGCATTTAGAGACATATTGATACCTGTAGATAATAGCTTATTATATAGAAATACATGTATTTTACTTGGAATTGTTATAGGTGTAAATATTATTAATATGATTATTGAACTTATTAAGATAAGAATTAATAAAAATATTAAAGAAAAAGATGAAGAAAAAAATGAAAAGATAGAAGACAAAAAAGAAAGTGAAAATGATAAATAAAAAAGAATAAAATAGTAATAGAAAAGAATGTTATCTCATATTTAAATATTTTTAAGGTATAAGGAAGACATAACATTCTTATATTATATAATGTAATATATTATAATAAATGTTATAATAATAAATATATTTTTAAATAGGAGGAATAAAAATTTATGAATGGCTTTATATTAGTAGCAGTTAAGTTATTAATAGGTTTTTTTGCGTTAATAATGGTTATTAATATTACAGGGAAAGGAAATTTAGCGCCAAATTCTGCAAGTGATCAAGTACAAAATTACGTCCTTGGTGGTATTATAGGTGGAATTATATATAAAGGATATTAATATTTTAGAATGTGTTGGAATCCTTTTTATATGGTGTATGTTAGTATTATTATTTAGATTAATAAAAGAACATAGTATAAGAGCAAGACAGATTTTAGATGGTAAAGCATTAATAATTATAGACAATGGCAAACTTAATGTTGAAAATTGCAAAAAAGCAGGACTTTGTGCACATGATGTAGCATTTAAGCTTCGCACTAATAATATATATTCAACACAAAAAGTTAAGAGAGCTTTTGTTGAACAAAATGGCCAACTTATAATTATACAATCAGGAGAAGAGAATCCAAGATTTCCAATTATAACAGATGGAAGATTACAAACAGATATTTTGGAAGCAATGGGGAAAAATGAAGAATGGATTTTAAAAGAAATGAAAAAACAAGGATTTAGTAAATATAGTGAAATTTTCTTGGGAGAATATGTTGATGGAAAATTAAATTTTATTCCATATAATTAATATATTATATGAAAATAGAATTATAAAAAAATTATTAAAACATATTGAATAAAATGATAAGTATAAATTATAATAGAATATACATAGTAGATAAAAAATAAGAAATAAATATTAAATAAAATTAAGGAGGATAAAAAATGTCATTAATAGATAAAGAAGTAAGTGATTTCAAAGTAAAAGCATATCACAATGAAGAAATAATAGATGTAGAATTAAAAGATGTAAAAGGAAAATGGTCAATATTTTTCTTCTATCCAGCAGATTTTACATTTGTATGTCCAACAGAATTAGAAGATTTAGCAGATAATTATGAAGCATTCAAAAAATTAAATGCAGAAATATATAGTGTGTCATGTGATACAGAATTTGTACATAAAGCATGGCATGATGCATCACCTGCAATTAAGAAAATAGATTATATAATGCTTGCAGATCCAACAGCAGCTTTAGCAAAAGACTTTGAAGTATATATAGAAAATAAGGGACAAGCAGAAAGAGGAACTTTCATTGTAAATCCTGAAGGAAAGATAGCATCATATGAAGTTGTATCAGGAAATATTGGAAGAAATGCAGAAGAATTATTAAGAAAATTATCAGCATGTAAATTTGTATATGAACATGATGGAGAAGTATGTCCTGCTAAATGGAGAGAAGGAGAAGAAACTTTAAAACCAAGCCTAGATTTAGTTGGAAAAATATAATAGATAAGAGCTAAAGTAGAAGGAGATATGTTTTTACCATAGACCCTTCTTATTTTAGTGATAATAAAAATAAATGATTTAAGTAAACAAAGGAGGAGAATATGGAAATAAATGATAGATTATATGATTTGATTATAATAGGTGGAGGACCAGCACGGACTTTCTGCAGGTATATATATGGCAAGGGCAAAACACAGAACATTAATACTTGAAAAAGAAAAAATTGGTGGTCAAATAACACTTACAAATGAAGTTGTGAACTATCCAGGAGTTTTTAAAGCAACAGGTGAAGAATTGACAAAAGAAATGGCAAAACAAGCAGTAGACTTTGGAGCAGAAATTAAAATGGAAAATGTAATATCACTTGATTTAGAAGGAGATATTAAAAAGGTTAAGACTACAAGTGCAGAATACCAAGCACTATCAGTTTTTATAGCAACAGGAGCACACCCAAGAAAACTTAACTTTAAAGGTGAAAAAGAATATATAGGAAAAGGTATTGCATATTGTGCTACGTGTGATGGAGAATTCTTTACAGGGAAAGATATATTTGTAATAGGTGGAGGATTTGCAGCAGCAGAAGAAGCAATGTTTTTAACTAGATTTTCAGAAAATGTTACTATGATTGTAAGAGAAGAAGAAATGACATGTGCAGAAACAATTATAGATAAGGTTAAAAATCATACACCAAAGATTAAAATACATTACAATACAGAAATAAAAGAGATAACAGGGGATAATTTACCAAAGAGAATAGAATTTGTAAACAATGTTACTAATGAAACATGGGAATACAAAAATGATAAAGATATTTTCGGAATATTTATCTTTGCAGGATATATACCAAATACAGAATTGTTAAAAAAATCAAATGTTGATATAACTATGAATAATCAAGGATATATCGTAGTTGATAATAATAAGAAAACAAATATACCTGGAGTATATGCAATAGGAGATATTTGTGAAAAAGAATTAAGACAGGTAGTAACAGCAGTATCTGATGGAGCAACAGCATCAACAAATGCAGAACATTATATAAACGAAATTCATAAAAAATATAAAATACCATCATTATTTAAAGAAAGAGAAAATAATACTAAAAAAGAAGAAACACCAAAACAAACTAATACAAATGTTAATGATGGTAAATATATAACAGAAGATATGAAAGGACAATTAAAAAATCTTTTTGATTCATTAACTAAAAAAATAGTTATAACAGGAAATATATATGATGATAACACATCTAAAGAACTTAAAACAATGTTACTTGAAATGGATAATATATCTAAAAATATAGAAATTATAATTGAAGAGAAACAAAAACAAGAAAATGGAAATAATACATGTTATATAACATTAGGTGAAAGACTACAAGATGGAACTATTAAAAATGTAGGATATAAGTTCTATGGAATACCAGGAGGACATGAGTTTACAGCATTTGTAGTAACAATGTATAAGGTGTTTGGAGAAAAAGTAGAATTAAATGATGACTTGATATCTAGAATAACAAACTTAAGAGGAAGAATAAATGTAGATATAGTTATTTCTTTAACATGTACTAAATGTCCAGACCTAATAATGGAATTTGCTAAAGTATTAAAAGAAGCAACAAATAATAATATAGACATAGATTTAAATATATATGATATAGCATTTGCAGAAGAAAAAAGAGAAAAATACAGTATCTTAAGTGTACCATGTATTATAATAAATGATGATATAGTAGACTTTGGTAAGAAGGATGCAAGTGAGATAGTAACATTATTAGAAAAAGTTAAATAATAACTAAGAGAAAAGATATAGGGCTACGAAAGTAGCTCTATATTTAGTATAATAGATATATGAGGTGTGTATGAAAGAATTAAAATTAGATAGTTAAATATTATCAAAGATGAAATTAGATTTAAGTAGAATATTTAAAGATGATAAACATCTAAATGAAGAAATTTTAATACAAAAAGAAAGAGCGGATAGGGTTATATCAAACATTTTAAATGGAAATGTTGAAGATAAATATATTAAGGATGATATTATTAAAATAATACATACTATTATGGATTTGTTTGTATATGAATTATTATCTTCAGAATTAGATAATAGAAAGATAGAGATTAATAAAGAGCTTTTAAGAGGGTGCATGTATAATTTTTTTGATATTTTAGAAGAAAATTTAGGAAAACTTTCTAAAGAATCATATACATATATGATTACAGAAGGTGAGGATTATGAGATAGTTAAAAGTATATACTACAAGAAAGAAGAAGACAAGTTTATTGAAGAAACAGAAAATTTAAGAAAAACAAGAAAACAATTTTCTGGATTTTTGAAAAAGCTACAATATGATAAGAGAGATTATTCATATGAAATAGATAAAGATAAACTGTATTTTAAAACTTTTAAATTATGGTATGATGCAATACTTAAAGTGAACAATAGGAGAAATAATATTGAGGGTATAGTTGATTATCTAGTATCTAAGAAACAATATTTAAGAGAAAAAAGAAATGGTAATCAAAATATTGCTAAAGAGATAAGAGAGAATAAGGAATATGTAGATTACAAGTTTGACTATATTAAGATAATGAATAGGGGATTTGAAAACTTAGATACAGAAAGTAATAGCATTATAGAAGGAGTTATTAGAAAATTAATTGAGAATGAAAGGATAGATAGTAGTAATGCAGAACCAGGAGATATTAGATCAAGAGCTATAAATTTAAATAATTCATATATGATTTTTAAAGTTCAAAATAATGATTTTAATAATATACATGTGTTTTTTCATGAACTTCGGACATATAGTGGAAAGAACAATTACAAATGAGGTATATGGCTTAACATATAAAAGAAAAAATGTAATTAGTAATGAAACAATATCTAATCTATTTGAGATTTTAATGGTAGATGGTGCAATTAAATGTCATAAGGAAGATAATAGTGTAAATATTAGATATATTGTAGGAAATAAAATTAATAGGATTATTATGCAAATGCTTTTTACAGGAACATTGAAATTCCAAAAAGAATATGTAAGGATATTAGAAGAGAATAAAGGAGAAGAACTTACAGAAGAAAGAATAAAAGAACTAACAGAGAAAATAACTGAAGTATATGAAGAAATACAAAAAGATTATTATGGATATGAAAGTTTAAATTCTAGAGAAAAAATAGGATATATTACAAGAGATGGATATGATATAACTGAAAAGGGAAATCCATCACAATATGTATATGGAGTAATAAGAGCTGTTAAATACTATTATGATATTAAAGAAGAAAAGATTAATAGTTTAGAAGAAATAGTAATGGATTCAACACAGAATAAGTATGAAGTAACTAAAGAAGATGTAGATAGAGTTTTAAGATATATTGAAGAATTAGAGGAATATATTATATAGAATATTTAGTATTATATTATTTGAGGTGAAGGTGTTAGAAAATATAAGTGAAGCTTAAAATAACATTAATAAAATATAGACCTATAAGTGATACACTTATAGGTCAATTTTATGGTATTTAAACCTATACAGAAATGAAAAGTATTTTAATGCTATGTTGGTAATATTTAGTTTTATTTTAACGATA
>ERZ773014.1532-NODE-1532-length-14544-cov-26.079992_pt1 | contig 14544 bp, 16 predicted proteins | sample MGYA00580841_ERZ773014 | MGnify/ENA primary metagenome ERZ773014 (study PRJEB29015, sample SAMEA2737989) | human oral metagenome | biome: human oral; feature: human-associated habitat; material: dental | place: China | collected 2067 ...
CATTTTCTGAAAATTCCAACTTTGAAAGTGCTGCTATTTTCAGTACATCTTCTTTGCTTAACATTTTTCCTCCTTTATTTTTCTATACCTAGTGCTAAACATCTATTTTTTGAACACAAATAAATATTCATGTGCAATCAATAAAAAATTATATTTTACACTATTTGTTTTCCAAAATCCTGTTGCTCTACAATTATGCTGTTCTTTTATTATTATTTCTTTTGTCCTAAATCCTGTTTTTTCAAAAATTTTCATAACTTCAAAACTCATAGGTACTATATGCCCTTTTTGTCTCGTATCTCCCATCAAAATAGCACAAAATTTGTCTTTTTTTAAAACTCGATAACTTTCTGATGCAACTTTTTCCATTTCAATTAAGAAATCTTTTACTTTTAAATGTGATAAATCATTTTCTATATCCTCACTATATTTAATAATATTAGCATAAGGAGGATGAGTACATATAAAATCAATATTTTCATCTGGAATAAAATTTAAATTTCTTGCATCAGCTTCGTAAAAATAAGCTTTTCCTGAATTTTCATATTCAAAATCACATTTTTCTTTACAACGTTCAAGTGCATTGTTATTGATGTCAACTCCTATAATATTTCTATTCAGTAATTTAGCTTCAACTAATGTAGTACCGCCACCTGCAAACTGATCTAAAATTAAATCACCCTCATTTGAATATCTTAATAAAAGATTTCTTGGAATATACGGTGACCAATTTCCCCAATATTTTGCATCATGAGTTGCCCATTTTCCTCTATCTGGAAAACTCCACACTGTATTCATTTCAAGCTCAAATTTTTCAGGTTCCCATACTTTTATTTTTTTTACCATTTTCCCCCGCCTTAAAATTTAGTTTATTTTATTATTTTGTTTACATTATTATTTTCTAAATCATTGACATTTTTAAAAACTTTTTCAAAATTTGTTTTCATATTTATTTCCTCTCATAATAAATCAAACTAAGCTATTATCTTTTAAACACTGATATAACATCCCTCTTCCACTATAATTCCAATAAGTTACATCTTGTTCCAAAAATAACCATTTTACAATTTTCAAAATTCCTTCTATCTCAATTCCAATCGCAAAATATATATTTGAATATTCCTCTTCATTCACAAATTCACAATTATACAATTTATTCAATATTTTCTTTACTTTTTCATATTCGCAAAAATTTTCTAACTGTTTTTGTTTCAAATCATCTATAATATTTGAATGACTAGGCATATCTCTAGCTGGTCCTTGTAGACGAAATTGTGTATTTTCAAGATGAACTGTGAAATCCATTCCATAATTTAAAGTAGCTGGTCTATTTAAATAAATTTTTTCCCCGTTTTTTAAAATTTCAACATAGTATCTATATCTTGAGGCCAATTCTCCTTTTCCTGTACCTGCTTCTTCTTTTAAAAATTCTAGAATTAAACTTTTTCTCCATTCTTTTCTTGATGAAAAATTAAAATTGTAAAGTTCTATTTCATTCATAACTTTCGCTCCTAACTATATATTTGATATCAATACCTCAGTTACTTTCCCTCTTTTTTCACCTTTACTATTAATTGCTCTACTCGCTTCAATCCTTTTTATATCAAATTCTTTATATAAATCATCAAAAAATTCATCATTGATATCTACATTTTTAGGATCAGAATTACTAAGTAATAATTTCGCTCCCTTTTTATTTAGTATTCTAAAATATTCAGAAAGTTCAATTTGCTCTTTATCTCCAAAAATGTACTCTGTATATGATGTAAAAGATGAAGTCTGATTAAGAGGTCTATATGGCGGGTCAAAATAAACAAATGTATTCTCATCTATAAAATCATAAGATTTTTTATAATCACCATAAATAATTTCAACATTTCTCAACTTATTTGATACATTAATCAAATTTTCTTCATCACATATTTTAGGATTTTTATAATCTCCCATTGGAACATTAAACAATCCTTTTTTATTCACTCTATAAAGTCCATTAAAGCAAGTTCTGTTTAAGAATATCATCAATGCTGCTCTATTGATTTTTTCATTATTATTTTCTAATTTTAATTTATTAAATTTTTCTCTTTTTTCATAATAATAAATTTTTCTATCTTCTTTTTCCCTAGCTAGAAATTCATCTTCAATTTTTCTTAACTTTTTTATTAATTCATGAACATTTTCTTTTATAACTCTATAACAATTTATTAACTCTATATTAACATCACTGATGTATATTTTTTCCAGTTCAAACTTATTCAAAATATCAAATAAAACTGCACCACCACCAATAAATGGCTCTGCATATTTATTAATCTTTTTATCAAACGGATAAAATTTTTCAATTTCATCAATTAACTGTCCTTTCCCTCCTGCCCATTTAAGAAATGGTTTTACAGTTCTTTCTTTTATTATTTTCACCTCCTAAAATTAATTTCTATCTTCCATCACTAATATATATCTTTTTCAATCGCCTCTCTGTATTTTTCCCAAATAACCAAATCTTGAAATTCAATATAAAAATCAATATCTTTTTTATTTTCTTTTTTTCCAATAATACATCAAAATCTTTATAATTTATCATTTCTATTAAATCCTTCAATTCCATATTTTGAATATCTGGATTGGAAAATAATTTTTTTAATTCTATAACTTCCAATTTTTCTCAAAATCTTCCGTAATTTTTCCTTTCACAAACAAAAACTCTTTCAACGATTTCTCCTCAAATTCCTCATAATTCCTTCTCAGTTCACAAACCGCATTTCTAAGAATTTCCCCTTTTCTCACTCTTTTCGACATTCCAAGAAAAACTCTCTCCAAAAAATCTAAATTTTTATATCTAGCTAAAACTTTTTCTCTTCTCAACCAATCAAAAAAATTTTTAAAATCATTTGGAAAAAATTTATCATATTTTTCAATATTTTTGATTATTTTTCTTTCAACTTTTTTCACATTCCCAAAATCAGGATTTCCACTAAAAATATTCTCAAAATTTTTACATAAAAAATGGTCAACATACATATCCGATACAATCCCTTTAAAAATTCCAAATTTTTCTTGCAAAAATTCATTTAAAAAATTTTCTTTTCTATCAGAAATTTTATCAATTAATCTATGTAAAATTATTCCACTTTTCAAATCTTCCTGCAAATCAATTTTTTCGATTCTTCCTTTATAAAAATCTCCAGCAAAATTTCCATAAAGTGTGTTTTTATTTGTTTTTTCATCAATTTCAAGCGATATGACAGAATGTGCTAAATAGTTCATTTTGACTCCTACTTTTTATTTTTTTAGTGTAAAACTTAATTTTAAAAAGTTTTTAGAATTTCAGAAAAACTCTCAAATTCTCTAAAATTAATTCCATTTTCACTGCAAAACTTCACGGCTCTCGTTCCTTTTCTCACCAAGACAAAGTCAGCCACTTCCATCGCTCTGTAGTCTGAAGGACCATCTCCTATATAAATTACTTCGTAACCTTGCTTTTTAAATTTTTCTACCGCTTCTTTCTTATCCACCCCATAAATTTTTTCTTTGTCTAAAAACGGATTTTCTACAGTAATTTTATTCCCATCAAATTTTAAATCGTTTGAAATTATTTTTTCATTAGGTAAATCTATTCCATACCCTAAAAGAGAGCCTTGCACATTAAGTCTTGAGCCAGCGCTCACAATTCTAAATTCTAGCCCACTTTTCACAAAATCTTTAAAACTTTCATCTATTGTAACTTTTTCTTGTAATGTTTTAATATACTCGTCTTTTGTAATATTTAGCGAACTCAGTCCTTCTTTTATAAACTGTCTTATTGTTACTTTTCCTGCTTTGTATCTCTTTCGTAAATCCTTTTTAAATTCTGGATTGTGAGTTTCCAACAAAACGTCAGTGGAATCTTCATTACTTATTGTCCTGTCAAAATCTATTAAAAAAATTCTTTTTTTATTCATCAATTTCTCCTACAGCCCTTTTAAATATTTTATTTCATCTTCAGTTAAAGCTCGGTATTCTCCAACTCCCAAGTGTCCCAGCGTAAGTTCTCCCACTTTTACTCTTTTAAGCGCCTCAACTGTATATCCCAAAGTCTCAAACATCTTTCTTATTTGTCTATTTTTTCCTTCAAAAATTGCGATTCTAATTTCTCTTCTATCAAGTTTTTTCACTTTGGCAGGAGCTGTCCTTCTTCCATCAATTACCACTCCGTGTTTCAACGCTTCAATATCTTTTTCTTCAATATCTCTACTTATTTTTGCAATATAGCTCTTATACAACTTTTTTCTTGGATGCATGACATGATTATAAATATCGCCATCATTGCTTATTATGATAAGTCCTTCTGTCATAAAATCCAGTCTTCCATATGTAAAAAGCCTCGCACGTGATTTTATCAAATCTATCGCCAATTTTCTGCCAAATTTATCTTCATTGGAGCAAAGCACTCTTTTTGGCTTATTTAAAATATAATATTCGTATTTTGTATTTAATCGCACTCTTTCGCCATCAATTCTTACAACATCTTCAGGTTTTACATCCATTCCGATAATCGCTTCTTGTTTATTTACCGAAACTCTTCCTTCGTTTATCAATTCATCAGCTTTTCTACGAGAGCAAAATCCCGTTTCAGCTATAAATTTATTCAATCTCATTATTTTCTTTACCTCGTTTATTTATTTTATTTTATCTTTCTGTGTTAAAATTTTAAATTTTAATAATTCAATCATATCTTTTTATTTTTATATTTTTATTTTTCATTCAATTTTTCAGATTTTCTTTAATTTTTTTATTTTTTTGTTTTATAACTTTCACTTTCAATAATTTTGTCTTCATCGCCATAAAGCAACTTTATTTTTTCAAATTGCGCATATCCTGGAAGTTGAGCTTTTTTTTGAATGTTCAAATAACTAAAAAATTCTTCGCTCACTTCATACAAATTAGGTGTTCCAACAGCTTTCTTTTTTCCTGAAATATAAATTAATTTTTTTTCTTGCAGCGTTGCCAAACTTTTTTCAGCACCGACTCCTCTTATCTGCTCTATTTCCAATTTTGTAACAGGACCTTTATATGCGATGATTGCTAATGTTTCCATCGCTGATTTGGATAATTTTTTTAATTTTAATTCAGGATTAAAAAATTTTTTTATATCAAGTCCAAATAGTGGATTTGATACAAAATATACAACATCGTCCTCAATTCTTAAATTTATTCCGCTATCTTTTCTTTTTTCTTTTAAATTTAACAATATTTTTTCAAGCTCTTTTTTTTCTATATCATAAAATGAAGCAAGTTTATCAATTTTTAACATTTCTTTTGATAAAAATATAATTGCTTCTAACTTTTCTTCTATTCTAAAATATTTATTTTGAGTGTTTTCATCTTTCACATTTTCACATCCAAATTTTATTTTTCAAATACTAAAATTATTAGGGATTGCCTTAAATAAGACAAATCCCTTTTTTATTTTTAATATTCAATTGTTGGAGAAATAATTACATTTTTGTAATCATTGAAATCATCTAACACTTTTGCAATACCATTTATAACAGCGTGAATTGCATCATCGCCAACAGTCACTTTTAATTTTAATTCTTCTTCTATTCTTTCTTTTAAAAGTCTGATTGTAGCTCCTCCACCTGATAAATAAATTCCTGTTTCATAAATATCAGCTGCCACTTCTGGTTCAATTTCCTCAATTGTTATTCTAACTTCATCAATTATCATATCAATATGTCTTTCAATTGCGCCTTCAATTTCAGAAGCTTTAATTTTCATACTTTTTGGAAGTCCAACACCCAATTCTCGACCTCTTATTTCATATTCTTTATTCGGATCATCTTGACTTATTGTATTTATTTTTAGCTCTTCAGCCGTTTTTTCGCCAATTAATAAATTACGCTCATCTTTTATATACTCCACAATATCATCATTTAAGTGATCCCCAGCAACTTTTACCGATCTTGAAAGTGCAGGTCCTCCTGATACGATAAACGCAATTTCAGTAGTTCCTCCTCCTATATCGACAATAAGATGTCCTTTTGGCTCAAATAAATCAATTCCAACTCCAATTGCAGCTGCAACAGGTTCTTCAATTAAGTAAACATCTTTTGCACCCGCATCTTTTACAACTTCCACAACCGCTCTTCTCTCAACTTGCGTTACTCCGCTTGGCACACAAATAATAACTCTTGCACTATTAAATTTATCCTTTTTTAATTTACCTAAAAATTCCTCTATCATTTTTTCTGTTATTTCATAATTAGAAATTACTCCATTTTTAAGAGGTCTTATTATTTCTGTATGTTTTGCAGTTCTTCCTATTATTTCTTTAGCTTTTGATCCAATGAACTCCACATCTTCTGTCTTTACATTGATTGCTACATAAGTTGGCTCATCTACTTGAATTCCCTCTCCTTTTACATAGACAACCGTATTCGCTGTTCCCAGATCAATCGCTACATCACGCATTGATCTAGTTGAAATATTTGTTTTAAAAAAATCTAAAAATTTCATCTAATTTCTCCTTTTCTCACATATTTTTTATTTATTTCAAATCAAACAATAGAAGATTTTTTTATCTCTTATTTTCAATTTTGTATACATAGTGTATTTTACCATTTTTTTCAAATAATCTCAATCAGCATTACAAAAAATTTTTTTACTTATTCAAATCTTCATTTAATATCTGACCATCATCACTAATTACTCCATTATCTTTTAACTGATTATAAATTCTTGAAGCCCTGTTAAATCCTGTTTTCAATTTTCTCTGAAGCAGTGAAATTGATACTCTTTGCTCCTCCCTTATCACTTTTACCGCATTATCGAAAAATGGATCTAAGTCATTTTCTTCTTCGTAAGTTTCTTCCAAAATTTCATTTCGATATTGAACTTTTTTACTTTTTTTCAATGTATCTGTTAAATTTTTAACTTCTTCATCTGAAATATAAGCTCCTTGTATTCTCTCTAACTTAGAAGAACCATTTGCAAGTAAAAGCATATCTCCTTGTCCTAGTAATTTTTCAGCTCCCGATGTATCAAGAATCGTTCTTGAATCAATTTGAGAACGAAGCGCAAAGGAAATTCTGCTTGGAAGATTTGCCTTTATCATTCCTGTGATCACATCTGTTGACGGTCTTTGAGTTGCAACTACCAAATGTATTCCAACAGCTCTTGCTTTTTGTGCAATTCTTGCTATAGATTCTTCCACGCTATTCGATGCAACCATCATCAAATCTGCAAGTTCGTCAATAATTATGACAATATATGGCATTTTTTCAACAAAATTTAAGGAATTGTAACTTACAATATTTCTAACTCCATTTTCCATTAATTTTTTGTATCTGTTATCCATTTCATTGACTGCCCATTTTAATGCAATTGCTGCTTTTTGCGGATCTATTATAACGGGGACAAGCAAGTGTGGAATGTCGTTATATGGCATAAGCTCCACCATTTTGGGATCAATCATTATAAATTTAACTTCTTTATCCGATTTTTTTGAAATCAAAGTTGAAATTATTGTATTTACTGCAACTGATTTTCCTGAACCAGTCTGTCCCGCAATAAGTAAATGTGGCATTTTTACAATATCTATAAATTTATCCCGTCCTACAATATTTTTTCCCAAAATTACTTTTAATTCACCTTTATCAAGTTCATTATTTTTTATAATGTTGGCAAAATGAACATTTTCCTTTATCTTATTTGGAGTTTCAATCCCAATTGTATTTTTCCCTGGAATTGGCGCTTCTATTCTAATACTTTCTGCAGCCAGATTCATAGCAATATCGTCCGCTAAATTAGTTACTTTGCTCACTTTAATCCCTTTTGGAATAACAATTTCATATCTCGTTATCGTAGGCCCATATTCATAATTCACAACTTTTGCATCAATTCCAAATTCTTTTAAGACACTTTCCAGATGACTTACATTATCTCGTATACTTTTCTCAATTTTTCTTTTTGTTTCAAAATCCATCGGTTTTGATTTAAAAATTTTTTCAATTGATTTTTTTATAATTTCATTATACCCTTGATTTTTTTCCAATAAATTATTTGCCTCTTTTAATTTTTCTTCTAATTTTTTTTCTTTTTCAATCACTTCTTTGTTTTCAAAAGCTGAAAGTTTAGGAAATTGCTGAAAACTCAAGTCCTCTTCCAAATCTTTTTTTATCTTATCATTTTTAAATGGCGATAAAATTTCCAATTTCATACCTTTTTTTTGTTTTGAGTTTTCTTTTTGAATATCGTTGTCATTTTCTTCTTTTTTGTCATCTTTATTTTCAAATGTGTTTATTTCGCTTTTAAGATTATTCTCAATAATTGACTTTTTTGAATTTTTATCTTCTTTAATTCCTTTATCTTGACTTTCTTTTTTTTCTAAAATTTCCATCCATTCTTTTTCTTTTTCTTTTAATTCCTCGTCAGAATAAACTTGTGTCTTTTGCAAAAAATTTTCCTTCGGCTTTTTTGAAATCTCAAAGCTTAATTTTTCATTTCTCGAATTTATAATTTTCTCTTTTAACATCTGTTTCTGATATTCTTTATAATTAGTCTTTTTTAATTTTTCAGCATATTTTTTTGCTGCCAATTTTCTTTTTTTCTCTTTATACTCATCACTTTTTGAATATCTAATCCACTCTTTTATATACTCATATCCAAATTCTATAAAATCCTTAACAACAAAAAAAATAGATACAATCATAAAAACAATAAGTAAAATTCCCATTTCAGAGGAACTGATTACTTTATAAAATGGCATACTTACAACTCCGCCTAAAACTCCTCCGCTCTGTTTATTAAATCCGTAACTAAGCAGCTCTCTTCCTGCTTCAATAAACGTTTTACTAAGCGGGTTTCCATGCAAAACAGAATTTCTAATTAAAATTAGTGACAAACTCAAAAACCATCCGATAAAAGCAATTATTTTCCCACGAGTGACATTCACTTTTTCCAAAAAAAATACAAAAGCTCCATAAGCAATTGCAGAAAGTCCTAAAAACCAAGTCATTTTACCAAAAAACATCAAAATTAGTGAAAACAAATTGTCATTAGAACTTTTATCTGGTGAATTAATAACCAAAAGCAATATCAGTATTATCCCAGCTACAATCCAGATAAAACCTTCTATTTTTCTCTTTTTATTCATTTTTTTTCTCCTTTCTTTCGATTTTTTATACCAACAAATATAATATTTTTATACACTTAATAATTTCATATTTTAGTAATTTATTATACAATATTTTTTTCATTTTGTCATTTTTTAAAATTTTACAAAATAAAAAATGCATTATTTATGTTAAATATTTTAACATTTTTATGCATTTATTATTTTAAATTTTCTTTTTTTATGAAATTAGTAGTGGTAATAATAAAGCTATTAATGCTAAAATTGCCGGAACTCCCTGTAATATAAATATTCTTTTAGATACTGTCACTGAGCCGTAAAATGCTGCGCAGATGATACAAACAATAAAAAATACTGCGATTTGAACTTGATATTCCGTTGCTTCAATCAAGCTCCAAATTAGTCCAGAAGCTAGAAATCCATTATATAATCCTTGGTTTCCAAGCATTTTTTTAACTCTTTCATCTCTCAAAAATTCCAAATCCAAATTAAACATCTTTTGAGTTGTCTTACTTTCGGTTCCATACATTTCGAGATATAAGATATAAAAATGCTCCAGTGCCACTAAAAGTATTAAAAATTTTGCTAATATACTCAAAATTATAATTTTTCCTTTCTAAAAAATAATATATTTTTTTACTGTTTATAAACTTTAGCTAAATTAATCTTTTAAACTTAAAATAACAGGTTTTCCGTCAATAATAGCGAGACTATGTTCATATTGAGCGGATCTTTTTTTATCTCTTGTAACAGCAGTCCACATATCAGGCAAGATTTTTACTTTATGAGTTCCCACATTTACCATAGGTTCTACTGTGATTACCATACCATTTTCAATTTTTGCACCAGTTCCAGCTCGACCATAATTTGGAATCATTGGATCTTCATGCATCTCTTTTCCAACTCCATGTCCAGCAAAATCTCTGACCAAAGAAAATCCATATTTTTCGACATATTCTTGAATTGCAGCTCCTATATCTCCAATTCTATTTCCAGCTCTTGCAGCTTCAATCCCAATTTCACGAGCCTTTTCAGTAACTTCCATCAACTTTTTAGAAGTTGCGTCAACTTCTCCAACAGCGTAAGTAGTCGCCGCATCTCCAAAATATCCGTCCAAAACTGTAACTGTATCAACTGTCAAAATATCCCCTTCTTTTAAGATCTTATCTTTACTTGGGATTCCATGAACAACAACTTCGTTTACAGAAATGCAAGTTGCAGCTGGATATGGCGGATATGGTCTTCCTATGTCATATCCTTTTGTTCCAGGAATCGCACCCTGACTTCTTATATAATCTTCTGCAATCTTATCCAATTCATAAGTGCTGACCCCAGCTTTTACATATTTTGGCAAAACATCTTCCAAAAGTCTTGCAATTATTTCATTAGCTTTTTTTATTTTTTTGATTTCTTCTAATGTTTTGTAAACAATCATTTCAATTCTTCTTTCTTTTTTTTCTTTTTTTCTTTTTTTCTCTCTTTAACTCTTTTATTTTTTATTTATTATTTTAATTTTATGTTTTTTAGTTTTTTAATTTATTTTTCTAAAATTTCAACAATAGCTTGCGTAATTTCTTCCATTTTTTCTTTATGTCCACCAACGCTGTAAACTTTGTTTTGAGCTTTATAAAAATCCAAAACTGGCGCTGTCTGTTCTTTGTAAACTTTTAGTCTGTTTCTAACTGTTTCTTCATTATCATCTGGTCTTTGGTATAAATCTTCAGGGTTTTCATCAACTGGCGGATTGTATTTTATATGATAAATTTTTCCTGTTTTTTTCGACACTCTTCTTCCAGTTATTCTTTCGATAATTTCTTCGTCACTCACTCGAAGTTCTATAACTTTATCAATTTTTTTCCCAAGTCTATCCAAAATTTTGTCTAATTTCTGTGCCTGTGCCACAGTTCTGGGAAATCCGTCTAAAATAAATCCTTCTTCGCAGTCTTTTTCAGCAAGTCTTTTTTCCACAAGTCCGTCTACAATTTCATCTGAAACTAATTTTCCTTGATCCATAAGCTCTTTAGCTTGTAATCCAAGCGGAGTTTTGTTAGCGATTGCCGCTCTTAAAATATCTCCTGTCGAAATTTGTGGAATCCCATATTTTTTAACCAGTTGTTTTGCTTGAGTCCCTTTTCCAGCACCTGGTGCTCCAAATAATACTATATTCATAATTTTTTCCTTTCCTTTCCTTTCTTTCTTTTCTTTACTTTTTTCCTTCTTTCTTTTTATTTAACTTAACTAAATTTTATAATAATATAATAACATTTTACCAAATTTTTTTCAATGGCGACACGACAAAAAATTTTCAATTGTTTTTTTTTCATATAAATGTTATTATTAAAACACAAATATATAAAAATAATTAAAATCATGGAGGTTTTTTATGCTATATCCGTTAAAATTTAAAAAAGTTTTTATTGAAAAAATTTGGGGAGGAAAGAATTTAGAAAAAAAACTTAATATTCATCTTCCAAAAGATAAAAATATCGGGGAATCTTGGGAAATTTCCGCTCATCCGAATGGAATGGGAATTGCTCTAAATGGAAAACTGAAAGGTAAAACTTTGAAAGAAATTTATTCTGAATACAAAGATAAATTAGTTGGAAAAAAAGTTTTTGAAAAATATCCAGATAAATTTCCACTTCTTATAAAATTTTTGGATGTAAACGACAGACTTTCCATCCAAGTTCATCCAAGCGATGAAGTTGCAATGAAAAAACATAATGAATTTGGAAAAAGCGAGTCTTGGTACATTGTTTACGCAAGTGACGATGCCACTTTGATTTTGGGGACAAAACCTGGTGTCACAAAGGAAAAATTTTTGGAAAAAGTTAAAAATAATGATTTTAACGACTTATTTGAAGAAAGATCTGTAAAAACTGGAGATTTTATTGACATAACTCCTGGAACTGTTCATGCAAGTTTAAAAGGAAGTGTGATTTTTGCAGAAATTCAGCAAAGTTCTGATGTCACTTACAGAATTTATGACTTTGACAGAATTGACAAAGATGGGAAAAAAAGAGAGCTGCATTTGGATAATGCCGCTGATGTTATTGATTTTGAAAAAAAAGTGGAAATTAAAAATACAAATTTTCAAAATGGAGAAAATAAAAAAAATATAATAAAAAATGAATTTTATTCAATTGATAAAATAAAAATTTTAAATTCTTATGAAGACTTTTGTTCTGAAAGCATGATAATTTATACTGTTTTAGATGGAAATGGAAAAGTTTTCTGGAATGAAAATGAATTTTTGGAACTAAAAAAAGGAGAAAATATTTTAATTCCAGTCGATTTAAAAGTACAACTTGAAGGAAACTTTGAGATTTTGAGAACGACAATTGAAGAATAAAAAACTGAGAAATTAAATAAATAAATAGAATAATAATTTAAATTATTTAACAGAAAGGCAGGAAATTTTATGAAATACAACTTTGATGAAATTATCGACAGAAAAAATAATCACTCTGTAAAATATTGTGAAATTGATAAAAAATTTGGAGTTGATAAAGACAGCGACATTATTCCGCTTTGGATTGCCGATATGGACTTTAAAACGGCACAACCTATAATTGATGCCATTCAAAAAAAAGCTGAGCACGGTATTTTCGGCTATGTCTACCGTCCCGATGAATATTTTGAATCGTTTATCAACTGGCAAAAGAGAAGATACAACTGGGAGCCAAAAAAAGAACTTGTAAGTTTTAGTATCGGTGTTGTTCCAACGCTTGGCTCTCTTGTCCAAATTTTTTCAAAACCAAATGACAAAATTTTGATTCAAACACCAGTTTATTCAGAATTTTACGATATTAATGAAGATAACAAAAGAATTGTAATAGAAAATCGTTTTATCGAAAAAGATGGAAAATATTCACTAGATTTAGTTGATTTGGAAAATAAATTAAAAGAAAAGCCAAAATTTCTTATCTTTTGTAATCCACACAACCCGCTTGGAAAAGTTTGGACTTACGACGAATTAAAAGCGATTGGAGATTTGTGTATAAAATACGGTGTTACTGTCATTTCCGATGAAATTCACTCAGATTTGACTTTGTGGAACAATAAACACATTCCCATGGCGAGTGTCTCTGAAGAAATACGAAAAAACACAATCACTTGCACTTCGACTGGAAAAGCATTTAATGTAGCGGGACTGCAATGTGCGACAATTGTTTTCAACAACTTGAAAACAAAAGAAAAATTTTATAGATTTTGGAAAGACTTGGAAGTTCATAGAAACAATCCTTTTAACTTAGTTGCCACAATGGCTGCCTATTCCGATGAAGGTGAAGAATATTTGAAACAATTAATTGAGTATTTACAAAACAATATTTTATTTTTAAATGATTTCTTCAAGAAATATATTCCAGAAATTAAGCCAAATGTGCCACAAGCAACTTACTTAGTTTGGCTTGACTGCCGAAAATTATGTGAAAAATTTGGATTTAATCAGAAACAATTGGAAAAATTTATGATAGAAGAAGCAAAAATTGGACTAAATTCTGGACAAAGTTTTCAAAAGGGACTTGAAGGCTTTATGAGACTAAATACTGCTTGTCCTAGAAGTATATTAGAAAAAGCTTTAAATCAATTGAAAAATGCAATTGAAAATTTTAAACATAAATATAATTAATACTTAACATTAAAATTACATATAAAATTGAATAAAATAGCAACAGCATTGATGTTTAGTGTTGTCTATACACAAAGCACTTTCTCTTCTCATAAAATTAAAAGATTATAATAATCTTTTTCTATTTAACTATTTATATAATGTATAGATATTAAAATAATAAAAAAATTAGAGGAGGTGCATTTTGATATGGAAAAAGAAATATATTTAGCTGGAGGGTGTTTTTGGGGAGTACAGGAATTCTTTAAAAAAGCTCCCGGTGTTTTAAAGACAACCGTTGGTTATGCAAATGGTCAAACTTTAGAAACTAGCTATGACATTTTAAAGATGACTGACCATGTGGAAACAGTTTATATAAAATATAATTCAGAAAAAGTTTCTTTAGACGAATTGCTCACTTATTATTTTTCAATAATTGACCCAACTAGTTTAAATAGACAAGGATACGACGAAGGTCGCCAATACAGAACTGGAATTTACTACAAAGATCCTCATGACTTAAAAATTATCACAAAGAAAATGGAAGAAGAGCAAGAAAAATATTCTACAGATATAAAGGTTGAAGTCAAGAAATTAAATCACTTCATCCCAGCAGAAGATTATCATCAAAATTATTTGGAAAAACATCCAGACAAGGAATGTCACATTGATATGGAAAATGCCACAAAAATTTTTAAGAAAGAAAAAAAAGAAGAATATTAAAAGAAGCTTAAGTTTTTTAAGTTTCTTTTTTTATATTTTTTTAATCTTGACAATAAAATTTTTTGAGATACAATTATATTAGAGAAAAAAATAATAACAA
>ERZ773014.1539-NODE-1539-length-14524-cov-10.170088_pt1 | contig 14524 bp, 12 predicted proteins | sample MGYA00580841_ERZ773014 | MGnify/ENA primary metagenome ERZ773014 (study PRJEB29015, sample SAMEA2737989) | human oral metagenome | biome: human oral; feature: human-associated habitat; material: dental | place: China | collected 2067 ...
TTATAAAAATTAATTAAAAATTAACTTTTATATAAGCAAAAAAAAAAAAATGATAGTATAATTATAATCATATTAGATTTATAATTATTTTTTTCTAATATTTGATATAAATAAAACACCGATATTTAATTCAAATATTTGATAATCCTCTACTTAAAATTTTTAATTACAGAAGTAAAAATTAAAAATTTACTCATTATTTATCAAGTTTTAATTATATGAATATACTTAGAAAAAATAATTTGTATATTTTTAATCTTAATATCTAGCAATTCTAATTTGAAACAAGAGTAGAAAGTTAGTCTCTATCTACAGCCAATCTAGTACTTTTTACATATCTTACTCTAGTTTTTAATGGATTGACTATAATTGCATTTTTCAAAGAAAGGAGGATAAATCAAAACTTTTTCAACTATTGCTTTAAAGTTTGAAAATTAAACAGATAATATAAGTTTTGAAAAAATTATTATGACTAAAAAATTTTTAATTATAATAGCAACATTGGTTATTGGAATAAGTGTGGGTTTATTATACAGTCGTTATCAACGTTATTTGTCTAAATCTCAAGTACATACGATAACTTACCCAACATCTGAAGAAGATTGTGACAAAACAATAAATGATTACCGGCAACAAATTATGAGAGCCTATGATTCAGAAGATGAAGCCGAATACAAAAGACTTAACAATGAATCTGAAAAAATAACAAATCATTGTTTGAATTTAATGAGTAACTAAACAATAAAAATTTTAGGAGAAAAAAATTATGCAAGAAAAAAAAGTTTTTAAATTTGAAAAAAGCGGAATGAAATCAAAAGGTGCTTGGACATTTCTAGGATTTGGAGCTATCGCATTATTTGGAGGAGGTTTTTATTCTCTGATTGGGATATTAATGTTAGCTTATGGAATTTATTCATTAACAAGAAAAAGTAAAGTTATTGTTTACACAACAGGATTTATTATTTCAGAAGGAAAAGATTTAAAAAATATTTCTTTTGATAGAACTTTGGGTATAAAAGGTGAATTAGGGCAGAAAGTAAAAATCTTATATTTAAAGAAACCTTTTTCTGAATATTCAAAAGATGATCCAAATAAGATGTATTCTGATTTTGAAACAATTATTTTTGACGATGAATTACTAGAAAAAGATTTTATAAATGTATTTAATATTATAAAAGAACAATTTAAAAATTATGTATTTGACAAATATAACAACGACATAGAAGAAATTATAAGATCTCCATATTCATTTGAACAAGTTAATGACAATAAATTAAATTTTGTGAAAGCTAAACTTTTTGGTGGAACAGTTGATGAAGTTATCCCTTTACAATATGGAGACGCCGTTAATGTTACTGTGAGAAAAAAAGCCTATGTAACTAATGGCAGAGGCGATATAAGACAAGCTGGGCAAAGTTTTGAGCCACAATGGCAATTTGCTTCGATATCAACAAAATGTGATACAATTAATGTTATCAATACTGCAATTGTTCAAGAAATATTAACTAAAAAATATAATATAAAATTTATTTAAAGGTGATTTAAATGAAAAAACTAAGAATATTTCTGTTGACTATTTTATTTCTTTTACTATTTGCATGTAGTGACACTAATTATATAGATACCGTAAAACAAATTAAAACTAATGATACAATTACAATTAATTCTCATAATTGTAATACAATTTCCGATATTAGCATCGCTTTACTTAAAGCAGCTTATCCTAATGACGATTACAGTACAATAAATTCAAATGCAAATTGGGAAATAGAAGGTGATTTAGGAAATGAAGGAAAAATGATAAAAGTTTCATACAAAGAAGCGACTGTAAGAATTGCAGCACATAAAAATGGAGATTATGTGAATGTATCTCCAGCTGAAATAACTTTAGAATCTAATAATAAGACTTTTTCTATAATGGATTTTATAGATTTTAATTTTAATTTTGAATAATTAAAAAACAAAGAATAAATAGGTGATTTTTATGAAAAAAATATTTTTTATATTCATAATTTTATTAGCAATTTTATCTTGTGGAAACTCAAAAAAACAAGAAAAAATACAAACTTTCAAAAAAAAATCTTTAGGATTATCTGAAATTGAATTATCAGAATATACTAGTAGATTAAGAAATTTTTTGAAAACTGATAAAGATCAAGTTAATCCACAAGATTTAATAAATGAAAATGGTAAACCGAAAATAACTTGTTCTCAAAAAGATATTTTATTAGAAGCATTACTAACTTCACCTGATGCAGTAACAAATGGCAATGCTATTCCACTTATAGCAGGAATATTATTTGGACAACAATTAAAAATTATTAATGATGCTGCTTGTTATAATGCCGACGGAACTATCACTACACCTAAAAAAGAAACAGATACGACAGAACAAACAACTCCAACTCCAAATTCTTCTAAATATGAAAATCAAAATACTTCTAATAATTCTACTTCAACTTCATCAGTAAATAAAAATACAAATGATTTGGATTTAGAAGATTTAAACAACTTAAAACATGAAGTTATGGATAATGGAAATGAATCAGCATTTAACAAATATAGTAAATATCAATTAAAAATTTTACGAAATATGATGTTTGCAGAAAGAGGTTTTGCATTTAAAGAAGGTGGAGAAATGAGAACATATTTTGAAAACAAATCTTGGTATTCGCCAACAATTGAAGATCAATCAGAAATTCAATTAGACGATTATGATAAACAATTTGTATTAAAATTAAAAAAATATGAAGGTATTAATTAAAATTCAATGATTAAAAAATACTCTGACAGAAATTATATTACTGTTTGAGTTTTTTTATTTTTACTACTATTTAAATTTGTTAGCATTACTTTTATTTCCTTTCAAAAAATTTTCATATTTTCTAAATATATTAAAATCACTAAAAAATACGTTTTATTCACAATTTTTAATATCATTATTCAGGAACTTTAAAATTTAAGTTTAAATTAATTGATATATAAGTAAAAAAATAGTATAATTAAAATGAAAACAAATTTAAATATCTTTTTGGAGGGAAATAAATGGAAAATAAGAATTTAGTAAAAATTTTAATTGGAATAATAGTTGCTTTGGTGCTAGTTATAGGCTCTATTGTCATAGGTGGCGGCATTTATTATATCATAAGTACGAAAAATAAACTAAATGAGATGGAAAAAACTCAGAAAGAACAGGAAAAAAGACAGCTAGAAAATCAGATGATGGCTTCAATACAGACGCAACCTATTGAAAATAATAAGAAAATTGAAACAAAAACTAATGAACCTAAAGCTGAAGTCAAAGAAGTTGATCCATATGAAAAAAGATTTACAGCTTCTGATATGAATAATACGCTTGTGGAAATTAAAGGAGTGAGAGATGGAAACAGAGTATTAGTTCAAGTTTTGGAAGGAAGAAATAAAAATAAAAAAGGATATATAAATTTAAAAGGTTTTAAAAATATAAGCAACTCTTCTTTAAGAAAATTGATTGGAAGTACCTGGGCTGCATCAGGTATTAATAATGGCGTGGAGATGGAATACGGATTAATACTTCATCAGCCAGATGCAGATATTGATCAAATATACAGTTATAATTTGAATAAAACGTTAATAGAAAATGGCTCAGGAGTAACATATGACTGTGGACGTGATACCGCAAGAAACTTTGTACAAACTTATGATGCCTCAGCATGTTATTAAATTCATTATAAACAATTTCTCAGACAGTATAATAAAAATTACTGTCTGATTTTTTTTAGACAAACTTATTTAAAAAATTTTATATTATCTTAAAAAAACAAAAAAATATATTGACATCCAACAAAATATAAAGTATAATTATGTATAAAATAACAGAAATTAAATTACTGTTTTTTGTAGAGGCAAAAATTAATATTTAATACTTCTTTCAAATTTTTTAGAAATTTAATGAAATTTAATTATAAATATGATATAATGCTATTAATCATTTCTAAAGCACACTCTCTTTACTAAAAATAGAGAATAAAGATTATTAAATTTGGCGATAAAATAATAAAATCAGTAATTTCAAGAAAGGATTAATTATGAAATTAGAAGAAAAGCAATTACCAGAAATGACAGTTCCAGATTTAGAAATTCAAAACTTTAATAAGGAAATCGAAACACAAACAAACTCAGAAAATGAATTGCCTTTATCAGAAAATTTAAATTTAGAAATCAAATCTGAGAAAGACCAAACTGAAAAATTGAAACTATCAGAACAAATTGAAGATCTTAATAAAAAAATGGATGAAATGAAAGAATTATTTTCAAAAAAAATTTTAAGCATAGACTTTGAAAAGGAAACTGCAGATAGACTTCATAAAGAACTGCAAGAATATAAAAATGATATTTATTTCAAATTTATAAAACCTCTTATAATGCATTTTATAGACATGAGAGAAAGTATGAGAAAAAATGTACAGGATTTTAATAATAAAACAGACGAAGATAAATTAAAACTACTTAACAGCTATATAGAAGAAATTCAAATTATTTTAGAAAATAACGATATAGAAATATACGAAACAGATAAAGATATTGATAAAAATGTTGATATGAAAAAACAAAAAATAATAAAAAAAATAGAAACACCGTATGAGGAGCTTCATGGAAGAATTTTTCATATTTCAAGTAACGGATATATGTATAAAGGAAGAGTTATTTCACCAGAAAAAGTAGAAGTTAATATTTATAAAAAAACAACAGAAGAATTGAAGGGAGAATAAAATGGCAAAATATGTATTCGGAATCGATTTAGGAACAACTTATTCTTGTATAGCTCGTGTAGATGATTCAGCAAGAGCTGAGGTAATTAAAAATAATGAAGGAAGCAATACTACACCATCTGTAGTTGCATTTGAAGGGAATAACGTAATAGTTGGAGAAGATGCAAAAGCAGAGGCAGTCTTAAATCCAGAAACTACAGCGGCATTTGTTAAAACATTAATGGGGAAAACAGATTTTGCGTTTAATTATAATGGAGAAGACAAAACTCCTGAAGAAATATCATCATATATTTTAAGAAAATTAGCACAGGATGCTTCGGTACAGCTAGGAGAAGAAGTTAAAGATGTTGTAATAACTTGTCCTGCCTATTTTGGAACAGCAGAACGTACTGCAACTAAAAATGCTGGGAAAATTGCTGGACTAAATGTATTAGAAATCATAAGTGAACCTACAGCTGCCGCATTGTACTATGGCTGTGCAAAAGAACAGAATGAAAAAACAATATTAGTATACGACCTTGGTGGAGGAACATTTGATGTAACAATTATGAGAATAAGTTCTGATAAAATTGAAGTTATCTGTTCAGACGGAGATCACGACTTAGGTGGGAAAATTTGGGATGAAGCATTAATGCATTACTTATCTGAACAGTTTATAGAAGAAATAGGATATGAAATTGAATTTGATGAATATGCAATGCAGGATTTAAGACTAAAATCTGAAAAAATTAAAAAACAATTAACTTCAAAAACTCAAGCTGGAGATATGCTGGAAGTTATGGGAAATAGAAAAAAAATATCTATAACTCGAGATAAATTTGATGAAATAACTTCCACTTTACTTAATGAAACTTTGAAAAAAACAGAAGAGGCAATTAAAATCGCCAAAGAAAAAGGATACAAAGTAATTGATGAAATTCTGTTAGTTGGCGGTTCCACAAGAATGCCGCAAGTAAAAAAGGCTTTGACTGAAAGATTTGAAGAAACTGAAATCAAAGTTCTGGAACCAGATGAAGCTGTAGCTAAAGGAGCCGCCATTCATGCTGTAAACGTTTATGTAAACAATCAAAAAAGCCTTACAGAAAAAGATTTTGAGTCAGATGAAGATGTAAAAGTAACAGTCGATGGAGATGAAAAAGAAATAAATGCAAAAGATTATAAAGAAGATTTAACATTCTCTCCTGAAATGATGAGCATTGGTGGAAATACTAGAGAAATCATTATTGCAACAACAAAAAGTTTTGCTATAAAAGTAGAAAATAAAGAAGGTCTCAAAAGATGTTTCAATATGATTATAAAAAATGAAGCTATGCCTAATGGTATCTTAGAAGTTCCAGGAAACTTCAGCACTCTTCACGATAATCAGGCTTCCGTAAATATAGAAATATATGAGAACGACTATATGGATAAATACTTTGATGTAGACGATGATTTAAGAATAGGAAATGCAATATTAGAGTTGCCAGAAAATCTTCCAAGTGGTTCTCCAATTGAAATAACTCTTAAATTAAATAAAGAAGGTATTCTCGAAGTAAGAGGGCTGGATAAAACAGGAAATAGGGAAGTAAACGTAAAAATGGAAACAAAAGGCGTAATGTCAGATGAAGATTTAGAAAAAATAAAGCAAAAATCACAAGGTTTAGCAGTATTATAAAAACAAAATTCCAAAAAGATGAAAATAAATCTTATAAGAAAATCTAATTATAAGAAAAAAACTGCTCAGATCACTTTAATGTCTAAAAAATTATGATTTTAAAGTGGTTTGAGTATATTTTAACTTCTTTTTGGAAATTCTTTAGTTATAGGAATTTAAATCGTAAAATATAGAAAAATAAAAGGTATGGAAATGGCAGAAAAAAATAAAATAGAACATAACTGGTATGAAATACTTGAATTAACGTTTTATCCAGTTGCTGAAGAAAATGAAGAAAAAATAAAAAACAGAATTGATGAAAAAAGAAAACAATGGATAATAAATGGATCAGATATTATAAAAGGTACGGATTATAAAATATACTTAAATTTGTACAATAAAGGTATTATATACGAACAGATGCTAGGCAAAAATAATATAAGGGAAAAACTGATAAAAGATGCAAGAAATAATTATTTTAAACCAATAGATGATTTTTTAAATGCTATAGGAAATATTCCAATTACAAATGAAATAATAAAAAAAATTGCAAAAGAATCTAAAAGAGATGAAAAGCTAGTTGTAGAAAGAATACAGCAATCTGGAAAAAAAATAGACTTTGATGAAGCTAAAAAAACAGCATCAGATGCATATAATAATTATTGTAACTATATGAAGAAAAAATTTAAATTTTTAACTGTATTTCGTGGAATTGACCAATATTTAAAAATATTAAATAAAAAAAATTTATATGATTTCTTAATTTCAGAAGGGCTAGAATTAAAGACTTTGACTGTTAATAAAATTGATGAAAAAAGATTAAAATTATTAAAATCAGATGATGAAACTTCTGCCAAAAGAAAGTTATACAGCGAATGTGAAAAAATGTTAAAATATACTGAAATAAAAACAGAATACGATGACTATTTGAAATATTTGAAATATAAAGAAGTTTCAGTAATATTATCTAAAATAAAAAAAATATTTAATGTAATAGGAACAGCTATTTCAAAAAGACAAAGCGATAACTTTATTAATGAGATTACAGAAATATTAAAAAATGAAAAAGAAGCAAGAGAAATATTTACAAATTTTTGTGATGAAAATAATTTTCCATACAATATTTCAGAAACTTCAAATAATACAAATAATAATAACACACAAAACAATGAAAGTTTTGACAGTTCTGAAACTCAAAAAACAAGTAATAAATCTTGCGAAAAAGCTCTAGAAGCGATAGATGAATTTAGATTGGCTGATGCTCAGAATTATTTAAAAGAGGCAGAAAACTATTGGTCAGAGAATCCTCAAATTAAGATAATCAAAACAAAATTAAATAAAATAAAAGAGGAAATTATTAGAGAAATTGAAGAAATAAAAAATTGTATAAGAAATGGCAATTATGGAATAGCAGAAGAAAAATATAAACAACTAAAAAATAAATATCCGTATTTAAAAAATGTAGAAATCGAAAAAAGCCTTTACACTCGAAATCGAGAACAAAATCAGGAAACTACTTCATCGGATACCCCAAGATACACAAATAACAATTATTATAGAAATTCAGCACAGACTCGAACTGTAAAGAAAAATAATGTTCCTATTTTTCTATTAATTGGGATAATAGTCATTTTAATAGCTGTTTTCTCAATAGTTCAGGCTATGAAGCCAAAATATCCTGAAGTAAGCAGTGTTCCTGTTCAAAGCAATATCCCCGCTAAAACTGAAAATACTCAACCTCAAACTAGCAATAGCAATAAAAATAATAGTGAAAATGAAAATTCAAGCCAAGTACAAAATAACAATGACCAGAATCAAAATAATCAAATACAACAAGAAAAGACATCACAAGAACAAGAAATTATAAGTATAGATGATGCAAGCAATTTATCAGATTTACTTTCTAGAGTAAGACAGATTAAAAAAAAGGTTTTAAGTGGAGATCAGAATATATTAAAAAATTATACTCCATACGGATTACAAATTATTAGAAATTCTTTTTATGCAGAACATGGATACATATTTCAAAAAAATCAGGATATGAATGAATATTTTAACAATTTATCAGGTTATGAAGAAAGTAATCCTGATGCCACAACTATTGAGCAGAATTTTTCACAAGAAGATAGAAACTTCATAAATATAGTAAGAACAATGGAAAAATAGAAAGATGAGATGAGAATAAATGAAAAAAAATAAAATAATAATTTTATCAATAATAATAGCGGTACTTTGTTTGGGAACTGGTGTATTATTATTCAATATCTATAAAAAATCACAAAAAACAAAAGAAAAAAATGAAATAATAAATATAAAAAAAACAGAGAAAAATGTATCTCAAAAAAATAAAAAGAGCAAAGAAAATAAAAACATAAAGAACAATAAAATCTGTATTGATCCAGGACACCAGGAAAAAGCTGATTTAAGAACAGAGGAAATTGCCCCAGGATCAAGTCAAAGAAAAGCACGAGTTTTAGGAGGAGCAACTGGAGTTGCAACAAAAAAGCCTGAGTATGAATTAACATTGGAAATTGGGTTAAAATTAAGAGATGCTTTAAAAAATAAAGGCTATAACGTATTTATGGTAAGAGAAAAAAATGATGTGAATATAAGCAACAAAGAAAGAGCCTTAATAACAAATAAAGCGGGATGCGATGTGTTTCTAAGACTTCATGCAGACGCAGGAGGTAGCGGTGCAACTGGGGCAAGCACGATCACTTCATCGATAAAAAATCCTAATACTCGAGCCGTTCAGCAATCGAGTGATAAATTCTCAAAAATAGTTCTAGAAGAATATGTAAAAGCCACAGGATTTAAAAACAGAGGAATCTCATACAGGGACGACCTTACTGGAACAAACTGGTCAACTGTAACAAACACACTTATAGAAATGGGATTCTTGTCAAATCCTGAAGATGATAGAAAAATGTCTTCTCCCGAATTTCAGGATTTAATGATAAACGGAATTGTAAACGGAATTGAAAAATATTTTTCAGAAAAATAGTTTAGATTACTTATTTTTCAAATTTTAAAAATTTAATTCGAATATAAATTAACATTCTTTTACAGTATTCTAATTTTATTTATAATTTTTCTTAATTAACATATTTTATACAAATAAAAAAGAATTATTATATGGTATTCTGTTTTTTTTTATGGTATAATATATTTAATAAATAAAATTATAGAAAAGGAGCAGGGAAAATGAGATTAGGAGATAATGTAGATATTATAGCACCGTTAAACGTAAAAACAGCTGATATAAAAACTGGCTATCTTTTATTAAATCCGACAATGGTAAATAATGGAAAAATAGAAAATTTTGACAATGCAGAAGTTCCAGAAAGATACAAAAATGGAAAAAATAAGATAGCTGATAAATATTTTGTGAAAAAAAACGATGTGCTATTTCAGGCAAAAGGGAGTAAAATAGAAGTTGTCTATGTAGATCAGGATTATGAAAATGTTCTGCCTGCCACACTCTATTTTATTTTAAGAGCTAACGAAAAAATAAATCCCAAATATCTTCAATGGCTTTTAAAAACAGAATTATTATTACTCTATTTTGAAAAAAAATACAAGACAATGAGTGCAGTCAGAGCAGTAAATAAATCTGATATTGTCGAACTGGATATAGATCTGCCTGAAAGGGAAGTTCAGGATAAAATGGTAGAGATAATAACGAGTTTTGAAAATGAAGAAAAGAATACAATAGACTATCTAAAAATCAAGAAAAAATATATTGAAGAAAAAGTTCTTGAAAAGAATCAGGTGAGAATAAATGAAAAATAAATTTTTTAAACTTATAGAAGAAGAATTAGAAGACAAAAAAAATTCTAAAAAAATAGAGTTTTTTAAAATATCGCTATTGTTATATGCCGTTTCTGTAAGTAAAGTTGTTTATGAAGAATTGGAAAATTTAAGAGACGATAATTATCTATTTTTGGAATATTTAAATTATTTAGGATTTGAATATAACTTAGAAACTTCGTATTTGGAAAATGTAAAAATAGCGTCAGATAAACTGGGAATATTTAAAGAAACATATGATATGATTATCAGTCATCCAAGCAAAGATGAGTACATCGAATGCTTAGAAGAAATGGAAATGGAACTAAAACTTGATATTTTAAGAGGAAGATATATAAAAATAGCGAAAAATTATACAGATAACATAATAAATCTGTCTATTATGCATGACAGCAGTATTAATCAACTAGCCTTATTGCTTTTGGGCATTCAGGATGATGAAATCCTATACAATATTGATTTTTTTGAAGAAAATAATTTTTATAATGAAAAAATAAACAATACTGAAAAAAATGTCATTATTAAACTCTTATCTTCTATGGCAAATTTAAAAACAGAAAACAAATCTGCAGTAATCATAACAAAGGACACACATTCTGATAAACTGATATACGATTTAATAAAAAATACAAAAAAAGGTATCGTAGAAAAGGAAGCCATCTATTCATTAAAAGCTCATGAATTAGAAGAAATTATAAAAATAGATAAAATAGAAAGTATAATTTCCATGCCTCTTAATGGTATCCTAAAAAATCAGATAATAATATTTAATGAAGAAAAAGTTAATAAAAACAATATCTTCTTTATTCAATCTCAACATTTTTTTGAAAAAGGAAGTGAAAAGATAAAAATAGAAAATCTTAAGGACTTGTCAGAAATTTTTGAAAAAAGAGAAGAAATAAATGGTATTTCAAGATCAATACCAAATGAAACCATCTTAAATAAAGGATGTAATTTAGATATCTTAAATTATGTTTTTAAAACAAAGGAAAAAGTTGATTTGGAAAAATTAAAACAAAAAAAAATTAACAGTTTTGACTTGATGAAAAAAAGCAGTAATGAATGTGATAATTTAATAAACAAGTATTTGGAAGAAATTAATTAAAAGGCTGTTTAAGCAGCCTTATTTTATTCTACACAGTTTAAATCAAAGTAAGTCATTTACTGTTTTTGTGTTTGATGAAAATATTTTTATTTAAAGTCTTGACACTATAAAAAATATATCGTATAATCTTATTAAAAGAAAACAGAAACTCAATTACTGTACAAATAAAAAATAAGGAGATAAAAAGATGAAAAAAATTACATTTATTCTAATTTCGTTGTTTTCACTTGTAGCTTGCGGTGGCGGAGGTGGAGGTGGAGGAAATTCTTCAAACAATCCAACCCCAACACCTCCAAATACAAATACTGGTAATTCAAACACTCCGAATCCAGCTCCTCCTAAACCATCTTATAACACTTTTAATGGAGAAATTATAGCAGCTGATGATGATAACTATAACATTCCTTATCGTCGAAGACTATCAGATGTTGATGGAGGCGAAAACAGTAAATTCAACTATTACGGAAATATAAAATGGAATGGAAATTTTAGTTACAATAGCAATAATCCACAAAATAATTCAGAAAGATATTATACAGGCTACAATGTTAAGGTTGGTGTAATAGATACTGGATTTACTGGAGATTATTATGATGATTTATACCGCGAAGTAAAAAATATAACGAGAGTTTACAGTTCACGAAATTCCGGTGATGAAGATCATGGCTATATGGTAACGAGCCTTATAGCAGGAAAAGAAGGAATTGCACCTGATGCTGATATGTATGTTATTGATGGAACAGATGATGAAGATACTGACAAACTTAACGTTACAACTGATTTGTACCAAAAACTGTATGACAAAGGCGTAAGAATCTTTAATAATTCATTTGGAGCAGAATACGAAACTTACTCTGATAAAGGAGATGATTTTTATGAAAGTCAGCTTAGCAGAAGTACACTAGATTTTTATAAAACTGCTGTCGCTAATGGGAGCTTATTTGTCTTTTCTGCTGGAAATGAAGAATACAATACTTCTCTTCTTAGAGCCACGCTTCCATACTGGTTGCCTGAGTTAGAAGAAGGTTGGATTAATGTAAATGGTCTAACTTCAAAAACATCTGAACAAAAAGGAAACTTTAATTTTAGTAATTTTAAGCCTTTTGCAGGAGCTGCAGGGGCTAAAAACTGGACTGTAACTACTATTGCTGATTATTACATAGAAGTTGACGGATCAAGACGTGTTCGTTCTGGAACATCATTTGCAGCACCACGTGTTACAGCGACAGCTGCTCTTATTAAGGAAAAATATCCTTTTATGACTGGTGACCTCTTAAGACAGACTATCCTTTCAACTGCAACTGATATCGGAGATGTTGGAGTGGATGATGTTTACGGATGGGGATTCTTGAATATTGACAAGGCTTTAAAAGGACCTGCATTATTTGATAAAAGACTTGCGCTTGGAGACGATGTCTACATCACTCTTGACGGCAGATCAAAACCATATGAATTTGATAATGATATTTCAGGAGATGCTGGATTAGTACTTCGTGGATCAGGGACTCTTATATTAAATGGAGCTGCTACTTATACAGGTGAAACAAACGTTGGAAACAATGTATACTTGAAAATCAAAAGAATGAATTCTCCAAGCACACTTTCCATAGGAAAAGAAGCCATCGTTGAAGTTTCCAGTTCAACTATAAATAATATTCAAAATGATGGTACATTTATAAACAATGGAAACTCAATAGCAAATAATGTTGTAATGACAAATGAATCTAAAATGTATTCTGATATCAATGCAAACTTAAAAGCAACAAATGCTGAAGTAAACGGAATAGTAACAGTCACAAATAACAATGGTGAATATTTAACAAAAAATGGTAAAAATATTGATATAATTACAGGAAACGTTACAGGTAATTCTGAAATAAAAAGTGATAATGGACTTATGACAGTCAACAAAATCAAAACTGAAAATTTATCAGCAAATATTTCAAGAACTGATACAATTGAATATGCAAAATCCTTAAATTCCGATACAGAACAACTAAATACTGCAAGACAAATTGAAACTGCATTGGAAAATGTTGACAAAAATTATGAAAGCGGAAAAAAAGAAGCAGGAATACTTGGTTCCAAACTTCAAACATTAAATTTAAATACTCTTGACAGTATGTCTGGTCAAATTTATGCATCGGCACAGGCTTTAACTTTTGAACAAAGTGAAACAGTAAACAAGAATCTTTCAAATAGAATCTCAATGTTAAGTAAAAGTATGGAAAATTCGGATAAAAAATTTGGTTTTTGGACAAGTGGAATTTTTTCAAAAGGGAATATTAAAAAAGATGGATTTGCTAAAGGTAATACATCTGTAAAAGGCGGACAAATCGGTTTCGATATGAAAATTAGCCCTGATGCAATTTTAGGAATTTCTGCAGATTACAGCAAGGGAAAAGTTAAATTTAATAGATATAATGGACAGTCAAAAGCTGATATGACAGGTTTATCGCTTTATGGACGGCAAAATTTAGGAAATTCATATATTGCAGGACGTGCTGGAATTGGATTTGCTGATAGTCGAGTAGAACGGGATATTATTGTTAATAATAATTATATCGAACATTCTAAAGTAAGTCATAATGATAACATAATTTCAGGATATTTTGAAACTGGATACGATATTAAAAATAAAGAAGGAGATTTTGCTGTAACTCCTTATGCCGCATTAGGTATGGACAAAGTTACACGTGGAAAATTCTCTGAAGAAAACACTAACTTTGGAATGAAGGCTGATAAAAAAAGTTATAATATGCCTTATGCATCAATCGGTATTAAAACAGTAAAAACTTTTGGAAAGACAGATATTACTGGATATGCAGGCTATACTCAAGGACTCAATAAAAAGAATCTGGATTTTGAAGCCTCATACAATTTTGCACCTGATGCCAAATTTAAAGTAAAAGGAATAAATTATTCAAGAAACAAAATTAACGCGGGAATTGGAGTGAATACAGAAATTAAAAACGGAGCAAGCTGGTATGCAAATTATGACTACAAACACTCTACTGATAAATCAAAAGCTGATAATCACATGATTACAACAGGTATAAGATTTGAATTTTAAACCTAAAAATATAAGCAACATCAAAAAAAGCATCAATTTTTTTAATTAAAAATTAATTTTTTTAAAATAGCAATAAAAGTAACAGTTGTTATAATATATTTACCAAAGTTCAAAGGTAGATTGGAGGTTATAATGAAAAAAATATTGATGCT
>ERZ773014.1540-NODE-1540-length-14515-cov-11.182988_pt1 | contig 14515 bp, 11 predicted proteins | sample MGYA00580841_ERZ773014 | MGnify/ENA primary metagenome ERZ773014 (study PRJEB29015, sample SAMEA2737989) | human oral metagenome | biome: human oral; feature: human-associated habitat; material: dental | place: China | collected 2067 ...
AAACCGGTTCAACAGATTCCAACACTTCGTGTACTGCTTGTAAGTACTCTTTTTCTCCAGGATGTTTTGCCTCCAACGAGGTCATAATCTTTTTTACGTCCATAATAACAATAAAATTTTTAATATATTAATTATATGATTATCTGCATTTTATACTATGATTATATCACGTTTCCGAATAATTTACAAAGGTACTTATTTGTATTTAATTAAACAAACAAAATAGTATAATTTTTCTGACGGTAAACTCAACGTTAATTTCAAACGAAAAAGACTCTATTTTCGTTAATAAAACCTCTTCTACATACTACGGCTCTCAGACTACTCTCAGGTAGACATAAGAGTATGCGAAACGTCCGCTTTCGGGCACAGACAGCATTATGTTGTCGCCCTGGTGGAGACGACCGCTACGTACCAACTCGTCGAGCATAAGATAAGCCGACGCAGCTCCTACATTACCCACACGGGGGAGGTTTATAAACCATTTGTCTCGAGGCACTTCCATACCGTCTCGCTTCATCACGTCATACAGGCGTTCTTCGAAATAGCACGACGACAGGTGAGGTAGAAACCAATCGATATCGGCTGTTGTGATACCGTGTTTTTTCAGTGTACAGGCAAAAGAATCCGCCCCCTTGATTAATATATTATTATTCAGGAGTTTAACGTCTTGCTTGAATGAAAATATCGACATCTTTGCCCATTCGTCAGACGAGTAGTCGGACCACGACCGCACGGAGCCGTCGGGCTGTTTCTCGCCACCAACATACATACAGGTCTCCAACTCGTTGGCATACGAATATACATCTATGAATAGTATCTCCAGATTGATGTCGCCTGTCGGTTTGTCTTGCAACACCACTGCTCCCGCTCCATCGGACAGCATAAAACGGAGAAAATCTTTCTCGAAAGCAAGTATAGGGTTCGTTTCCAGCTCTTTGAGCGATGCTATCTCTGCGTCGAACTTATCGGCTCTAAGCCAAGCCGAGGTACGCTCCGACCCTGTACAAACGGCATTACTGCTATTGCCTGACTTCACAGACAGATAACCGTATTTAAGTGCATTCATTCCGGAGCTACATACGCCCGACGACGAGTTTATCTCTATAGGACGACCACCTAAACACCCGTGTACCATAGAGGTATGCGACGGCACAAGACAATCGGGCGTAGTAGTACCACACGACAATACTTCGACATCGTCCATCGAGAAATGGTCGGTAAATACAGTACGTACAGCCTCTGCTGTCAGTTCGGCGTTGGAGTGCGACGGCTTACCGCTACTGTCGATAGCATAGTAGCGTGTCTTTATTCCGTTGTTCATCAACACTATCCTACGTGCACGCGAGGCGTTCCCTCCGACTAAGCCGAGAAAAGATTCCATCTGTTCGTTTCCGATAGGGTTGTTTGGCAGATAACTGCCTGTCTTCGTTATATAAACCTTATTCATCTATTTACTCTCTGCATTAAGCGTTTTTTTATATTGTTGCCTATACGACGGATAATTCATCTGTACCTCCGTCTTGTATTTCTTTCGTCTACACCAAAGTAAAGGATAGGTAACAGCGTACAAAACAGATACTATCGGTAACATAAGCCAGATAGCTACGTACAGATATACCTCGAACGCTTTTATCCAAAAGCCTCGGCGAGGCGAAGCTACGCATAAATTCGCCCAAAGGCGAAATATACGGTTGGCTTTACGGTCGGTCGAAACGAGTAATGCACTTATCTCGGCTCCGTGCTGTGCAACGATACGAGCCTGCATACCATCGTAACTGCCGCAAGCCAAATACTCGGCAACGATATTTCCAAATACGGTAGCCTGCTCTATCTCGCTACGTGCTACACCCGGCAGCGGCAGTATACCCCATTTGTGGCGTCTGACTCCCGACATCATCCAGTCCATAATAGTAAGCACGCTGATATGATTGCAGTGTCTGTCCGACAGAGCAATATTACCGACAGGCACTGCACCGAGCTCTATGAGCAACGTATCTATTTTTTTCTGAGCCATTGCCCACATATTACGGTTGCCCGAGACGGTTACCACAGGTCTGCCTTCGACAATACGCCGCCCCTCATCGCTCTGCAAAAACGACGTCATCGGCAGCGACGGCGACAAATACCAAGCCTGATAAGCCAATATTATCAAATCATATTCGTTGTTTAAAATATCGGCATCTATGGGTCTGACTGACTGCGGAATCTGCAAAAACGTCTCAGGGAATACATCGAAGAAAGCCTCCCTATTCCAAGGAAAGGGATACTCCCGAGCCATCTCTACACGGCAAAAATCGACCGATACGCCTTGCTCTATCACAGGGCTTACTATGCTGTCGGCAATACTCTTTGCCTGCCCCGACTGTGAATAATATACCACCAATACTTTACTCATAAATCCTCTCCTCTTCAAGTACAAGACTATCAAATATACAGCTTGTCTGCGAATAAAAATTACTCCATCTTATCTATCGTAGAGACACCGAGAGTTATCTCCTCGAGGACATCGAGAAGCACTTTTACCGTCTCCAACGAGGTGAACATAGCCACGTTGTTTTCTACCGCACAGCGACGTATCTGGAAGCCGTCTTCGGTAGTCATATTCTTATTAATATCGATAGTATTAATCACATAGCTGACGTGTCCTTGACGCAGCGAGTCGAATATCTCTTCGGAGCCTTCCGAAATTTTTCTCCTCTCCCTCGTCCTGATACCATTGTCTTTTAGGAACTTAGCCGTACCTTTTGTAGCTTCTATATTGAAGCCCATATCGTAGAAACGTTTCACGAGAGGAAGGGCTCGCTGCTTGTCGCAGTCGGCGATGGTAACGAGTATGGTACCGTAGTTTGCCACATTCATTCCCGACGAACGCAGTGCTTTGTAGAGCGCACGCGTAAGCGATTTGTCGTACCCGATAGCCTCACCCGTCGATTTCATCTCGGGCGAAAGGTATGCGTCCATTCCGCGTATCTTACTGAAAGAGAATGCAGGAGCCTTTACGAACCAGCTTTTTTTCTCTTCGTGATAAACTCGGTCGATTCCCTGTTCGGCAAGGCTGTGCCCGAGTTGTACGCGGGTAGCAATATCTGCCATATCCACTCCCGTCGCCTTGCTCAAGAACGGCACAGTGCGGCTCGAACGCGGATTGACCTCTATGACGAATACATCGTCGTTCGTATCGGCTATGAACTGTATATTGAAAAGCCCTATGATACCTATCTCGAGCCCCAATCGTACAGAATAGTCGATGATTTTATCCTTTACTTTCTGCGATACGGAAAACGTGGGGTATACCGAAATGCTATCGCCCGAATGAATACCCGTACGCTCCACGTGCTCCATTATACCGGGGATAAACACGTCGCGACCGTCGCAGATGGCATCTACTTCGAGCTCTTTGCCCGAGATATATTTATCTACCAGAACAGGCTGATTGACATTGATTTCTACCGCCGTCTGCAGATATTTTTTGAGACTCTCCTCGTTGTTTACTATCTTCATAGCACGTCCGCCAAGCACGAAACTCGGGCGAACGAGTACGGGATAACCAATATCTTGAGCTACCCGACAGCCGTCGGGTATGTTGGTAACAGCCAATCCTTTAGGTTGCGGGATACCGAGCGTATTCATAACCTTCTCGAAACTGTCGCGGTTCTCGGCTCGGTCTATCGCCTCTACGTCGGTGCCGATTATCTTTACCCCGAGTTTGTGTAGCGGCTCGGCAAGATTTATGGCAGTCTGCCCGCCAAGTGTTACTATCACTCCGTCGGGCTTTTCGAGGTCGATTATATTCATTACGTCCTCGACTGTAAGCGGCTCGAAGTATAGTTTATCCGAAGTCGCATAGTCGGTAGAGACGGTTTCGGGATTATTGTTTATCACAATAGCCTCATAACCTGCCTGTTGTATAGTCCAAATAGCGTGTACGGTAGAGTAGTCGAACTCTATGCCCTGCCCTATGCGTATCGGTCCAGAGCCGAGTACTACTATTTTCTTTCTGTCAGATACGATAGACTCATTCTCCTGCTCGTAGGTAGAGTAAAAATATGGTATATATGCCGAGAATTCGCTTGCGCAGGTGTCTATCATCTTATAGACGGGCATAATGCCTTTTTCTTTTCGCAAGCGGAAAATATCCGCCTCGTCGTACGATTTGCCTCCTACCGACCAACACATAGCGATGTATTTGTCGCTGAATCCCATTTCTTTGGCTTGTATAAGAGTATCCTCGTCCATAGGATTTGCCTTTACGACAGCCTCGAACTCTACTATATTCTTTATCTTCTCGAGGAAAAACATATCTATCTTCGTGGCATTGTATATCATACCCAAGTCTATACCGTTGCGTATGAGCTGAGCTATGGCATAGAGTCGGTCGTCGGTGGCCTGACGTATGTAGTTTATCAGATAGTCGTTGTCTTTGTCATCGAATTTTTTATGCCAAATATGGCAAACACCCGTCTCCAAGCCACGTACGGCTTTAAGCAGGCTTTCGCCCATAGTCCTGCCAATAGACATCACTTCGCCCGTAGCTTTCATCTGAGTGCCGAGCGTGTTGGACGCCTCCGAGAATTTATCGAACGGGAAACGCGGTATCTTGGTAACGATATAGTCGAGAGCCGGCTCGAAACTTGCCGGAGTATTGTCGAGGCGTATTTCGTCGAGAGTAAAGCCCACTGCTATCTTGGCACTGACACGTGCTATGGGATAACCGCTTGCTTTCGACGCCAAGGCCGAACTGCGGCTCACACGCGGATTGACCTCTATGAGATAATAGTTGAAACTCAGCGGGTCGAGAGCAAACTGTACGTTGCAGCCACCCTCTATTTTCAGGGCACGGATGATTTTCAATGCCGAGTCGCGAAGCAGCTGAAACTCTTTGTTTGTCAATGTCTGCGATGGGCAAACAACCATCGAGTCGCCCGTATGGACGCCGACAGGGTCGATATTTTCCATATTACAGATAGCGATGGCGGTATCGTTTTTGTCACGAATTACCTCGTATTCAATCTCTTTGAAGCCTTTTATCGATTTTTCGACTAATACCTGATGTACAGGCGAGAGAGCGAGAGCGTTACGCATCAGCTCGCAAAACTCGGCTTCGTCCTCGGCAAAACCTCCTCCCGTGCCTCCAAGCGTAAACGCCGGACGCAGCACTACGGGATAACCGATTTCGGCTGCCGCAGCAAGTCCCTCTTCCATCGAATTGGCTATTTTAGAGGGTAATACCGGTTCGCCCAGACTCTTACAAAGTTCTTTGAAAAGTTCGCGGTCTTCTGCCATCTCGATACTCTGAAACGATGTACCAAGGATCTCCACATCGCACTCTTCGAGGATACCTTTTTTGGCAAGTTGTACGGCGAGGTTGAGCCCCGTCTGCCCGCCAAGCCCGGGCACAATGGCATCGGGTCGCTCGAAACGAATAATTTTTGCCACATATTCCAAAGTCAGAGGCTCCATATAGACCTTGTCGGCTATGTGAGTATCGGTCATAATAGTAGCAGGGTTCGAGTTTGCCAATATCACCTCGTATCCCTCTTCTTTCAGAGCAAGGCAAGCCTGTGTTCCTGCATAGTCGAACTCCGCCGCCTGACCTATCACTATCGGTCCAGAGCCGATTACCATTACCTTTTTTATGTCTGTGCGTTTCATTATATATTGGTTATTTTGTCGTTTGCCGTCTGTAAAAAAAGAGTAACCGTTTTATCAACAAAAATGATTACCCTTTTTTGAAAAAACAATATTTACAGCAGTTTATACACTGCAACTGCCTATTTGTAAATACATATATTACTCTGCCGTATAACTTCATTTCGAGATGCAAAGATAATATTTAATTACGAATTACAAATTACGAATTACGTATAATCGTTTAATTGCACGGAAACGATTAAGTGAGAGCAAAAGCAAACTTGTCTGTATTTTGTCGAAATGGCAACCGCTTTTTTATACATTCCCTATAGAGACAATGATACGTCGATATCAAAAAGGCTATTATCAGGCTATTGCCGATTCGCAAACCATACCTATCGATTGCAGACCATTTATAGAATATACACTGAATATCATAGAGCAATCGCTACAATACATATTAAAAAATGGTGGTTTAAATGGTGGTTTAAATCTGTTGCAACAAGAGATAATCTCACTAATACGAGATAATCCGTATATAAAAACGTTCGATATAGCCCAAAAGCTTAAAAGACCTGTCCGCACTATAGAAAACAATCTCCGCATTCTTAGAGAAAAAGCTATCATCGGCCGAGAAGGTAGTAAAAAAAGCGGCAGATGGATAGTAAATCAATCCTTATAAGGTAATTGTATGGGGACGAAAAAAAGGGACAAACACACAAGGTTCGCCCCTTCATTTTTACATTATTACATTCATACATTTACCTTTTTACCATCTTAGCTACCATACCATCGGCTCTGACGGTGTAGACGCCTGCGGGTAGGTGCGATACTTCTACCTTGTTGGTATCGGTGGCGTGGGCTACTTCGGTGCCGTACATATCGTATATACGTATGGTACGAGCCGTAGCCGAGAGGTATAGCACCTCTGCCACGGGGTTCGGGTAGATGGCGAGTGGCTTGGTGGCAGCTTCGTCGAGTGCCGTAGTGGCGGGAGCGAATACCGCCTTTATCTCTATCGGCTCCGAGATGGAGAAGACGAAGTTGTTCGCGATGGCTTGGTCGTTGATAGTAAGGCTCTTCACCTCGAAGCCGGGGTTGGGTATGGCTTTTACCGTAAGCTGTGTGCCATACTCTACCGAGCTACCCGAAGCCACGATTTCGCTACCGCGTGTAACCTCGATTTTACCGCTATACATATTGCTGTTGTAGGTAACGGTATAGCTCTGTTTACCGAAGAAGACTTCGATATTCGTATTGTCGGTTACAGTAAAGCTAAGCCCCGAGATACGAGCACCATTTACACGGATGCTATCGAACTTATAGTGTTCGTCGGCTCTGGCTTCGAAGGTAAGTACCGTACCGTATTCTATCGAGCTGCCCGAGGCGACTTCTTGCGAGCCGTTCTTTACTGCAAGTGTACCATTCGCAGGCTGAGTGTAGGTAACCGTATATTTCATTTTGCTAAAATACGCCTCTACCGTACTATTGCTATCGACAGTAAAGCTAAGCCCCGAGATACGAGCGCCATTTACTTTGATACTATCGAGCTTATAACCTTGAGCGGAAGTGGCTTCTATAGTAAGTATTGTGCCATTATCTACAATGCTGCCCGAGGCAACCTCTTGCGAGCCGTTCTTTACCTTAAACGTACCGCCTGCCGACTGGCTATATGAGATAGTATACTGTGGTTTACTAAAATATACTTCTACTATACTACTGCTTGTTACCGTAAAGCTAAGCCCCGAAATACGCACATCATTAACTCTTACGCTATCGAGTCTATAATCCTGAGCGGGAGTGGCTTCGACGGTAAGAACCGTGCCTTCTATTACACTACTGCCCGATATTACATATTGCGAGCCGTTTTTTAACGTGAAAGTACCGCCTACCGACTGGTTGTAGGTAACAATATAATTTATAGGGGCTTGCTCTACTATCGGGTTAAAATCTTTCCATACAAGTGCTGTTTTATATACGTTTTTCTTACCAAAAGGTACTATAAGCTTTACGTTACCCAACGTAACTCCAGAGAATACACTTTGGTCTACCCGAAGCGGTGTCTGCCAACCGACCGCAACGGCTGTAAGTCCGCTACAACCGGAAAAAGCCCTCTCTCCGATACTCGTTACACTATTTGGAATAGTAATAGAAGTAAGTCCACTACAACCGGAAAAAGCCAAATTCTCAATACTCGTTACACTATTTGGTATAGTGATAGAGGTTAGTCCGCTACAACCGGAAAAAGCCCAACTTCCAATACTCGTTACACTGCTTGGTATAGTGATAGAGGTTAGTCCGCTACAGCCGGAAAAAGCACCATATTCAATACTCGTTACACTATTTGGTATAGTGATAGAGGTTAGTCCGCTACAGCCGGAAAAAGCATTTCCTCCAATACTCGTTACACTGCTTGGTATAGTGATAGAGGTTAGTCCAGTACAACCGGCCAAAGCACCCGTTGCAATACTTGCCTCACAACTTGTAGGAATAACAATAGAGGTAAGTTCGCTACAACCGTAAAAAGCCTCACTGCCAATACTCGTTACACTGCTTGGTATAGCGATAGAAGTAAGTCCGCTACAACCGGAAAAAGTTCTATATTCAATTTTGGTTATACTACTTGGAATATTGATAGATGTAAGTCCGCTACAACCGGAAAAAGCATAAGATCCAATACTCGTTACACTACTTGGAATAGTGATAGAGGTAAGTCCGCTACAGCCGTAAAAAGCCTCTCCTCCAATACTCGTTACACTACTTGGAATAGAGATAGAGGTAAGTCTGCTACAGCCGGAAAAAGCGCCATATCCAATACTCGTTATACTGCTTGGTATATTTATAGATGTAAGTCCGCTACAGCCGGAAAAAGCATTAGATCCAATACTCGTTACACTGCTTGGTATATTTATAGATGTAAGTCCAGTACAACCGGCCAAAGCACCCGTTGCAATACTCGCTTCACAACTAGCCGGAATAGCAATAGAAGTAAGTCCGCTACAACCGTAAAAAGCGCCATATCCGATACTCGTTACACTACTTGGAATAGAGATAGCGGTAAGTCCGCTACAATCTAAAAAAGCCCTCTCTCCAATACTCGTTACACTATTTGGGATATTGATAGAGGTAAGTCCGCTACATTTGGAAAAAGCCCACTCTCCAATACTCGTTACACTATTTGGAATATTGATAGATGTAAGTCCGCTACACCAAGAAAAAGCATTAGATCCAATACTCGTTACACTACTTGGTATGTTGATAGAAGTAAGGCCACTACAACCGGAAAAAGCGCCATATCCAATACTCGTTACACTATATGTATTACTACCATTCACCACCGTAGCAGGGATAGCTATAGCTCCTGCAGGTTCGTTGTAAGAATTATAATGCGGATAACCCGAATTTTCTGATACCACTGCTACCTCGTGATTTGTGGTATCGGTGATTTTGTAGTATAGCTGCCCTACTTTGAAATCGTAGTACTGCTGAGCCACGAGGGTGCTACTTGCTACTATAAGCCCCAGTACTACGAGGGCTACTCTCTTTCTTGTATTTGTACACATAATGTATTATTGTTTTATTTGTTTATACTATCTCACTAAAAAAACTCTATATCTCAATTGTTTATCGTTTTATGTTGAGGCTTGGTGTTCTATACTTTTTCCATAAAATAAGACGACACCATAAGATTAAATACAAGGCAACAAAGGTAATACTTTTTTTTGCAGAATGCAAAAAAAATTACGAATTACAAATTACGATTTACGTGCAATCGTTTAATTGCACGGTACTCTAATTACCCGAGTCGGTGCTTTTGGTAGCTTTCTCTTCGAGAGTTTGCTCGAACTCCTCGATAGTAATGCAATCTGCGACACATACATCGCCTACTCGAGAGCGTCTGAGAGCCGTCAGATATGCTCCCGAATCGAGCGACTTACCGATATCGCGAGCTAAAGCCCTGATATATGTGCCTTTAGAGCATACTACACGGAGTGTCAGCCAAGGCATATCGAATTTTATGACCTCTATCTCGTCTATTACCAGCGGTTTGGCTTTCAGTTCCACTTGGTCGCCTTTGCGAGCATAATCGAAAGCACGTTTACCATTGACTTTGACGGCAGAATATACGGGCGGTATCTGTAATATATCGCCCCGAAACTGTTCGAGAGTCTTTTGTATCAAATCGATATCGATATGTTCGGTCGGAAACGAAGCATCTTCGGGGTGCTCCATATCGAACGACGGAGTCGTGGCTCCGAGTTTCAGTGTAGCGACATATTCCTTAGTGGTATTTTGCAACATCTCTATTTTCTTGGTAGCCCGCCCGGTTGCAAGTACCACTATACCAGTTGCCAAGGGGTCGAGAGTGCCGGCGTGTCCGACCTTGATTTTTTCTCCTGTCGAGCGTGTTATAATCCTTCTAATGCGATTGACAAGGTCGAAAGATGTCCACCGCAGTGGCTTGTCGAAATAAAGTACTACTCCTTCTTTGAAATTCATCTGTTTTGCGATTTACAAACGCCAAAATTACTCTATTTTTTCCAAGGAGAAAAAACAGAAAACTATTTACTACCTTTGCCTGTCGTTTGCAACGGCATTAATTATACTCCTAACTATATGTCCGACAATAAAAAAGTACTTCTATCGATGAGCGGCGGTATCGACTCTACCGTAGCGGCAATACTGCTTCTGCGTGAGGGTTATAGCGTGGTGGGCGTTACTTATCGTACGTGGGATAGTGTGTCGGAAGGTTGTTTCGAGCGAGAGAAGGGTTGTTGTACTATCAATGCTATCCTCGAAGCCAAACGAATGGCAGAGAAAATGGGTTTTCCACATCATTTTCTCGATATACGTAAAGAGTTCAAAGATAGTGTAGTACGCAATTTTATCGAAGAATATATCGCCGGTCGGACACCTAACCCGTGTGTGGTATGCAACGCAAAAATCAAATGGCACGAGGTGGCAAAACTCGCCGATAGCCTTGATTGTAAGTATATTGCTACCGGACATTATGCTCAAATCGAACACAAAGAAGGGCATTATTACCTCAAAAAAGGTGTAGACACTGCTAAAGACCAGACATATTTCCTTTGGCAGCTGCCGCAAAGTCTGCTACACCGCACCGTGTTTCCTCTGGGGCAGCTTACAAAGCCCGAAGTACGACGTATCGCCTTCGAGGCTGGATTCGAGAAACTATCGAAGAAGCCCGAAAGCCAAGAAATATGTTTTGTGCAAAACAATGATTACAGGGAATTTCTTGAGCAAGAGGCAGAAAACTATTCCGATATATGTCGGCAGGGCAATTTTGTCGACCCGAAAGGGAATATACTCGGACAGCACAGCGGATATACCAACTACACTGTCGGACAACGCAAAGGACTTCGGATAGCTCTCGGACGTCCGATGTTTGTTGCCGATATACGCCCAGCTACCAACGAAGTGGTTTTGGCAGACCGCGAAGACCTGCAGAGCAGCCGATTGTATGCGAAAGATACGATATTTGTCGACCGAAGCAGCCTCTACGACGGTATCGAGGTCGAAGCCCGTATTCGCTACAAAAGCCCTGCTGTGGGAGCAAAACTATATTTTGACGACAACTCCGTAAGAGTCGATTTCGACGTGCCTGTCTGGGCTATAGCTCCCGGTCAGTCGGTAGTATTCTACAAAAACGACCTGATACTCGGCGGCGGCATAATAGTCGGTCGGGTGTAGGTACAAGCCATGGGGCTACCCTACATTTTTTACCTTTGCAAAAAAAACGTATCTTTGCACGAAATTATAAGCGACCAAAAAATATGACCAAGACTATTTTTATCACAGGCGGTGCGGGATTTATCGGCTCGCACGTAGTACGCCGTTTTGTAACTAAATATCCTGATTATAATGTAATAAACCTCGATGCACTCACCTATGCCGGTAATCTGGCAAACCTCGAAGATATAGCATCGAAGCCAAACTATATATTTGAAAAGGTCGATATTACCGATTTCGAGAGCCTCAAGAGACTTTTTGCCCAGTATCGTCCCGATGGGGTAGTGCATTTGGCTGCCGAAAGCCACGTCGATAGAAGTATTACCGACCCGTTTGTGTTTATACGTACTAATGTGCTTGGTACCTGCAATTTACTACATTGCGCCAAAGAGCTGTGGAAAGATTCGCCCGAAGGCAAACGTTTCTATCACGTATCGACCGATGAGGTTTACGGGGCATTGGAATTCGACGGTACATTTTTCACCGAAAGCACTCGTTACGACCCGCATTCGCCCTATTCGGCATCGAAAGCCTCGTCTGACCATTTTGTACGTGCTTTCCACGATACATACGGCTTGCCTATCGTAATATCGAACTGCTCGAACAACTACGGTTCGCATCATTTTCCCGAAAAGCTTATACCGCTGGCAATCAATAATATAAAACTAAATAAATCGATACCTATCTACGGCAAGGGCGAAAACGTTCGCGATTGGCTGTTCGTCGAAGACCACGCTGCCGCTATCGATACCATATTCCACAGAGGTAAAGACGGCGATACGTACAATATCGGTGGCAACAACGAGTGGAAAAATATCGACCTTATACGTCTTCTCTGCGATATTATGGACAGAAAACTCTCTCGCCCACAAGGTGAAAGCCGGAAACTTATAACATTCGTTACCGACCGTGCCGGCCACGATCTACGATATGCCATCGATTCGTCGAAACTTCAAAACGAACTCGGCTGGACTCCCTCTCTTACATTCGAAGAAGGGCTCGAGAAAACAGTCGATTGGTATCTGGCCAATGAAGAGTGGGTAAAAAATGTTACTTCCGGTGAATATCAGAAGTACTACGAAAAACAATACGGTAAGTAATAACTATCTTTTTGCGTTTTTAGCTTGATTTTCAGAAATATAAAACGGTACATAGTAAAGAGAAAAATTAGGAAGAATCTCAAAAAAGGGGTTCGGAGGGAGTTTTTGTCGTATTCGAAGATAAAAAGCTGTTTATTAACACTCTGTATCGATAGCGATAAGGATTTATCGAGAATAACACGGCTCGAAGAGTGGATGAAGGCAAGCAATATAGATGCTACGATATATTGCTACGTACATAGGAAAAGCACTGTAATAGAGCAGACTACCAAAAGGATAGTGTTTGCAAGAAAACAACTTTCTTTTCTTGGTCGCCCGCAAGAAGATATAATGAAGCCACTGCAAACGATGGAGTTCGATGTCGTATTCGACCTTACGAGAAAAAGTTATATTCCTGTACTATACATTCTTATGGAGGCAAAAGCGATATCGTATTGCTCTACGGATATGCGTAAAGACTTGCGTTTCAATTTTGTACTAAATACCGATAGTACAGACGATATATTTGTTTTAGACCAATTTCGTTATTACCTGAATAAAATCGATAATGATTTGATTAACAACGGTGTAGAATGATAAAATTACTATGTCTATGACCAAAAATAAACTGATAGGAATGGGAGTAGCCCTCGTAACTCCATTCAACGACGACGGCAGCATAGACTACGACTCCCTGGGTAACCTTATAGAGTACCAAATAGACTGTAACACAAACTATTTGGTGGTCTGTGGTACTACAGCCGAGACTCCCACTCTGACGCCTGAGGAGAAAGAGCAGATAGTACGATTCGTAGTAAAGAAAAACGACAATCGTATCCCGATAGTACTTGGCATAGGCGGCAACAACACATCGGGGGTAGTAGAGCAGATAAAAAACACCGATCTCGAAGGTATATCGGCGATACTGTCGGTAGCACCGTATTACAACAAGCCTTCACAAGAGGGTTTGTATCAGCACTATAAAGCCATTGCGACGGTTGCCGAAATTCCGTTGATACTCTATAACGTTCCCGGACGAACTTCGGTGAATATCACCTCGCAGACTACTTTACGGCTTGCCAAGGAGTTTCCTAACATAGTGGCTATCAAGGAGGCATCGGGCAATTTCCACCAGATAGACGAAATCATTAAGAATAAGCCCAAAAACTTTATGGTCATCTCCGGCGACGATGGTATCACTTTTCCGCTGATAACGCTTGGAGCAGAGGGAGTTATCTCTGTCATAGGCAATGCTTTCCCGAAAGAATTTGGTTCGATGGTGCGGTTTGCACTCAGAGGCGATCTTATCGGTGCACGCGAGATACATTATCGGTTTACCGAATTGATGGACTTACTTTTTGTCGACGGAAACCCCGCCGGAGTGAAATCGATGCTGTCGGTTATGGGGTTGATAAAGAATAATTTAAGGTTGCCACTTGTACCCACTACAGTGGCTACGATGGAGAAGATAAAGAAAGTGCTTGCCGAGATAAATAAACTCGAAGATAAGATATTGTTTTAATCTCGTTTAGTCTTGAAACTCAATATATAATATGTAACTACCGAAGCTATTGAGGCTACTAATATTTTTACCCACAATATTTTGATGAAAAATATTATGGATATTGCGATGGAAATCCACAGCACGCTAATGGCGAATATTTTTGTCTTCAAAGGTATCGATTTGTGTACTCTAAAGTTCTTGATGTATTCTCCTAAATATTTGTTGTTTAGTAGTTTGTAATATAGTTTTGGAGAACTTTTTGCAAACAATGCTACCGATGCCAACAAAAAAGGTGTAGTCGGCAGTACGGGTACGAAAATACCGATGATACCGAGCGTCAGCGATATTATTCCCAATGAAATAAGTATTATTCTGAGGATATTGTTTCTAACCATTATTATTGTCCGTCAAAAAAACGCTGCAAAAGTAGTAAAAAAGGACGAAATTCGTACTTGCCATCCTACTAATGCATATTGCCATTTATCAATAAAACGGTAACTTTGCACCCAATGACTACCGATAGCGAACAATACTACAAGATTCTCGC